>Ga0224504_10000265_pt1 | contig 23544 bp, 18 predicted proteins | sample SF_Oct11_sed_USG_3_FD_170160 | JGI IMG/M metagenome (GOLD analysis project Ga0224504, IMG submission 170160) | Sediment microbial communities from San Francisco Bay, California, United States - SF_Oct11_sed_USGS_24 | ecosystem: Environmental > Aquatic > Marine > Sediment | place: USA...
CGAAGACGGCACCGAGGTGATGAACTCCAGTTGCTGGTCATTCAGAGCGCTGGCCCGCTCCTGCAGCCCAGGCGGAATCTTCCACTCGGCCAGCGCCGTTTCGACCAGGCTGAAAAGGACGATCAGAAAAAGCGCAACCAGGCCAGGAGGATTCGGAACGGCTCGGTAATTCATGTCCGTCAATGGCCGGTGACGGCGTTGATTTGAACCTTTTTTTTGTTCTTCATTTTTATTTATGCACTCCAAAGTCCAACGAAGTATAGGGCAAATTTCTGGTTTTGGCTTAATCCTGTTTTGAGGACTAGAATAGAGGCTGGGGGGCGTCTTTCTTTTTACAGGAGTTAGACATGAGATCTTTTTTACTGATGACGGGCAGTGGCCCTCTTAATATCCTCACCTCGCACGGCTCCATTGAAAATCCGGTTTTGCTGGACAAGTTGCTGGCAAAAGGAATCGACAAGTTCATTGCCTTCGAAGTCCCATACGAACTGGCAAGGCAACGTTATGGCGGACACTTCAACGTGGTCGCCAACGACCTGCATGAGACCGACGATTTGCGAATACTGGATTATAACGGCGACCGGGCATTCCGGATGTTCACGTTCAGCGAATTGGGAGATGCGCATGTTCACGAACCTGCCGCGCTGGAGCAGACCGTGGGCTGATTTTTGTGGTTTTCGGGGCGCACAGGGCAGTTTGATATACTCACGGGTCAGCGCCTCAAATCCCCGGAGCCACCATGAAACAGAATGTCCACAATTTTGAACGTATCGTTCGCGTCGTTATTGGGCTGGCCGTCGTCAGCCTGGTGTTCATCGGCCCGCAATCCCAGTGGGGCTGGCTGGGCCTGATACCAGTCGCCACCGGCCTGACAGGATGGTGCCCACCCTACGCAATGCTCGGAATCAGCACCTGCAAGAAACCTTGAAAACATCCGAATGGACTGACGGCTAATCGGCCGTCACGATGGATAGCACGGGTGGAATCGGGGCGGAGGCCATGATGAAGAAGTCAGACCATGAGCTAGGCATGGACCGGGAAATAACCCGGCGGGAGTTCATCCAGGGTGTCTCGTTTGCATCACTTGGGCTGACTCTGAATTCTGGGGTTCTGGCAGCCGGAACGCCCGGCAGCCCGGACTCTGCCGACAAATATTATCCGCCGGTATTAACGGGTATGCGCGGCTCCCACCCGGGCGCTTTCGAGGCGGCCCACGCGCTGGCGCGGGAAGGCAAAAGGTTTCCTGACCCGGTGGACCTGGACGAAAAATACGACCTGGTCGTCGTGGGTGGCGGCATCAGCGGCCTGGCGACGGCTTACTATTACCGTAAACAATTCGGCGCCGACTCCCGCATCCTGATCCTCGAGAACCATGACGATTTCGGCGGCCACGCCAAGCGCAATGAATTCCACCAGGGCGGCCAGATGCGTTTGTCATGGGGCGGCACCATGAACCTCGAATACCCCGAGTTCAGCGAAACCGTCAATGCACTGCTGGCGGACCTCGGGGTCGACATCGATGAACTCCTGGAAGGATACGATTTCGCCTACGGCAATGGCCCCAAGGGTAGCCCATGCACGTATTTCGACGCGGAAACCTTTGGCCGCGATGAATTGATCCAGGACTTCAGCTTTCGCAAGTACGACAACGATGTCCGCGCGGAAATGATTGACCGGTTTCCGGTCAGTGAGGCCTCGCGTGAGTCGCTCAAGGCCTTTTACCAGCGCCGGGAGAACGTGTTTGAGGGTAAATCCGAGGCCGAAGTGGAAACGATGCTGAAGAGTATCAGCTACACCGATTTCCTCAGGAAATACGGGGGACTAACCGATGAGGCTGCGGACCTGTTCATCAAGACCACCCACGGTTACTGGGGCGTGGGCGCCGACAGCCTGTCGGCCGCTGAATGCGTCGGCGCCGGCCTGCCCATCATGCACCTGCTGGGCCATGCCGATCCGAATGGCAGCGGCGAAAATAATCAAGGCGGTAATGTTGCCATGTTTCCCGACGGCAACGCTTCCATCGCGCGGCTGCTGGTTCATTCCCTGGTTCCGGAAGCCGCACCCGGCAGCAATGCCAGCAACATTGCGATGGCAACGTTCGATTACTCAAAACTCGACAGGCCCGGACAGCCGGTTCGGCTGCGCCTGAATTCAACGGCCGTGAACGCCGTTAACAGAGAAGGCGGCACCAGTGTGTCCTATGTAAACGGCGACCAGTTGGTGCGAGTGAAGTCCAGGCATACCGTGTTGGCCTGTTACCACGTCATTATTCCGCACCTGTGCCCGGACCTTCCGCAGTCACAGACCGAAGCGCTGAAATACCAGGTCAAACGCCCCCTGATCCTGACCAATGTGCTGCTGAAGGACAGCAAGGCGTTCGACCAGCTGGGCATCTCGGGCGCCTATTGTCCCGGCCGTCTTCACGGGATGGTCTGGCAGGTGAAGGGTGTGAATACGGCCGGCTACCGGCTCGGCTGGGAAGACGATGGCCCGGTACCCATCATGTTCTGGGATCGGTTGCCCCGCCCGATCCCGGAGCGCACATCAAGGAGCAGCACCGTGCTTCGCGCGCCTTGCTGCTGGCCATGTCCTTCGAAGACTTCGAGCGTGAGGTACGCACCGTCCTCGACGGCATGCTGGGTTCTGCCGGGTTCGATGTGCAAAAGGATATCCTCGCGATCACCGTCAACCGCTGGCCGCACGGCTATGCTTATGACTACCTCGACCTCTGGGACCCGGAATGGCCGCCCGGCCAGGCGCCGCACGAGATCGCACGCAAACGGTTCGGCAATATCGCCATCGCCAATTCAGACGCCGGCGCCAACGCCTACACGCATGTCGCCATCGACGAGGCCTGGCGCGCAGTCGAGGACTTGAAAGCCTGAGAGCTAGCCAATTTCAAACGAAAGCGCAAGAACGTCCCACAGGATGCCCGCCAGAAACAGCGGCACCAGAATAGCGTGCAGAATCCGATTTTTTGAAAGCGCCAGGATCACGAATCCAGCGAATGAAAAAAACGATGTGGCGTTATCGACCCTGAAAAGGATATCGCCTGTGACGATTGGCCGAAACAGGGTTGCCAGCGAGACCGTGGCGACTGCCAGCCACCAAACCGGCCGCATGGCGCCATAGTAATAATCCCTTATATCAGCATCCCGCATAGGCTGAGGAAACAGTAAGTGGGTAATCAGGAACAGGCCGACGGGACCGCTCAACATGAGCAGCAGGCCCGGAAACGTCCAGCCAGGAACTCCCTGCAGATCCCAGATCTCCCACCATTGCTGAAGCAAGGCGATCATGACGAACACTATGAGCACCGAATGGACCCAGTATGTCCTGACCGATTTCCTGTACCGGATCATCTGGCCGACTCCCTTCAGCAACTCGGTGATGCCCAGGCCGATGATGATCGAGACCAGGACCATTAGAAATTCGAACAGGCTCATGCGATTAAATCCTGCAAATCAGTTTCAGTTATCCGCGAACGGTTCGGTCTGGAAAACATAAATGACTCATCCATTCATTCCCCCAGCACACCCCTGATCGGCGAAGCGGGCCCATCGGCTTGGCGTTTCAGGAAATCCGAAAACGACCTCCCTGCCCTTACCTGTTCCAGCCAGTCCTCCGGATCGTATTCGATTCCCACCGGGTTGTCGGCCATGTCCGGCCCGCGCATGAATTCACCCGCCTCGTCCATGGTTTCGAAAGCATCGACCTGGAACTCCATCTGGTTGCCGTCGGGATCTGCGTAGTACATGGAAACCGTCAGGCCGTGATGCACGCACCAGTAAGGTTCGATACCCCTTTGCTTGAGGTGCTGATAATTTCCGAACAAGTCCTCGAGTGAATCATAGGTATAGGCGACGTGATCGACGCCGACCAACCCGCGCTGGTCTGTCTCGGTGTCGTCGGGCTTGATGACATCGAGATTCGCGAGCGCAAAGCGATGGTGCTCATCATCGTAGGTCAGGAAGGCCAGAGCCGGATTCTGCATTTGGACATGGGCATCGAAGACGAACTGGTACCACTCCAGCATCTCTTCGAACCGGTGTGTCCGGTAGACGATGTGGGCGAGTTTACGGGGGGCGATTCGGGCCATGGAACTCTCCTTTTTCAGATTCTGCCTGATCAGATTATAGGCGGGAAATCCGGATCAGGTTCAATCAGCTTCAGCGGGCGCCGCCACTAACATCGCCGCCAGTTCCTTCGGATGCGAGCGCTGGGCATTGTGGCCGCTTGTCAGCGTTTGAATGGCCCAGCCGCGTTCCTCGGCCTGCTTCCATGAAGGGTCGTTGGAGCGCTGCTCGATGGTCTGGCCCGGCGCTACGAAGGCGATGAAGGTCGCGGGTAACTGCAGCGCCGCCGGGTTGTCGAAGGAAACGGGCTCTGTATAGGTTTTCAGTGATTGCGGCACATCCCGTGGCAAGGGCGCTTCGGGATCCAGCCAGAAGAAGTGCATCATGCCGTCTTCAACGCGGTACCAGGGTGGATCATCACCCCTCAGGTCCTGCACCGACATGCCATCACCCGGCACCAGGGCGTCGAGGAATATGGCGTGCCTGATACGCTCCGGAACCCGATCCATCACACCGGTGATGACTGCACCACCGTAGCTATGTCCAACAATAACTACGTCCTTTAAGTCCTCGAATAATATAAGATTTACTATGTCTGCAGTGTGTGTGGAAAGATTGATGTCCGGATTGGAGAGGTGCACCCGCTCACCCAGCCCCGTCAGCGTGGGCCGGTAGACGGTATGGCCATCAGCAGTCAGGATTTCGTCCATGGTGCGCCAGTCCCAACCGCCACCGGACGAGCCGTGCACGAGCACAAAGGTGTAATGTGGGGCAGCCACAGCATGCAGTTCATTCGGCTTTGTCTCATCACCAGATATCGAGCCCTGGAACAGAAGCATTAACGCGATTACAAACAGGGAAGATTTTTTCATGCTGAAATTTCTACTATATTGAGCGGACAATTGGAGAATATCGGATGCCACGTATAAAACAACCTGTAACCGCGACTTCAAGCTTCTGCGGCCTCGCCGCCACGCTGATACTTCTTGCCACCGCCTGCTCGAAAACAGATCCTCCTGCTGAGGCTGGCGAAGCCCCTGAGCAGCAAACGGCGGCAACCCTGGTCAATGACGCGGCCATGGGCGACGAGACTGCAGGAGAGAACTGGCTGGCCTTTGGCCGGACCTACAGCGAACAGCGCTACAGCCCGCTGGACCAGATCAATACCTCCAATGTATCCGGTTTACGGGTCGACTGGTTCCTGGACCTGCCAAAAGATAAGGGACTGGTTTCAACGCCCCTGGTGGTGGACGGCATCCTGTATTTCGTCGGCAGCATGAACAAGGTCCGCGCCGTGGATGCGCGCACGGGTGAAATGCTCTGGGAACACGATCCGGAAGTCCACAAACATACCGGTACTGGTCTGCGGGTCGGCTGGGAGCATAACCGGGGCATCGGCATCTGGCAGGATAAAGTTTACCAGGCCACCTGGGACGGACGCTTGATTGCGCTCGATCGTGCTACCGGAAAACAATTATGGAGCGTCCGGACCTTCCCGGCCGACTCACCACTTTACATCACCGGAGCGCCTAAAATCTTCAAAGGCAAGGTGCTGATCGGCAACGGTGGCACGGAGGCGGGCCCGGCCCGTGGTTACGTCACCGCATACGATGCCGAGACCGGCGCCCAGGCCTGGCGTTTTTACATTGTCCCCGGCAACCCGGCGGACGGTTTCGAAAACGAAGCCATGAAGATGGCGGCCGAAACCTGGACCGGTGAATGGTGGACCATGGGTGGTGGCGGCAACGCCTGGCATGGCTTCACCTACGACGTCGAACTGGATCAGCTCTACATCGGTACGGGTAACGGCGCACCCTGGAACCGAAAAATTCGCAGCCCGGGCGGTGGCGATAACCTGTTCCTGTGCTCCGTGGTGGCGCTGGACCCCGATACCGGCGAGTACCTCTGGCATTACCAGACCACGCCCGGGGAAACCTGGGACTTCAATTCCAACATGGACATCGTGCTCGCGGACCTGGACATCCAGGGCAAAGAAGTGAAGGCCCTGATGCATGCCCCCAAGAACGGTTTTTTCTACGTAATCGACCGCACAGACGGCAGGCTTATCTCGGCTGAGCCTTTCAGCAAAACTACCTGGGCCACCCATATCGACCTGGAAACTGGCCGCCCGGTCGAGGTACCCGGCTCGCGCTATGAGAGCGGCAGCGTCCGCCTTTCGCCGACCCCCTATGGCGCACACAGCTGGAGCGCCATGTCCTACAACCCGAATACCGGGCTGGCTTACTATCCCGCCATGCATTTGTCCGTGATCTACTCGGACGAGGGTGTCGACCTGGAAAGCTGGCAGCCTTCGAGCTTTGAAGGCGATACTCTTGGCGTCAGCTGGGTGATGGACGATGACCCGAAAGACCAGCTCAGCACCTTGCAGGCTTATGACCCGGTTGCCGGCAAGATTGCCTGGGAACTCCCCCAGCCCGGACGGGTGAACGGCGGTACCATGACCACTGCGGGTAACCTGGTGTTCCAGGGCCGCGCGGATGGCCAGTTCATGGCCTACGACGCGTCGACCGGCAAGCAACTCTGGAGCTATGACATGGGCCTGGGTATCTCCGCACCGCCGGTCACCTATGCCATTGACGGCAAACAATATGTAACACTGCTGGTGGGTTGGGGCGGTGGCGTCGCCGGCCTGGGAGGCGATATTGCGCGCGATCACGGCTGGGCCTATGGCCGCCATACCCGCCGGCTGGTGACGTTCTCACTGGACGGCAATGTTGAACTACCGCCCGCCCCGGCTGCGGCTGCTGCCGAGCCCATTGCAATGCCGGAATTCAATGTCGACCCGGCACTGGCAGACCAGGGTGGCACGGAATTTGGCCGTTGCCTCGTCTGCCATGGCCCGGGAGCAATAGGTGCAGGCATGGCGCCAGACCTGCGGGCCTCGGAAGTGGTAGGTTCATCTGAAGCATTCGACGCCATCGTGCGCGGCGGCAGCCTCAAGCAGAACGGCATGCCTCAGTTTGCTCATCTGACCGATGAACAACTGCTTGCGCTAAGACACTACATCAGGCAGCAGGCGGAGGCGGACTGATCCGCCCCGCCCCGCTCAGACCCGGATCTTTTTCATATCCGGGTCATACATTGGCCTGAGCGACACCCTGGCCGGATAGGTCCGGCTGGCGATGTCGACTTCCCACTTGCCCTCCTCCAGGTAAGCCTTGTCGACCGGGTCGCCGGCAACCATGGCCAGCCCGACCGCGCCGCCCAGTGTATGCCCGTAAGAACCCGCACGGATTTCACCCACCGGAACACCATCGCGCAATACGACTTCCCCATGAATCAACTGAGGCTCGGGATCGTCAAGGAAGATCTGCACCAGGCGGTGCTTATACTCCGGGTTGGCCTTACGCTCGATACAGGCCTGCTTGCCGATAAAATCGCCTTCCTTGTCCAGCCGGACCGCGAAACCGAGCCCGACGGAGTAAGGGTCGTCCATGTTATCGATGTCGTGGCCGTAATCCCGGTAGCCTTTTTCCAGCCGCAGGCTGGCAAGCGCCTTGAGGCCGGCATGCTTCAGACCAAATTTTTCTCCGGCCTCGACGATCCGGTCATACACGTGGAGCGCCTGCTCAGAGGGGATGTTCAGCTCATACCCCAATTCTCCGGCATAAGTAATCCGCACGCACATCACGCGGGCCAGCCCGATATCGATTTCCCGCGCCGTGCGGAACGGAAACGCGTCGTTCGACAGGTCGGCGCTGGTGATGGACTGCAACAACTCGCGCGATTTCGGACCCTGGATATTCAATTGCCCATAAGACGCGGTAACGTCAGTGATGAACACGTGTTCGCCGTCGCGGATATTGCGCTTCATCCAGGTTTCGGTGTGCCGGTGGGCAACGTCGGACGTCACCACCATGAAGGTTTCCTCGTCGACCTTGATGACGGTGAGGTCCGCCTCCAGCCTGCCGTCTTCGTTCAGCCACTGGGTGTAGGTGATTTTCCCGCAGTCACCATTTACATCATTGGCCGAGACATAGTTCAGAAACGTGCCCGCATCCCTGCCCTGCACCAGGAACTTGCCCATGAAGGACATGTCCATTGCGATGACGCCTTCACGACAGGCCCGGTGCTCTTCTTCCCACCAGGGGAACCAGTTGGGCCGGCCCCAGGTCAGGCGGTCTGCCACCGGCTCCTGCCCCTCAGGCGCATACCAGCCGGGGCACTCCCAGCCGCTGACGTCCCTGAAGTGAGCGCGCTGCGCTGCCAGGCGTTCATGGAAGGGGGATTTGCGCGCGCCGCGGGCGGTGACCGGCGAGCGGTCAGGGTAGTGGCAGGCATAAACCAGCCCGAGGGATTCCAGCGCCCGCTGGCGGCGGTATTCCGGGTTGCACTGGTACTTGTGGAACCGATCGATGTTGATGCCCGTCACGTCCACGTCAGGGCGACCATCGAGGATCCAGTGTGCGATCACCCGGCCGTAGCCGCCGCCGGTAATGATGCCGACCGAATTCAGGCCGGCGGCGACGAAGTAATTGCGCAGTTCGGGCGCTTCGCCCATCACCGGCGCCAGGTCCGGCGTGAAACTCTCCGGCCCGCAGAAAAATTTACGGATGCCAGTGTCCATGGTAATCGGCACCCGTTCCATGGCTTTTTCGAGAAACGGCATCAGCCGGTCCCAATCGGGTGGCAGCTCTCCGAAAGAGAAGTCCTCGGGAATGCCGCTGACTTTCCATGGCGCACACTCCGGTTCGAACATTCCCACCATCATGCCGCCGGTTTCCTCGCGGAAATAGGCGTGCACCGAGGGGTCTTCCAGCACCGGCAGGTCGTCCGGCATGCCGTCGATGGGTTCGGTGATCAGGTAGTAGTGCTCGGCTGCCTGGTTGGGAATGACCACGCCATTCTGTTCACCCAGTTGTCTGGCCCACATGCCGGCGCAATTGACGACGAATTCCGAGCGGATTTCACCGGTGTCCGTGCGAACACCGGTGACCGTGCCATTTCGTGTCAGCACGCCGCGAACCGGGGTGTTCTGGAATATTTTCACGCCTTTCATCCGTGCGCCTTTGGCCAGCGCCATGGTCACGTCTACCGGATTGATCCGGCCGTCGTGCTCGGCGTAAAAGCCGGCACGAATATTACCAGTCTCGGCGTAGGGGAACAGGTCTTTCACTTGAGAGGGCGAAAGCTCGTGAATCTCGGTTCCATGGAGGCGGTTAAACGCAGTGATCCGACGGTATTCTTCCAGCCGGTCTTCATCGGCCGCCAGTTCAATGAAGCCCACGCCCTTGAAGCCCGTTTGCTGGCCAGTCTCTTCTTCCAGCCTTTTGTACAGCTCCATGGAGTGGCGCCTGATGCCCAGCAGCGTTTCCGAACCAGAGCCGTAGGTGGTCATCAACCCCGCCGCATGCCAGGTGGTGCCTGAGGTCAGCTGGTCGCGCTCCAGCAGCACGACTTCATCGCAGCCCATTTCCGCCAGGTGGTAAGCCACCGAGCAACCGATGATTCCGCCGCCAATCACGACGACCCTTGCGTGTTCCGGGAGTGTTTTGTCAGACATTTCTTGAAATTTCCTGCTGCGGGATGAGGTATTTGATCACAATGAGAATCATAGTTTCATGCTCCATGTCTGATCAATGATATTCTTTCCAACCATGAAACGGATGACTCGCCTACTATCCGGTCTGTTAGTTGCCCTGGCGTTCCTGCCGCATCAAAGCTCGGCCCGGGACAACACTCCGGGATGCGGTAACAATGGCATCAAGAGCGGCACTTACACGCTCGAACACGGCGGGCGCAACCGCACTTACCGGGTTCATATTCCGAAGACTTACGACGGAACCACGTCAACGCCGCTGGTCCTGTTGTTCCACGGCTGGGGCGGCAACGAAGATTCCTTTCTGGATGACGCAACTGTGCGGCGCGAGGCAAACCAGCGCGGGTATGTCCTGGTCGCACCCAGAGGCCTCGGTTCGGGAACACCTGACCACACCTACAATTCCTGGTCGTTCAGTGGCTCCACGACCGGAATCGATGGCGCCGCCAATGCCATTTGCGACTTCAGCAAGACGCCGGACTATTCCTATCGTTCCTGCGCGGGTGTCAAGCAAAACACCTGCTCCTGGACACAATGCCAGGCGGATGACGTGGACTTCAGCATAGCGCTGGTTCAGGAAATCAAATCCAGACTGTGCATCGACGACAAACGGATCTACGCCAGCGGAGGCTCCAATGGAGGCATGTTCACCTGGGAACTGGGGCAAAACCCTGCCAGTGCCGGGACCTTCAGAGCCATCGCTCCCCTTATCGGCCTGCCTCACAGGGGCTACCTCGATGGCCCGGGAAAACAGGGAGACATGCCGGTACTTCTCATCACGGGCATGCTGGACAACGTGGTCCCTCCTGGCGGCTGGGATGACGATTCATCTACGACTACATCCAATGATAACGATCGCTTTTACTACACCGGCGCCACGGCAATCACCAAAAGCTGGGCAAAGGCCCATGACTGCGACACCTCGGTGCATGCAACACCGGTCGAAGTCGGCTACCAGAGTGTCGCTTGCCGCACCTGGTGTACCTCCGATACCGGCATGCCCCGGGTGCTGGATTGCCGTGCGCAGATGGGACATACCTACGATTTGTCCTGGTCATGGAAACTGGTGATGGATTTTTTTGACCGGCGCTGAATCTGTCTCAGCAACCAAATGCTGCGACTTACATCATTTGGCTCCAGGGAAGTTTTGCTAGAATCGAGCTCTGCCCAGCGCTTAAGGCACTCATATGCTGCCCTTTTTGCAACGGCTCAGACAACGCAAGATCGTCCAGTGGGCACTCGCCTATGCGGCAGCGGCGTGGCTGTCGCTGGAGGTCTTCGACCTGGTCGCCGAGCAGTTTTTCTGGCCGGTCTGGATTCGGCAAGGCGCGACTGTTTTCTTCCTTTTCGGTCTGCTGATCACGATCGTGCTCGCCTGGTATCACGGCGAACGCGGGCGCCAGAAAATCGGCATGATCGAATTGATCCTGTTAATTACGCTGCTCAGCCTCGGGGCGCAAAGCGTCTGGCACTTGCGGGGCCAGCACCAGGCCGGTGAAACCTCCGAACTTTCCGATCCCTCACCTTTCAGAAAGGAACCCTTGCCGGCAAACTCCGTGGCCGTATTGCCTTGCCTGAATCTCAGTAAAGATGAAGAGCAGGCTTACTTCGCAGACGGCCTTGCTGCCGAGTTGATTACGCGCCTGTCGGCGGTGAAGGATCTGCGTATTCCCAGCCACACTTCGTCCTTTTCATTCAAGGGGACTCAATTACCGATCCGGGAAATCGCTGTTTCACTCAGGGTCAGGCACGTGCTCGAGTGTGATGTTTCGGGCGATGCAACCCGGGTGAAGGTGGCGGCCAGGCTGATCGATGCCGAAAGCGGATATACCCTTTGGAGCGAGGCCTACAACCGTACACGGGCGAAGCTGTTCGACGTACAGCAGGATGTCGCACAGGCCGTGGTAGGGAGCCTGGAAATTGAGCTCAGGGGCCGGGAACGGCAACTCGTCAATCGCCGCTGGACCGAAAGCGTGGAAGCCTATGATGAGTTCCTGCAGGGCATCAGGCACCAACTGGAATTTCCAACCGAGGAGGATGTCGCCAAGGCAAAGCAACACCTCGAACGCGCCATAGAGCTGGATCCTGGATTCGGACGAGCTTATGCGCGACTGGCCATAAATTGGGTGATCGCCGGTAACTTTCAGTTTGAGTCTGCCGAAATAGCCTATCCGGAGGTCAAGCGCCTGGCCAATAAGTCGATAGAACTGGATGGGGATCTTTACGAAGCATACTGGGCGCTGGGCTGGGCGAAATTTGCAGGCGAATATGCGTGGGCTGCTGCCGAGCAGGACTTCCGTAAAACCATTGAACTGGCGCCAGGCGAGTGGAAGGGCTATCACAGCCTGGGCTATGTCCACGGTGCCCTCGGCCGTTTGGAACAGGGGTTTATGGCAGCCAGGATGGCGATAGACGCGGACCCGCTGGCATTCTATCCCCGGCATGGCCTGGAAGTTTTGTTCACTCGACAGCGGCAGTATGAGAAGTCGTTAAAGGTCGTGCGCGAACAAGCTGAACTGTTTGGCTGGAACCCGATGATGCATGTAAATTACGCCTGGTTGCTGGCACACGATGGCCAGGAACAGGAAGCAAGACAGCACCTGGAAAAAGCCGATTCCAACGGGGCGCAAGACGCAGCTTCCCAGCTAGGTATAGGCATAGTACTGGCAATACTGGGTGACCGTGAACAGGCATTGGCTATCGCCCAGAGATGGGAAGAACGGAACCGAATTTCCAACCAGTCGTTCTGGTTGGGTTCGCTCGCATCCCTATACGCACTCATCGGAGACCAGGAGCAGGCGATGCAACACCTGCTGGCATCCCGTGACCGACAGGAAATGTGGATGGTCTTCCTCGATGATCCGTCGTTTGACTCGCTGCGCAGAGATTCACGCTTCGCGGCCCTGGTTAGTGAACTCGAACTGCCCGAGGACAGGTATCTGACACTCGGGCAGCAGGCTTCTTCAGATTGAAGCAGTTCAGGATTTCGGGCTGAAAACTCGTGTTTTTTCCAGCGCCCCAAAAACATCTGCCAAAAAGCTGAGCAACGCCCGGGGCAAACACTGATCAGCTTTGCAGGCCTTCTATGGCACAATAGTTTCGTGCTGTGCAAACGACCCCATTTTTTCCTGCTGGCTGTATTGCTGTCCGTTTGGCCAGCGACTGCCCTGTCCCAGGAAAAAGCCCAATTGCCCTATTCCATGGTCAGTAGTTACCAGGAGCTGTTCAAATCCCTGCAACACCTCGACCTGATCAGCCCCAGCATCATCATCCTGTCGACCGATCCACAAGTCGCTCCGACGGACATTTTGTTCAAGATCAAGTTGGCGGATGACTGGCAAAACTTCAGTCCGGACGAGAACGGGGTTATCGAATTTCCGGACCAACCGGACTGGCAGAATCTGAACCTGATCAGTAATCAGCCCAAGGGAACTCTGCAGTTGGTCATTGGGTTCAAGGCACGGCAGCTAAGCAGCACAACCACGACTTACCAGCAGCTGATGGGACTGGTTCCGCAATTTAAAGAGGCCATGGCGGCGCTGGCAACCATGCAGGGGCAACCGGCGCCTGAATTAAAAGGCCTCACCATACAGTTACCCGAAGAGCCAGGCGGCACGGTCAGCATTCTTTCAAAAAAGCGCGAAACCACTTTGAAAGCAAGTTCCGCAGGGATGGTCATCATGAAATACAAGCAGGCGCTCTGGGACGAAAATCCGGCAGTGGAGTTCAGCAAGGTCCCGGTCGGGATTATACCCCTGCAGTGATCAGGCGACTCTCCGCTATTTGATATCACAAGGGATCCTGACAGCGCTGGCCGTTTGTACACTGGCAGGCGGAGCATATGCCATTGATCTTTATTCTTACCGACGGGCGAGCGGAAATATCGAAGATGCTGACTGCTTCTGAACATTCCTTACAGATTGATCGTATCGAATGAGTCGGATGACCTGACTTTTCTGATGGCGGCGGCAATGACGATCATCGAGAATCCGGTCAGCACAAGGTCAAGCCCGACCAGCACACCGACAGCCCAGGCGCCCGCCAGCGGCCACTGGGCCCAGAGGAAGTAAACGAACAGCAGTGAAATAAGGCCACTGAGCATCAGCCAGAGCCAGCCCCTCACTTGCCGTAAGCGAATACCCGTGGATATTTTCCACAAGCCATTCACCACGAAGAAGATCATCAGCAGGGCGGTCAGAAACCCCGAGCCGAGTTCAGGGTTAAGCCATACCATCACACCCAGGCCGGCCACTACGAGACCCAGCAATGAAGATATTACTGTGTGGACCGTGCTGCCACCCTTGAATCCCTGCACCAGCTGCACGATGCCCGTCACGATCAGCACCAGTGCCACCAGTCGAACGACCGCACCTCCGACCGCTGCGGGCGAGACCAGCAACAAGGCACCCAGTAATACCAGCACCAGCCCCATTGACATGAGCATCTTTCTGCCCGGCAATCCGTTTCGGTTCATCAGCGGTACCTCGGGTAAAATCCATAGCCAGCAAATTGCTCTATTATAATGCATACTTCAATTTCGTACTCACAAACCCTTTCTATCTGAATGAGATTAAACATATTTATATTTATCTTTGCGGGAATCGGTCTTTTGAGCGTAAGCAACGAAGCGATCGCCTGGGGAGAAGACGGGCACCGAATCGTCGGAACTGTCGCGCTGTCTCAGCTGGATTCGCAAGCTCTGCGCGCTGTCACAGATATCCTGGGGAGCGATTCAGCTGCGGCCGTTAGCGAGGCCTGCAACTGGCCGGACGTGGTGCGCAAGACTCCGGAATGGGAATGGAGCGCACCCCAGCATTACGTGAATATTCCACGCAATGCCGTCCATTTTGAACGGCAAAGGGATTGCGGCGACGGGATGTGCGTGACCGATGCCATCATCAAATACGCAAACGAACTGACCCGGGCCGGTCTGACACCCGGGCGACGCTGGCAGGCTTTTGCCTGGCTGTGTCATCTCGTGGGTGACCTTCACCAGCCTCTGCACACGGGCTATAAGGATGACCTGGGCGCCAACCTGGTGGAAATCGAGTACCGGGGAGATGTACATGATCTCCACCAGTTCTGGGACCGGGTCGTCATCCAGGAACGCCTCGGGCCCGGAGGCACCTGGGACAGACCGTTGAGCGATGCCCGGTGGTATACCGCTCCACCGGCCTGGAATCCTGTCGAAGTCGCAGCCTGGACGGATGAGTCGCATGAACTGGTAAATAGGGCTGCCTACCCCTCCGGCCGAATGGTTGACCAGCAGTTTGCCGACCAGGCATGGGTGATCATTCGCCAGCAATGGCAGAAGGCTGCAAACCGTCTGGCTCAAATCCTCAATGCCACGCTGGGTGCGGGCGAGGTTCAACTGGACTGACGAGACAGCCGCCTAGAGGTCCCGCGCGATTCTGAAGCCGACCCGGGCGTCGCGACGGTCGGGCTTGGCGGACAGACGATAGGCGGCCCGGGCCTGGTCAGGTGAACTGGCCCAAAAGCCACCACGAATGATGCGCAGCTTGCACCCCGGGTTCAGCCATGCAGAACCATCCGCAGGAGCGCGCAAATAGGTGTCATGCCAGCAGTCGCGGACCCACTCACCCACGTTCCCGGCGATATCGTGCAAACCGAACGGGTTGGCGCCGAAAGAACCGACCGGGGCCGGCCCCCAGTAGTTGTCTTCGTAATCTTCGAAATAGGTCGACCATTGCCTCCGGCCGCGCGAAAGATCATGCTCGCCGGTCAGATTTTCAACCAAACTCGACGGAGAATCATCACCCCACCAGTACCGGGTTTTTTGCCCACCACGAAGTGCGTACTCAAACTCGGCTTCGGTGGGCAAACGATAAGCTTTACCGGTGCCACGGGCCAGCCATTGAACATAGGCGGTCGCGTCGTTCCAGGAAACATGAACTACCGGGTCATCATCGCGTGCATCCTGACCTTCGTAGTTCTGTTCCCAGTTCACATCATCGCGGTTGGTCAGCCGGCCGGAGTGATGGTTGTAGATGGTGGAGAAACCCTGCTTTTCCGCATCCGTTTTGTATCCGGTCTTATTGACAAACTGCCGGAATTGCTTGACGGTCACTTCCGTCTTGCCAATGGCGAACCCGCGACGGAATGTCACACGGTGACGGGGTCCTTCATTTTCCACCCTGCCTTCTTCAAAGGCCGAAGACCCCATCTGAAAGCTTCCGGCCAGCACGATGACTGATTCGGGAGTCCAATAGCCCTGGTTGATAAAGTGATCACGGATGATTTGTCCCGGCTTGAAGCCCCCGTATACCTTGGCTTCCTCCAACCTGCGCCGCAACTGGCTAACAATGGTGTCCACTCCGCCCATGGCAATCAATTCAATCAATTGACGCTCTGCCAGGGCGAAATCCCCGGAATCCATCGCGTTGACCGCACGAATCTCCAATTCTTCAATGTAGTCGGCCCGAAACTCAACCATCTCTTCGCGGGCTTGTTCGATGATTTCAGGATTTTCCAGCACCAGGGAGGCATCTTCGAGGGTACGATTGGCGGTTTCAAAATCCAGGTCCCTGGCGATAGCGAGGGCCTGGTCAACCATCGCCTGTTGTACATTCCGCAATCCCTGGAGCGCCTCTTCATTCTGGGGATCAATGTCCAGCACTGAACGGTAATGAGTCCAGGCGCAGTCACTTGGGGGCTGGTCAATGCGGCCTTCCTGCAAGGCTTTGCGAGCAGCAGCCAATTGACGGGCAATAGCCTTTTGCTGCTTGCGCTGTGCCTCTTCGGCGGAATCCTCAGCGGGCGCCGGCTGCTGCAGCGGGACGGTCAGGTCCAGGTCATATTCTTCGGATTGGGAACCCTCACCGAGGCGCTCGAAAGTGCTTTCCGGCAGGGTTGCCTGATTGTTCTGGGCATGCAAAATCCCGCCCGGAAGCGCGCCCGCGACCAGAAGAAGAATGCATAACCAATCCCTTGCCTGTAGCATTTGCAGTTCAGAATCCCGAATATCGAAGCAGATGTCAAAAACGACCATCAAAAAAGCCATTGAATCCGCCGAGCATCCTATCCTGCTGGAAACCGTTACACAACTGAAACAAGCAGAGAGTATTTGGAAAAAAAGCGCCGTGCTGGGCATTGATACCGAGTTTGTCAGAGAGCGTACCTATCGCGCTGATCTCGGCCTGGTCCAGGTATCCGATGGACAGACCGCCTGGCTGTTCGATCCGCTGGCGCTGTCGACCACTGAACCGCTGGCCAGGATGATGGAGAATCCCGGGATCATAAAGCTTCTGCACAGCGGCTCGGAAGACCTGGAAGTTTTACTCAACGCCCTGGGAGTGATCCCTGAACCACTGGTCGACACCCAGATGGCATGCGCGATGCTGGGACAGCCTTTGCAGCTCGGCTACCACCACGCGGTCAAGTGGCTGTTTGATGTTGAAATAGACAAGGACCAGACCCGCTCGAACTGGTGCAAACGGCCGTTGACCGCCAAGCAACTGCGCTACGCCGCGATGGACGTGGTGCTGCTGCCTGAAATGCTGGTCAAGTTGCGCGGCATGCTGGATGCAGCCGGGCGCTGGACCTGGTTGCAGGAAGACGTTGCCAGGGTGCAGCGCAACGCTCGCCAGGCCATCGACCCCGATACCGTCTATCAGCGCTTCCCCGGTATCGGCCGCATGGACCAGGACACGTTGCAGGTTTTGAAATACCTGGCACGTTGGCGCGAAGAGACCGCTATCGAACGCAACCGCGCCAGGGGCTTTGTCATTGCTGACGCCCCTATCCTGCAAATGGCCCGGGAAAAACCGGTAAGCAAAGAACAACTTCAGGCTATCGAGGGCATACACCCGATCGCGCTTTCACGCTATGCAGAAACGCTGCTAAAGCTGATAGAACTGGCAGGCCAGGATCGGACGCCGGTTGAGACCCTTGACCGGCTCGATGATAAGCAGCGCAGCCAGCTCAACCAAATGAGGGCCATCGTAGCCAAGCGCGCTGCAGACCTGGGTGTGGAACCCGCCTTACTGGCCTCGCGCAGGGAACTGGAGCGGCTGATCCGGGCACACGCCAGTGACCAGCCTGTGCCCGAACGCTTTCTCGGTTGGCGCAAACAGGAAGTGACCGATGAACTGGTGAAAATTCTTGATCAGTAAGTTTCGCAGCCCCCTGTGAGACGGGTCAGATTCAAGGTCGTGGTCACTTCCGTTGATGCAACTTCCAGCGTGATATTCATACAGCTGATTGCAGTGAACCTGCCGCTGCCCCATTCGGTCAGCGTGGTCGGATCATCCTGCAAAAACATACCACCGCTGGATTCGTAAATCGTCACTTCGCCCACGCCGTCAACGACCTGGCCCTGCAACACGAACCACCTTAACTCACCCGTTTCGGTGTAGGTATACCAGTAACTCACCACCACGCCCTGCGGATCGAGAACTTCCAGTGAAAAACCCTGACCGTTTGTCTGCGGGTCATACCATGAACCGTTAAACCGCGTGTCCAGCTCTGGATTCAACTGTGACACGATCATCACCAATAAGGCATCGACATTGGGTCCGTTGTAGTCATAATTATCGGCCGTGGTCACCACCACGAGGTCGAGGTCGGGAACGACGAAGATAACCTGGCTACCCCAGCCCGAGGCAAAATAGACCGGCCACATGCGATCCTCAAGATCAGGAATCACTGCCCCCCACCATTGGTAGCCATGGCCCCAGCCGGCTTCGGGAAAGTAGTCGGAATTGCTGCTATTGCTGTACAGCGTCCAGGATGCGTCAATCCAGGATGCGTCTAGAATTCGATGGCCCTGGTAAACACCGCGATCGAGATAAAGCTGACCAATTTTGAGCATGTCTCGTGCGGTCAGCCAAAGTGAAAAACCCAGGCTCGCGTCTTCATCAGGATTGGGCCAGTCTGTGATGCCTTGGCCCATGCCTTCCTCACTGTAGATTTCCCAGTGAACATTGTTGATTCCCAGAGGCTCGAAGAGCTCTTGCTCGGCGAATGTTTCCGGGCCCATGCCACTGGCCACGCGGATCATGCGGCTCATCAGCGTGGATGCTCCACTGCTATAAGTGAACTGCGTTCCTGGAGCTGAATCCATCGGACGTTCAAGCACGTAACGGTACCAGTCATCCGAGTTGATCATCTGTGCAACCGGATTTAGCGGGTTCCGGTAATCGAACCGATCCTCCTCCCACTCGATGCCGTGACGTTGTTGCAGGATCTGTTCCACCGTGATGCCGGACTTGTTCTGCAATCCCGGCTGAGACATATCATATAAACCTGAGAAATACCCTCCAAGATTCTGTTTCAGATCGATTTTTCCCTGACGATGCGCTATGCCTACCAGGGTAGCTCCAATACTCTTGGTGACCGACTGGACCTGGTGCAGATCATTGACGCGGGTACCACGAAAGTACCCCTCGTAGACGATCTCGCCGTGGCGGGAAATAATAACGGATTTCAGCTGGCCGAACTGGCCTTGCTCTATGGCGTCGTCAAGACCTTCGAAAGGTTGTGCGGCAAGACCCTGGGACAGCAGCAGAGCAAAAAAGAAGAGCTTCTTCATTGGAATTTCCGACAATTAAGCCAGAGCATCCCAGCTCCGTGACCTCTGTGCCAGTGGCAGAAGTCACGTTTTCCAAGGGGCCCTAGAACGAGTAGTTGAAGATGATCCCGTAGGTGCTCGGGTTGGACCAGTCGGCCTGGATCGTTGCAATATCGGGACGTGCCGCCGGATTGTAGATTCTTGTCCAATTCAACTGGGCCTCGTCCTCCACAGTCAGGTAATAGAACTGCAGCTCGAAGCGTTGTAACGGCGAAGCCCAGATGAGCCGGAAATCGGTCTTGGTATGCGAACCCTGCCGCGCCCCCGCCAGGTTGATGTCGCTGCCATAATAGTCGCTGGTGTAGCTGGATTGCAGGTAGGGTGTCAGGGTTCCCGCATCCTTGAACTGGAAGGTGTAAGACGTTTGCAGGCCGACCACCCACTCGGGCGTCAAGGCGGGACGCCAGCCCCTGTACTGCAGGGAATATCCATCCGTATGGCCGGCTATGTCGCCCAGACCAGCCAGGCTCGCGGTCGTGTAGTTGTTGAATTCAGCATTCGTGTAAGCGATCTGGGTGGCAATATGCCATTGCTCCATCGGCGTCCACTGAATTTCCGCCTCGATACCCTTCGCATCCATCGACCCTCCGTTGCCAGTGTATTCCGTCGCCTCCGGTGAACCCGGATACGGCAATACCAGGAAGGATTGCGACTGGACGTCCCTGAAATCGTTGTACCAGCCGGCCAGGTTCATCTGGACCTTGCCATCGGCCAGCATGGTTTTCAGCCCCAGTTCCCAGGCAGTGAGTTTCTCAGGCTTCCAGTAGGGATTCACGCCAGTAGCGGTGTTGATGCCCCCTGCCCGGTAGCCGGTCGATGCCGACAGATAGGTCATGGAGTGTTCCGAGAAATCATACTGCAACGCTGCTTTCCACAACACATCGTCCCAGCTGTCTTTCTCGTCGCTCCTCATTTGCTTGCCCTGGTCGTTCCAGCGCAGACCGCCGGTAACGCTCCAGCGCTCGCTGAAATCGTAGCTGATCTGCCCGAATACCGCCTGGGTATCGGTTGAATAAGTACCATCAACGTCCCAGTAGGGTTGTGACGTGGCACCCTGAAAAGACTCGAGCCAGCCCCAGTCCGAGTTGCGATCAGAAAAATACAATCCCACCAGCCAGTTCAGGCGTTGTCCCGGATGCGAGGTCATGCGCAATTCATTAGACCAGCCGGACTGATCGATTTTCCGGCCGGAAAATGCGCTGGTTCGAGGCAGACCCCGGTCACTGTAGTCGTTGTCATAAAACTGCTTGCCGTGGAACGAAGTGAAATTTGCCAGCCAGCGCAGATCGGCGAATCCCATATCCCAGTTCAGGTCCAGCGTGTTGACCCAATTCTCATAGGACGCGTTGGAAATGAAGTTTCTGCTGACAGCCCAGGGGCTGTAATCGATTGCAGGTCCGCCGGGGGCAAACCGGTTGCCGGGCTGCAGTTCTCCATCGACATAAGCCCCGGTTTGCTGATAGCCCCAGATGCCCGAGGTGGTGCCGTTCTCGTCGTGGTACCGGCTCCAGAACAGGATGCTGAAGTCGTCCCTGGGTTGCCAGAGCATGCTGACCCGGATTGACTGTACTTTGCGGTCGTTCAAATCATCCGCATCCGAAGAAATATAGCTGTTATCCACCCAGCCTGAACGGCTTTCAGAAACACCGGCAATCCGGAATGCCAGCGTATCCGTTGCCGGCGCATTGAGTGTCAGCCGCCAGCGGGTTTTGTCGGGCAAACCGTTTTCCAGCTCGGCATAACCGCCAAACCCTTCAAACGAAGGCTTATGGGAAATGACGCTGACCGCCCCGGCATAGGCCTGTTGACCGAAATTTGTGATTTGCGGACCGCGCAGCACATCAATGCGTTCGACGTCCATGTAAGACCACTGGCCCTCGGTACTGGTTGCGGTGTATACGCCGTCCTCGTACATCGCCACCACGTTCGAGGTTTCCGGCCCGATGCTGTTGCTGCGCGCACCCCTCATGCCCAGGCGCACATCATGGCCGGTCTGGCCGTAACGCAGGCCGGGGACCAGGTATTGCAACCGTGAGACATCCTCGACGCCGCCCAGCATCAGGTCCTTCCAGCCGACGTTGCTGACCGATGCCGGGGTGATGGTGTCGTTCTGCCGGCTAACCCGGAGTGCTGTTCCCGTCGGCTTCTCCGCGGAGGTTTCGGCCTCAACCGGTGCCGAATCCGCGAGTTGGGATTCTGGTTCGTGCTCTGCATTTTTTTCCAGCTGCTGCTGTAGCTCGGCTATGGTCTGATTGGCGTTTTCCAGTTTACTTTCCAACTCCTGGAGTTTAGCTTCCAGCTCTTTTTCCCGTTCAGTATCAGCGACTGTGGCCGGGGAAAATGTGAGTGCAAGCAAAACACAACCTACGGTTAACAGATTTCTGTATTTCATGAGATGACTTTCGGGTAGTGGGCGTGGGTGCTTAGCCGGTTTCTTAGAACTTCCTGGTGATGCCAACGCCGTAAAAACCGCCGTATGCAACGGGCGTCACGACGAAATCCTTGTAAGGCCTGGTGAATATCATACTGCATACTATACCGATGGCTGCCCCGCTTACCACATCCACCACATAGTGGTTATCTGATTCTACCCGGCTCCAGGCGACGAAAGTGGACCCAAGGTAGGCGGGAACCGCATATTTCCATCCGTATCGCTTGTGGATGAAAGCGGCGCCCTGGAACGCCACGGAGGAGTGGCCGGAAGGGAAGGATTCATCGTCCTCACCATTTGGCCGGGTTTTGGAAATCGTCTGCTTGAGCGTCCAGGTGACTGCGATGTTTGTGAAAAAAGATTTGTAAAACTGGTTTCTGCCTTCCTTGTCCTCCAGCTTGAATGTGGCGCCGTAAGCAACGGAAGGTATAAGGACCGCCACCACGCTGCCGGCGGTTTCCTCCGGTTCGGCTGCATACAAAGGGCGGGGATGTGATGTCAACACCAGGCACAGGAGCAGGGCGGCTGAAAAAATGACCCGCACCTGTCCCGTGTCAAGCATGTCTCAATTCGGTTTGGAGGATACTCCCATTATAGTTATTCCATCGGAAATTGGACTTCGAGAATAACCTGATCGCCTTGAAGAACCTGGATCATCTGGCCGCGCGGATCAAAATCCAGTGGTTCCCTGCCGGGAACTTCGGGATCACGGAACGTGATTCGGCCGTGTACATCACCGTCGTGCATTCTGAACGCCCCAATGGTTCCCCGGTCAATACCAGCAACTTCCAGTCCGTAGTTCCCCTCTGGTACATCTTCGATCTCTACAGAAAACTCGACACGGCTGGAATTCATTTCCCATTCGGCCTCGCCTTCCGCTCCGGGAAGCACCCCGGTACTTTTCATGTCGACTTCGATCTCGACGTAATCGCCGTCTTCCACGCAATCGGGCATCCTTCCTCCGTGGCCGCCACCCGGGCCGCTTCCAGGACCACTACCGGGACCACCACCGTGATGGGAATCAGAATCGCAATCATAATCGTGATCTCCCCACCCCTGATCGCCGTCACCGTAGCCATGATGGCGGTGGTCATCCTCTTCCATCATGTTATCGAAGGAAGAGAGCACCACGCCTGCATCGTCGTAAACTTCGATCCGTCTTCCGCGAGGATCGAAATTGAACGGCATGTGACCGTCTTCAGCCGGGCTTGCGTATTTGATCTCACCGCGCCCTTCGCTAACCGTGAAGTCCCCGCGGTTTCTCATTCCAACGTGCAGGTGGTAAGCGCCGTCTGGCAAATCCTCCACTTTTACTTCGAACTCCATATGGCCGGGGAAATCTTCATATTTGGCCCGCCCTTCGCCGGTAATTCCTTCCCTGGCGGGCTCCAGGGCCAGGTACTGCTCTCCGAACATGCCGTCAATGTGCATGTCGTCGGAAATACCGCCGGTGCAATGGGTGTTCATGATTTCCAGCAGCCGTTCAATCCGGAATGATCCACTTCCCACTTCATCGTCGGAAGTATCAAAAGTTACCGAACCGCCGTCACAGCTTTCAAAAACGATGACCATCGAGCCGATGCTTTCCACTGAATCGCTGCCAGCATCATTATCCTGCATGAACCCGACATCATCCGATTCAAACAGCTCAAGTTCTATCCGGTTTTCCACCAGGTCCCCTGTTCCAACGAACCAGGCGGTTTTTCTGTCCGCCCCGTAAGTGTACCAATAGGCGACCGATTTCCGGGAGTCATCAAACTGTTCGACTACTTGAATGGCCAGACCCTGGGCTTCCTGGTCGACCTGGTCCCAGATTCCACTGAAATGCCGGGTGACGATCATTCCATCCGGATGGCCGCCATGACCCGATTCATGAGCCAACGCGCCA
>Ga0224504_10000268_pt1 | contig 23371 bp, 15 predicted proteins | sample SF_Oct11_sed_USG_3_FD_170160 | JGI IMG/M metagenome (GOLD analysis project Ga0224504, IMG submission 170160) | Sediment microbial communities from San Francisco Bay, California, United States - SF_Oct11_sed_USGS_24 | ecosystem: Environmental > Aquatic > Marine > Sediment | place: USA...
ATTGTCCCTCGTATCCTGATGGTTGGCCGATTTGAAGAGCAAAAGGATCAGGAGTTACTGCTACAGGCATTGGCCGACAACTACGACCTCGACTGGTGCCTGACGCTTGTAGGGGACGGTCCGAGCCGGACTCATTGTGAGGACCTCGCCCGAAATCTAAATATCGATTCCCGTGTGACGTTCGCGGGATACAGCGACCGCGTCGAAGAGCAACTGAGTCGCTCGGATATTTTCGCTCTAATCACCCACTGGGAGGGTTTCCCTCGAAGTATTCTTGAAGCGATGCGGGCGGGTTTACCCGTGATCGTGTCCGATGTCGGCGGGTGTAGCGAGTCGGTTTCCGACGGCAAAACGGGGCGAGTAGTTCGGCATGGAGAACGGAAGGAACTTGCCGGCGCTTTGCGACAACTCATCACGAACAGCGAACTTCGCAGGAATATGGGCGCTCGTGCTTTGGAGCAATACCGGAACGGCTTCACCTTTGAAATCATGTACCAAAAGTATGTAGAGCTCTACCGATCAATCTGCCAGAAATAAGATCTTCGGCATCGATTCATTGGCCAGTGCAACAAAGCAAGCTGAAACATCGCGGGTTTTTCGAACGAGATAGCCAACAGCACTGGATTAAGCACTACTGCCGTGATTTTTCACTGCCTGAATCAGGCATTTGAAAACCTTGAGCCAATTCTCATTTTGTACCGGGATGCAAGTCACAGTTTCGAGCTTGCTATCGACGACGATGCCAGCGCACTTCAGACATTATGATATAGTTTTCGATCAAATTTCGCGGCTTACTATTCGACCATGGAGCTGGTTTCGTAAAGCAAGGAAGAGTACACGTGGGCTTAACTGAATGGATTTTCAAACAGCATTTTATATCTGCTGTGCTCCTTGCTTGTCTGGTTTGGGCACAGTGTGCCGATGCACAGGCCCAGCAGCCTGACGATCGCAGGACGGTCACGGAAAGATTTAGGTCAATACATCGGGCAGAAGGCGTCCCGGTCGGTGCGATGCGACTATACCCTAGGCTCGGCCTCGGACTGGCTTGGTCCGATAATGTCTTTGCGAATAATACGCTGGAATCGAGCGACTGGGCCTCCAAGCTACTTACAGAAGTGAGACTCGAGTCGATTTCTAGCTATTATTCCGCGGAAATAGGTGGGCGAGCAGAAATTGCGCGCTTCGACCAGTTCAGTAGCAATGATTCCGAAGACATTAGATTCTGGATTTCTGGGGACAAGGATTTCCGGAGCAGCAACTTAGCGCTCGATGCCGACTTAGCGGACTTGGCTGAACCTCGTACTTCAGTAGATGCCGCTGGCGCCGCCGTTGAACTAACGCGATACCAACGCATCGACCTGGAGGGAGCGTATACCTATAGTCCGGGTCGGTGGATTGCTCGGCTAGACAGCACTTACCGAAATTTCGATTACGAGGACACAGAGACGCTGACCGGAACAGTCGACAATGGTGATCGTAACCGCAAGATATTGGATTTTGGGATTCGATTCGGTTACGAAATGTCCGAACTTTACGGTCTTTTTCTGGAACCGCGTTTTACGAACGTCGACTATGAGCAACGTGTCGACAACAATGGCTTCGAAAGGAGTAGTGACGGTTATGAAATCAGGCTCGGCACAAGTTTGAATTACTCTGGGGTCATTACTGGCGAGCTCTTTGTTGGCTACCTGGATAGGGCATTCGATGATATTGCGTTCGGTAATGTGCAAGGACCATCTTTCGGCGGCGAAATCAACTGGGAAGTTACAAGGCTGACCACGGTAAGTCTAGGTGCAAGTCGAACAACTGACGCGACGACGCTAGCCGGAGCTTCGACGACTCTAAACACGCGATTCATACTTGGCGTCGACCACGAATTTCGGCGCAACTTGGTACTGCAGCTAGATCTAGAAGCGGCCAATGAGGAATTTGAGGGCATCCTACGCGAAGATGATATCCTCCGGCTGGGGCTCAAGGCTGAGTATCGGGTAAACCCCAGGTTATGGTTGCAGGCCGGCTATCGATATCGAGAGCGACGCCCAACGCCCCCTGGTGCGCGCGGACGAGATTTTGATATTAACGAAGTGATGTTCGACGTGATCTATCAGCTATGAGACGGTTTAAAGAAATTGGCAGCATGAACGCGAATTATCTAATGGTATGGATAGTTTCCCTGGTATTCCGGCCTATTTTTAAGGGAACAGCGATACTCTTGCAAATCAATGGCTACGTCATGCTCCGGAATACTATTGTCACGGGGAACGGCCCGTGCCAGCATGTGAGCGGGTCGATGACATTAGGAGTGGCAAATGAGTCGTAGTTTCCTTTTGTGGGCAATGTTATTCATCCTTACGAGTAACCCCGTAATGGGTAACGAGAACGGCGGAGAAAATGTAACCGAGTATCGGCTCTCTGCCGGTGATAGTGTTCTCATCACCGTCTTCGGACATGAGGACCTCTCCGGCGAGTTCGAAATCAACGGTGCGAATGTTATATCGATGCCGCTAATACCGGAGATTGAGGCTGCCGGTCTTACTGTAAACGAATTGGAGGCCGCTATTGTCGACGCGCTGAAACCGGATTACCTCAAGAACCCAAATGTGAGCGTGGACGTGACAAACTTCCGACCGTTTTTCATCCTCGGCGAGGTGGCCAGACCTGGCAGCTATCCGTATCTGAACAAGATGACTGTCGTCAACGCAGTAGCGCTTGCGGGAGGCTTCACTTATCGGGCAAAGAAAAATAAGGCGACGATAAAAAGAACGAAGGGCACGGAAACCACTGAATTCGAGGTCAAAATGGATACGGTGATCGAGCCGGGTGACGTAATTGAGATTCGTGAACGTTATTTCTGAAAAGGGTAGCGCCGCACGCAGTGAAGTGAAACATTTTGAGCGCCGACAGGACTAGTTGAAGATTGTAGTTGCAGAGCACGTTTGTTTCTACGCAGAGTACCGAGGAAAACCTGTCAGTTCAGATTTAATGGATCGATATTTGTCGTTGTATCGATATTCGAAACAGATTCGTATGGTCTATGAGTGGAGAATGGTCGGTGTTGACATGGAAGTAACCGCACTCCTTGATATCAGGCCCAAACTTCAACATATTCAAATAAGTTGGAAATCGGTAGCTTCCCCGGTATTTAGCCATGAAGCCAATGTGACGGATGACAAGTACTAAGACGAATAAAAGTGCCCCCTGGGCATGCCTACTAGGTGATATCAGCATGGTGCGCGCTCTTGGCAAGAGCGGCATCCCCGTCGCAGTAGCGACGTCGGATATGTCTGATAAATCTGCGCGCTCGCGGTATTGTAAAGAGGTAGTTGAAATTCCCGGATGGTCACGGGACTCTGCTGCGACGCTCTCCGCTCTGTTACGTTGGGCCAAGGAACAAGATTCTAAGCCAGTACTTTTTTACCAGACAGATGCGGATCTTGTCTGGATTGCGCGATTTAGGGATCAACTCTCAAAGGTTTTTCGGTTTGTCTTTCCCGATTGCGAGTTAGTCGAAGATTTGGTCGATAAATCACGATTTTACGAACGTGCGGTCGCGTGGGGTATACCAATTCCGGAAACCCAGATCGTAAACGACACACGCGACAACAAGAAGCAATCGGATGAATGGACGAGTTTTCCCTGCATACTTAAGCCGATTACCAGGTCCGAAGCTTGGCGCGATACCGCAAGCAAAGAGCAAAAGGCTCTTCATATTGAAAGCAAGGAGGAACTTGATGTCATCCTTGACAGATTTAAGCCAGAATTAGGGCCACTGGTATTGCAATCCATTATTCGCGGTGGTGAGGAAAACATTCTCAGTTACCATGCATATGTTGGCGAGGATCAGGAGGTGCTCATGGAATTCACGGGTGGCAAAATCCGCACCAGTCCCCGTCAGTATGGGTTTTCGACTTACCTGGAAATCACTGAAAATGAAGAAGTGCGAGATCTTGGGCGCGACATAGTGAATAAGCTGGATTTCCACGGAGTGTTAAAGATCGATTTCAAACGCGATGATCCAAGTGGAAAGCTCTACGTACTCGAAATCAATCCTCGCTTCAATCTCTGGCACCATCCTGGAACGGTTGCCGGATCACCCATACCAGAAGCCGTCTACTGGAGCTGCGTTGACCCAACTAAAGTGAATAAACTCGCGAAGGCACGAAAAGGCGTACGCTGGATGAGGCCTAGGTGCGATATTCGGTCATTTGGCGAATATCATGCAAAAGACCGACTGTCGGCAGCCCAATGGCTTTACCAAGCGATTACTGTTGAAGTAAATGAGGGCTTCCAGTTCTCGGATTTAGGACCTGCTGTTTACGACGTTCTAGAAATATTCCGAGGGCTTTATCATTCAAGCTGGAGAGCTTCGGACAAGTCGTGCAAATCGCACTGATCTCAGACATTCACGGAAACATCGAAGCGCTCGATGCGGTTCTTGCAGATATCGACAAGCGGGTCCCGGGCGCAAAGATAGTCTGTGCCGGCGATATTGTGGGATATGGGCCCGACCCGCAAGCATGTATCCAGCGCTTGGCTGTCCGCTCGATTCCTTGCGTAATGGGCAATCATGACGAGATGGTGCTTGGCCGGCGCGATTTCTCACGCTGTGTCTATTCGGGCATATTAGCCGCACGTTGGACACGCAAGAATCTGGATTTGCACGATCTGCGGTTTCTCCATGGCCTGCCAAGCGTTCTGAATGTAACGCCGGAGGTCGTCGCATGTCATGGGACGTTAACCGATTCGGATAGATATATTTCGGGCGAAGCAGAATCAATTTCGGCGCTAACCCAATTAGCGAACCGCTTCCCAGAAGCAAACGTACTTATTTGCGGGCATACTCATCATGCAGCCGCCTACAGCAAGGATTCGGGTTTTCTACACTTCGAACCAGGCAGCGAATTCGCGATTCAATCGAAAAACTACTGCTTGATTAATCCGGGTGCAGTGGGGCAGTCGCGAGACGGCAGCCTCATGGCTCGTTACGCTATCTTTGACACGAAGAACTATCGAGTCAGTTTCTTCGGATTAGACTACGATCATGCAAAGACTATTGATAAATTGTATGGATCTGGGCTTGTGCCAGATATTGATCTTCAAAAGGCAACAGGCACTGCTAGATATGTCGAGGCAATAAAGGTTCGATGGGCTAGACTCCGATATGGGTCCAATCCTCGATTCGCTTAAATTTCGGTCCGGTTGTATAGACACGTTGCGCTACGATGTTGCTCAGGTCGGTCGTGATTCTCGGATATCGTTAATTAGACACTGGAAATAAAACTCTAGCGCCGTGACCATACATATGCTGCGCCAAAGCCTCGAGCAACTATTCGCTCTAGCAACTCTTCATCAGAGTTATGGGGATGCGAGACCAGTTCATGGGCAATGGCCTTCTGGGAAAGACCTGCAATAACGCCATTTTCACAGTGAACGATAATGGCGGACACACTTGGCTTGTCTCACGCGGAAGCCTCCGCTCCTCTGAAACCGAAGTGCCGGATATAGTGATGATAGTCCGATAGATCGGTCCATTAGATATTGATTGAGTGGCCGGACTCATATTTGTTTCCAGGAATAAGTTCTGTCGCTGTATTGAGCGAGGTCACAGGTGCGAACGACGAACTGGGCTTGATCGTGCGTTGCGTTTGGAGTATCCGTGCAGTTACTCTCAACGCTTGATTCATGGCAGTTGCTGCTGGGCAGATTATGGCAAGAATTGGGTGAGTAATTGCGCTCGTAGATTCTCAGTTTGTTAGTGCCGCTCTTGTCTCGAGATAGGCAAACTACACGAGGGGAATTTCCGGTTCTTTTTGAGAAACCAGAGCACCCTCAAAGTATCGCTCACTGATTATTTCGAGCACACGCTCTGATGCTCTACCATCTCGGAAACCATGCAGACGTGGAAACACCTCTTTCCGCTTACCGTCATAATCCGCCGCACCGGACTGGATTATATTTTCAATTGCAGTGAGCAACTCCGGGAAAGCTTCGCACATGGGCCCGACGGCAATTTCTTTGGGATGAAAGTTTAGAGCACGACTGGAGCTCAAAAATTCCTTCAGGTCAGGCGTGTAATAGACTATGGGACGATCAAGCAACATAAAGTCAAATACTATTGACGAATAGTCGCTGATCAGAATGTCTGTCTGCGGCAGCAAATCATATACGTCAATCAACTGCGGAAGCTGGTATACGTTCTTGCAACTGATCTCATTCTTAATGCGATCCACCGGATGCGTTTTGAAAAAGAAGGTTGCTTCGAGCTTCTCCATGAGTTCATCCAAACGTTCCCAATCCATATTCATATAGGCTTTACCAGAATCACGGTAGGTTGGCAGGTAAAGAATGACCTTGCGATTGGAACTCACTGCCTGGACAAACGACGCCGGCATAGGGCTGCTAGGCGCAGCCACCGACTTACTCGCATCAAAGAGGACATCGTTGCGCGGGTATCCAGTGACAGCAACGTTACCCTTATCAAGCCCGAAAGCAAATCTCGTGATCTCACCGCACTCGACCGATGTGGCGACCATAAGATCAGGTTTGAATACATGCCAAGGCATCATCATGGACAGAAACCAACGCTCGGGGGGGTAACCGTGAAAAAGGCGATAATGGCGATTCAACGGATTGTCATGCTGCCTCTGAATCACCTTCAATGGTACGCCGCTCCATAAGTTGATGCGCGTCGCACCTCGACCCAGCCAGAAGTTGGTGTCCTTGGGGTAGCAATCGAAGATATGGTAACCGGCCCGGAGGCATGCCCCGATCCCCCGGGGAGACCAGATCCAATGTGCATTCAAATTGTTATTTCGAAGTTGTTTGATAATGCTGGGTTTTCGAGATATCCAGACCAACTCGACATCGTCCTTAAGGACTTTCTGGCAATGCATAAAAAATGCTGCCCCGTTGTCGGCAAAGCGATAGCCGCCCCAGGAGCCGAACACCCACAAATCCTTGCGGCGAGGAACAAGTCCGGACGCCCAGTAGATAGGAAAAAGTATGAACCGAGCGACAAATCGTATGACATAGCCGAGATAACGTAGTATCGACAAAACCGAATCCTTAATAATTAGGATGACCGCTTACCCGCACAAGAAAGAAAGCAGATTCGAAATCGAAAAAAGCATTCTATATAACAAAATTCAGGATTGACAAGGATGCCGACCAGTCGCGTTGCTCGTCTTCTGGTGGCGAAATGGCAACCTCAAGTGCCGTAAAACATAACATAGTCCGTTATACGCCCCGAGTAATTTAATTGAATGCGACAATATCATCCGATTTAAACTCAAAGTCTCTTGAGCGATAAGAAGGATAGAGTATTAATGGAGAGGCAGCGATGAACATAGAACCAGAGAGCAGCGCTCCATGCCGTCAGCGTAATTAATCCAGCCGTTGCGGCACCCACTATTCCATAACTCGACGTAAGCGCAGGCGCGATCAAGCACCATAGGATCAATGCTAAAAGAGATGCCTTTAGACCCTGAATGTGAAATCCGGTAACTCCCAACATGCGCGTCGCGGGTCCAACGGCGGCAACTGGCAGGTAAGACGCGCCCAATATAATAAGAACCGTGTATCCAGATTTGAATTCAGCTCCGAACATTCCCAACAAGTGTTCCCCAGCGAAAATGAAAACTACAATAGGAATCAACGTTGACAAAACTTGTAATTTGGTGGCGCGGCGAGCAACTCGCGTTAATTCTTTTTGTTCTTTATTGCGGTAGTGCTGCGTCAACGCCGGGGCGGTAAACGCGTCGATAGCAAAAAGGCCAAACTTAACCAAGAGCGCGAGACGCAGCGCAGCATTATAAATTCCAAGCTCCGCACTGGGCACGAAAAACCCGGTCGTAATCACCATCAGCTCCGAAAAATTGTTGGTGAACACGCTGAGCAACAGTAAGGATATCGCTGTCCGATTCCAATTGGATACCTCGTATACCGGTCGCACCTGACCCAAGTCTCTACGAGTCGAGACGTGGAAGTAGATGATCGACGGAATTGCAACCGCAATCATTGCCGCAAGATGCATCCACATCGCTGTTTCGCTGTTCATTTCCCCATACGAGAACCAGGCTGCTAGAATACCAACTAGGAAAAGAAGCGGACGCACGATGTTATTCGGAAGAAAACTCAGTGAGATCCGCGAAAACGCGTTGGCCATGCCGCTGTGGAGCTTGATTAGAGCCATCGCCGGTACGCTGAGCAGTGACGCCAGGTAAAGTAGCCGCGTTGAACTACTGGCGTCTTGAATTCCACTCAGTATGGCACTGCCGACGAGCACGATCGAAAATGTACCTATAAGAGCCAACGCTGTTGCATAGCGAATAAAACCACGCACATACCCTGGATTCTTGTCTGCAATGCCCTGGCCGATAAATCGCATCGCTGCAGCGATGTGGCCACTGACTGGAATGACAGCAAGAATTATCACCCAAGACCATGCGAACGCGTATCGCCCAAGTTCTTCAGCACCCATCCATCGAGCCAACAGAACGTGCGTGCAGAAAGCGATAACTGCACCGAATACGCGGCAGAAAAATATGAAGGCAGACCCGCTGATTACTTGCAGGACCTCTTGGGGAAGGAGGTTTTTCAACCAAGATGTTTTCAATTGGGAAGTTCTTCGTTCAGCGGGAATTAGCACTATACCAGAGGAGTCTCGCTACGATATCCGCATTACATCAACCCGAGTCTCATATGACATAAGAGTCCTTTCTTGGCCTGTTTTCGTGACAGCCATCACACATCGGTAGTCGTCGTTATCGAAATTATGGATACATGGCATACACTTGAATTGGCTGTCGCAGGTTAAGGTATCAACTTCAATGCAACTACTGTCATCTTTCAAGATAAGTCCGTCACAGAAGTCCAGTTGTCGGTACAGCATGTTACGTAAGAGGAGACATCTGGCTTTGCTCTTGCTCGCAGTTGCGGCAGCCCCTGAGCCTAAGACATACGCTCAAAGCGCCCAGCCGTACTACGACGACACTCACATGATTCTCGAAAGCGGTATGGCAAGCAAAGTTCTTAGCGGCGACTTTGGCTATGATCGCTACCAGTTTGACGAGTCTGCCAATGGCAAACCTTTCATACTGGATGCCCGAAATGCCCGGTTCCAGGTCGCCAACAGCGCTAATCTCAGCCCGACGACCGAGTTCGACTGCGATCAGGGATCGAATCCGGTCAACCGTTACCCGCTCAATGTTTACTACTCAGATCTTACGGCTGTCGTCGGCGGACTCATCAATGGCGAAATTCCGCAAGAATCAGACTGGCAGCCCACATACTGCAATAGCGCCGCGGTGCATTTCAAATACGCGCCATCCGGTATCGTGGACGGCATCCGGATTACGAGCGCCTGGGACGCCCTCCGCATGTCGGTCGACTCGCCGAACTTGACGGTCCGGAATTCATGGATTAGCAACGTGCGCGACGACATCCTAGAAAATGACTTCTTTTTTACGACTATATTCGAAGACAATCTTGTGGACGGGACCTTTCAGGGCATTAGCGTCCACTCGGGCGGAGATATTTCGATCACACCATACGAAACGGTAGTCGTACATGGAAACGTCATTAGAATTCGCGAATATCTTTACAAAGGAAGACAGCAATTCGGTGCGCTATTCAAGAACGAGACGTCGTCACCAAGCAGCATGATATATGACACTGTCGTCGCCGTGGATTACAAAGGCGGATACACGTGGAGGGGTTATTGGGAGAAGAGTTGGTCGAAAATCGAGGATTGTTCTAATAACCTGTTTCTATGGTTATCGGACTCGCCAATTCCCGATGCTGTCCCATTGCCTCCGTCCTGTTTCAGAGTTATGAAAGGAGAAGAGGCGCGCGTTGCGTGGGCGCAGGCGAAAGAGAACTGGGTCAATTGCCACCCGCGCGTTGCCCGTACGACTAACGATCCAAAATCAAATCCGAAAGAATGCGTTTCGGACACATTTGGTGGTTATTCTCGGAATCCGTCGTCGACTCCGTTACCTCCTGAAAAAATCCACTCCCATGAATAGACGTTCAGAGCACGACTATCAGGATGCCGCTGAGCGCTGCGATAAACCTTCCTAGACACCGAATGACCTCGCTGCATGCGCTGGCACTACTGACGGTTTGTGCCTAATCGGCGGTGGATCTCCAAATTGAGCGCATCCGTCAAAAGAAATGCCGCACTCTCGGCAAAATACTCCGGTAATATTGTCGGCCATAAGCAAGCCCAGCTGTTTGTTGGGGATAGACTTTGCCAAGGATGTTAAGGTGGCTTCCGACCGACGAACCAAACTGATAAGTAACCAGGCTGCCCGTCTGCTGAGCGGTTCGGGGTTTCTCTTACTTTGCAGAGTCTTAGGGGCCGCCGCCACATTCGTCACGCAATTACTACTTGCGCGCTCGATGGGCGCAGCTGAGCTCGGTAGCTACGTATTCGCGTTTTCGTGGCTTACTCTGACATCGGCGATACCTGCAGGCGGTTACAATGTTGCTGCAATTCGGTTCATTGGGCAGGGACTGGCCGACAAGAATAATGCATATACGCGGGGATATATTAACCACGTTATCAAGATCATCTTGGTTACGAGCACTTCCATGGCGCTACTGGCAATCGTAGTAGCATCCCTCCTTCCGGGATTCACTCCAGAAAAAAATATACTATTTCTCGCGACAGCGGCGGGTCTACCGTTCTTTGCAATCATGCGGGCCAACAATGGAATTGCCATGGCATCAGCCCGTTATGCTCTCGGCAACCTCCCCAACAATGTATTCAGGCCAATACTATTCCTGATGTTGATCTGGCTGCTCCTGCAATATGACATTTCATTGAACTCTGGTTTGGCAATGCAGATGCAAGTTCTCGCAATTGTCACCATGGCCATAATCACGTCAGCCTTAATGTGGCAATTCGCACGAAAGCTGACCTCGCCGGATCCACCAATCAAGGAAAGCAGAGTCTGGAATCGCACTGCGATGTCACTTATGGGCGTGGAGGTTTTTACCAATTACTTTCAGCCGATCACAGTAATTGTGAGCGGTCTTTTTCTGGCTAAAGCAGATATCGGGATATATGCCGTTGGCTATCGCGTCGCATTGGTTATTTCATTCACGCTAATAGCAATCGACGCATTCACTGCGCCTATATATTCTCGCCATTATCGCAAGAACGACAGAGTGCGGCTGATACGTGAAATTCGGTATGCGACCGCACTTAGATTTAGCATTTCATTTGCCGCCGTTATCTTTTTGATCTTTTTCGGAGAATGGGTACTCGGCCTTTTCGGGTCCGAGTTTGTTGGTGGCCACACGATAACGATTATACTGGCGCTCGCACAACTCGGTCAGGCCGCCGTCGGACCAGTAGCTAAGCTGCTCGCTATCTCCGGTCACCACAAGCGATCGCTATTTGCATCGGGTGCCTCGCTAGCGCTTTGGCTGGTATTGACCGCGATCCTGATGCCCAAATACGGAATCTTGGGAGTAGCCATCGCCGTATTTTTCTCTCTCATAACATGGGCGGCAATCCTTCGTCATTTCGTAGCCCGGTATCTGAATATCAGTATCTTCGTTGTCGTCAGGGATCTTGAACCGCAACCTTCCTTCCCCTAATTTGTTCACGCTGCCAGATTTGCTGAATATTGGTGCAGGTACGCGCTACAACGGACCTGAACCACTGATACATTGCAATTTGGCGGGTTCTTTAGGTTTATAGATCGATATCTTTGTCTTCGAAGCAGCTTGGTTTGACAAAACGCTCAGGGCCAGCGGAAATATTAGCCCGTTACTTGCCGGCCTCGGCAAATTCGCGTTCTCTCGCCATCCTGAGGATGCGAATTAGCGAGATGGCGAGAATCGCCATGTTCGAGACCGCCAAAATAACAATAAATATGTCGATCATGTTGAAAAGTGCCGCCGCGAGCAGTAGAGGCAATAGGAAACCGGACAAATTGACCAGATTGTGTCCGATATGCATGATGATTGCCGACCTCGAACTGGTTTCTTGCACTTTAACCACTTCGTGTTTTTCGAATTCCGATCCTGAGAACGTGTTTCTGAATTTGTGGTACACGAGCCTGACCCAGACCGCCGCAAGCGAGGCAACCGCACCCAATATCAAGATCACGGCAGGATAGCTCTCCCACACCCACATTGAGCCGGAAACGAAATGATTGTTACCGGAGAAATAGAACCCGATACCGGCGGCAAAAAAAGCAATATGCGCCACAAATGCGCCTAGTGCGTCGAGCAACTCACCATAGCGGCTGGAAGTCTGCTCATACCTCGCAATATTTCCATCCACGAAATCCAGGATCACCCAAATATTGAGCAATGCGGCGCCGACCACGGTCGCAAAGTAACTGCCAATCGTGAGAAGCAAGCAACCGAGAATCAGAACCACTATCGAAATCCACGTGGTCTGATTTGCGGTAAATCCAAGGTTCATAAAAACGGCTGTCGGATAGAACGAAAGCGGGCGGATAATGTAATACCCCATCAGTTCATTTTTGTCCTGCTCCGATTTGTGGTGTCCTTGGTAATTCGATCGAATGTCTTTGACCGATATATGATTCACCCTCTTCATTGTCCACCCGTTGGTTCATGAGCCCCGTCTTCTCCCAAACGGGCAAATATGCGATCGCCACTTGATATTCCGAAACGCCATTCACCGCGTCTCTACTATATCTTGCTTTATTCGGCCGAAATCGTTGCCGCAGAGCGTGATGCGCCTTTCTGCTTGCGTCCGGAAAGCAGCAGACCAAGAACTCTGATCAGATCAGCAAAGAATGGGACTGGATCTGTCCAGGAGAAGACAGCGCATCTCTTCTTGCCACGCAATGATTGCCACCATTCCTTTAATGATAAATCACCACGCCGCCAATAGAAAAGAGCAGCCTGAAAATCTCGTCGCCAGTAGATCCACTTCGCATTCCCGTACTTCTGTTCGAGTCCGGACGGCAATGGCCAGCCGATAGCATCACAGTACATCGCGTAAAGCAATTCTACGCCACCGGCTTCTGCAATAGCAGAACGACCTGTCGGTCGTCCGATATTCGGTTCGATAATGTAATGCTCACCTGTCCGCTCGTCCCGTTTGAACTCTACGTACCCAAGGCCTTGATACGAAATCCCTCGAAACAGGCGGAGCGATTCCTCAAGTACGAAGTCATTTCGGCACTCCTCACCAAGCGAGCTCGTGCCTGCCTCAGGTGGCCATTGACGTACTTTTCGAGCGATAAAGGACACTATTGGCTCTGAATCTGCGTTGAAATAGCAGTTGCAGGAGAAGAGATTGCCGTCAGAACCATCGATCCATTCCTGAATCATCAGCGTTTCTGCCCACCCCTCGCAGATATCATATAGTTCACGAAATTCGTCAGCGGTCGCGATCTTGTAAACGCCTACCTTCGCCTTACTGAGCCATTCCGAGGTTTTCGTCGGTGGCTTGAGTATGCAAGGAAAAGACAGCTGTTCAGCGGCGCGTTCCACATCCTCTCGCCCCCTGAGAAAAAACGTCTTCGGAATAGACAAACCTTGTTTCTCTGCATATTCATAAAAATTGACCTTGTCCATCAGTGTTTCGACAACGTCAGGCGCTGGAAGAAGGACGTGATAACAGTCCTCGAGCCTCTCACGATACCGAGAGATCTGTAGGACAGTCATGTCAGTACAAGGATACAAGACAGGGGATGCGCTCATCTCTGGCGCAAGATCCTCAAGCGCCCTGATGAGACCATCATCACCATCTGGAGTGGTTATGATACGTTCGCACACGTTAGTCCGGCAGCAATATGCACGAGGATCATCGGTTATTGCGATAATCGGAACTCCGTGCGCCGCCAAGATGCGGGCCGTCTGCAATCCAACGATTGACTCAAGGCCTATTACGATCGCGTACGGCTGCTGTTTACTTTGTGCATTCATTTTTGGGAATCCACGAGATTATAATATGGTCACTCGCTCGGACTGGTTAATATGGCTATCGGATGCTAATTGGCTGTGCGCTCGCCATAGTAACCATAGTAACCATAGTAACCGTGACTCCGGTTGAAAGACCTTGATGCGTCTACCATGGTCAGGATGGTTCCCGCCACTTGCACGCCATTTCTCTCAAGGATGCGTAGCGCATACTTAACAGCGTTGACCGGCGTCTGCGACCAGCGCACAGCAAAGATTGTCGCGTCAGCCAGCTTGCTGAGTTCACACGCATCCGGCCCGGTTGCAACGGGCGGAGAATCCACGATGATGTATTCATAGCGATCGATAAGCTCCACCAGAATCGAATCCACACGCGGCGACTCAATGAGGGCGAGCGCATCAGCCGATGCCGAGCCGGCTGGCAGCACGTCCAGCGATGTTGCTGAGTCGGTCACGATCGCGTCTGTTACCTTGACATCGTCCTCTATTACACCCCTGAGCCCTGGGCTTTGAGCGATTCCCAGCTTAGCGTGTACGCTAGGATTGCGCAGGTCAGCGTCGATGAGTAAGGTTTTCTGGCCCTTCAGTGCCTTTGTCCTGGCGATACCGATTGCTGTCGTGGATTTGCCCTCGCCAGGCACGGCCGACGTCACTAGAACAACCCTCCGATCACTCGGCATGCTCTCGTCAAGCTGCCAAACCAATGTTTTTATGGCTTGCGCGAAAGGATGCTGTGGACTATCGACAATTGCATCAAGCATCTGCGACTGCTGTCGACCCGACGAGATTAACGGGATGAAACCTAGCGCAGTGAGCTTATTAACAGCCTCCAACTGCTCCAAAGTCGTAAAGCCTTGCCGATGAACCTCGCGGATAAACGCAACCACAAGCGCAACGATTATTGATGCTATGAGGATCGCCGCCATTGAGATGCCCATTTGGGGGAACGAGGGGCTGGCGGGTATAGCGGCATACGAGATGACTCGCGCATCCGGCTGACCTACCTGCAATTGATTCGGTGAGCCGAGTTCTTTCTGCCTAGCGAGCAAGGTTTCAAGCAAGTCGCGATTTGCATCCGCCTCTCTCTCAAGTGCGCGCAGCTGAATCTCGTCTTCGTTAGTTTTGCTCAATTGTCTTTGCATATCCGCCGACTGTCGTTCCAATCCCTTTTCACGGGCTAGGGCGACTGCAACCGCATTGCGAAGCCCCTGCTCGACCTTGCCAATCTCAATAGCAATCTGATTTTCCAAATCCGCAGCATCAGCGTTAAGCTGCATCATTCGGGGGTGAGCAGGCCCAAGTTCGGATGAGAGTTCGGCAACCTCGCGTTCCAGCATGACCTGCTGTCTTCGCAGTTCCTGTACCAATGGTGATTGCGATAATCGGTCACTCGCGTAGATTCCGCTGCTATTCGGCGCTTCGATCAGATCGGATACTTGCGTCAGCTCGGCCCTTGCGGCCTCCGTTGCGGCTCTGGCAACAATGATGTGACCGCTAAGTTCCGCCAGTTGTTGAGATATGAGGGTCGATCCCCCGGCTTCGAGTAATTCAGCAGTACTTCGGAACGCTTCAACCCGTTTCTCGGACTCCATAAGCTTGACCTGCAATTCCACAATCCGTTCCGCGAGCCATGAGTTCGTTTCGGATGAAGCCGCAAATTTAGCTGATCGGCGTGACTCAAGATACTCGGCGACGAGTGTATTTGCGATCTCGGCAGCCTTACCGGGTGACTCAGATGTGACAGCTACTGTGATGACGCGCGAATCGCGAATATTGGCTATCTTGAGATGACTCACCAGTGAATTTACGACGAAATTCCGCCGGTGGTCGTCCGCAGCTTTTGTTGCCTCGCCTTCGGGTCCAGTAAGGCGTGAAATAAAATCGGGCGGCATGCTATTGAACTCCGGGTCACTGACGAGATCCAATCGCTCGACCACTGAGCCAAGCAAAATGCCCGACTGCAAGACCGCCGACTCAGTCAGAATGCTCTGCTCGTCGGTACCGAGCGCAGGCAGTACAGCCTCCAATGTCGGCAATGCCGGGCGCTGAGCCTCAATTATCAATTCGGCTTCTGCGGTGTACATCGGTGTCAGTTGAGATAGTATCGCTCCACCCACGATTAATGATATTGCGACGATCGCAACAATCGGCAACCACTGCCGACCCAGGATGTCGGCCAGGTTAATGACGTCGCCATCTTCGCGGGCCAGCGAAGATGGAATGGCATCATCCAGATCATGTGCGGACTCTGGATAACGAGGGCCACGACCTTCTTCGACCATTTGCCGCGCACCTCGATCAGACTTCCTTGACCACCTCTCATCGTTGGCCACATAGGGGCTGCGCGAAGTTCGCCGCCTTTTCTGCGTCGTCTCCGGATGGTGGGCGTCATCGCGGGTTACAGCAGTCGGTAACTTTAAATTTGGAAGAGAACCTGCGTCGTCCTCGACGTCGATGGTCAATTCATCGGAATCCTGCTCTAAGCCTTCCTCGGCAGGTATGACACTTTCATCATTACTACTCATCTCTTCCGATTCCTTGTCTTTTTGGTCTTTTTGCCAATTTCTCTTAGCCACCGACGAACCTTCTCTCTGCTTCCAAATTCCTAAGCTTCACGGTTATCTTGAATCTGCTTTTCGCCGATCGCAACATCAGAAGATCAGCCCATTTTCTGGTATGCCGCCCTAGGGCGGCATATCTTGAATCGGTCACTAGCTGGTAGCCTCACGTCCATGCCACCTGCCAACGAAAAAGCATTACTGGTGCTATTAGAACTCGTCAAATCGGTCTACTCTTGCACTGAATAACCACTCATAAGTCATGCATATTATGAGGATTATTGTCGCCGTTATGAGCGATAGCTCACGAATTTCAAATAATCCCGGACGATTTAACAGAATCCCCAGATCATCAGCCGTAATTTGATCAACGACATACAATGAGTGGTCAAAAACATCTGTCGCCGCTGTAATACCGGCTATCGTCTGGGGCAATTGCTATCAGGATTGAAAGTGGTACCTTCACCTTCCTGTTCCACAGGTGCTGACGCGTAGAGCCTGTCCTATAAGTCAGTCAAGACTGGTCAAATTCGGACCTCAAATACAAACGACATAGGCTTAGAGCCGGTGAAAATCTGTCGTCATCTGCTGGTTGTTTTTTTTGCGATTCGAATCGCGCCTTACGCAGATGCGTAGGCCAAGAGAAGATACATCAAACGCCTCCTTCGAGTCGTTAGCAGCTCCTTTTACCAAATTTAGATTAATGTCTGCTTGTCGACGTTCTGAATGGCCAACAAGCAAACGGCCCCGAAACGGGGCCGTCGCTTTACTACTTTTGTGCGGGCTGGGTTAGTTCTGATACGTAACCCGTATGTAGCCGACACGTCCTGGCAGATCATGTGAGACCGGGCTCATGCCGATGACGCCACAGGCGTCGCACACCGGTGGATCCTCATCAAGCACATTGTTAAGGCCGACGCTGAAAGTCAACGCGTCGCCCATCATTTCCGGGTTCCAGCTCAGACGCAAGTCGGTGAACATGGCCGAATCCATCTTGCTGCCGCTGTCGAGAAGCATTTCATCAACCCAACGGAAGCGCAGCGAACCCGTGAACCGATCCATGTTCCAGCCCAGATCCGTCACCGCACGCCACTCAGGGAATGCACGGAAGAAAGTTTCATCCGGATGCGTACCAGTCAGATCATTGACGGTCTGCGAGCCGTCCGGATTGTTGGTCGTTTCCTTGTACTCGGACAGGTACGTCGCGTCAACACTCAGCGTGAACGAACCAGCGCTCGTCTCCGGGCTCAGGTAATTAAACGCGATGTCGTAACCGGACGCATCGATACCACCGATGTTCTGTAACTTATTCTGGACCGTGTCCAGCTGGCCAGAGCTTGTTCGTGGCGTATTGTCACAGTAGATCGGGTCGAGAGTTGACACGCAGGCATCGATGAGGTCGCCGGGGCTTATGCCCTGAACGGCATCGGTAATCTCAACACTGTAAAAATCGATTGAGAAAGTCATGCCTTCTGACCATGCCAAACCCTCGGACCACGCCGGGCTGTAGATCAGACCAAACGTGACGTTATCCGATTCTTCAGGCTGAAGCTGATCGTTACCAACAGACAGTGCGGACAACTGCGGGTTGATCTGCGAAAGGCCGGGGGCGACACCCAAGGTTGCACAGTTCGCTTGCGTGGTGGCGTCCTGCGGCGTATCACGCCCACCATTCGACGAACCCACGATTCCTGTGTAGTCGGCACAAGGATCGAGGAATGTGAAATCCTCTCGCGCAGCGCCGCCGAAGAGTTCGCCGATTCCTGGCGCCCTGAAGCCCGTCGAGACTGAGCCCCTGAACCCTACCTGATCGATAGGCCGCCACAACGCACTTGCCTTGTAAGTGGACTTGGATCCTGAGGTGCTGTAGTCGGAAGCTCGCGCCGCCAAGTTGACCTCGAGGATGTCGGCGAACGCAGCCTCCGAAATCAGGGGAATATTGAGCTCAGCATAGAACTCGCTGACATCGAAACCACCTGCTGTCGGCCCGGAGGGAATTCCTGCCGTATCACCGCTCGCAGCAACCGGATCCGGCCGGAAGGAACCGGCGTGATCACGATATTCGAAACCAGCCGCGAAGCCCATCATTCCGCCCGGCAACTCTGCAAGATCGCCACCAAGGTTGAATGCGTAGTTCTTCAGCGTTTGTTCACTGAAGTCGCGCTGTGTATAGCGTACGAAATCGAGCATCTCCTCGGTGATCGACCCATTGCCATCGGGGCCCTGGCCACCGAAAAAGTTGAACGGCACGCAACCTGGCGTGTTGGTGCACACATCCAATGGACCCATTGCAACCTGAAGCTTGGCCGCATTATGCGAATTGTATTTCTCCTGGAAACCGCGATTGTCGCCATAGCCTGCCGTCAGGTCCCAGTAGAAATTTCGATTTGCCGCCTCAAACTCACCCTCGAGTCCTGCCGTGATCATGTAGGTGTTGACGTCCTGGAAGAACAATCGCCCACCAGACTCAAGCGGTCTGCGACCGAAGAACTCCAGGTTGCCGTTAGCCACCGACAGTTCCAGCCCCGTAAAGTTGTAAGGGTTGTCAGCTCCGATAACGAAATTATCGGTAATGCGGGTTCCGCAGCCGTTGCCGAGACACAGTGGTTCCGGCGCGCCCTTGGTCTCCGACGTTCGATTCGTGTAGGAAACACGCGCGAACATCGATACGTTGGGCGCAAGTTCATGGCGGACGTTCGCGTAGACATTGACGCGCTCGTTCGGTGTCCGCAGGAAGTTGAAGCCCGGGCCGTTGTAGTTGAATCGGTCAGCTGCCGAGAACGAGTGGAAATCGGCGCCGCCACCCGCGACGGTGGGGTCCCACTGCGGAATGTTTCCAGCACCATCATTCAGGACACCGTCGTTCAGCGTGATGTCCAGAAAACCGCCGTCAGGACCGATGTTGGGCCCGAAGACCAAGCGTGCCTGCGGAGTGAATGATGAGCAACGTGTGCCCGGCACATCGCAACTCGTCGTATCCGGTACCGGGTAGGCTGATCGTGCTCGATCAAAGGTTTCGATACCGCCTTCTTCCTTGTAGCCCATGCTTAGTACGAACTGAGTTGTATCGTTGCCGCCGCCCCAAAGCGCAGAAAACTCATAGGACTCGCCATCGCTGTCCGATATATAGCTGCCAGCCTGAGCATCCAGCTTGAAGCCTTCGAAGTTTTGGTGCGTGATGATATTGACCACGCCACCGATAGCGTCGGAGCCATAAATAGCGGAGGCACCATCCTGCAGCACTTCGACACGTGCGATAACGTTGTCCGGAATCGTATTCAGATCAACAGCGCCTGGTACACCCGATGCGGATGCGCCTGCGATCCAGCGCTTGCCGTCAACGAGAACCAGCGTACGTTTCGCGCTGACATTTCGAATAGCGAGCTGTGCCGCACCTGCCCCGATGCCCGAACCGTCCTGCGGAAAGCCCGAGTTGCCGGGAACATTGAATTGCGAATTGATCGCCGATCCTGATATTGGCAGTTGCTGCAAAGCGTCTGCAAGGTTTGTTAGGCCGGTGCTTTCAATATCGCCGGCACCAATTTCCATGATGGCTACAGACTCATCCAGCGGATTGCGCCGGATGCGTGATCCTGTGACCACCACCTCCTCTAATTCATCAACTTGCTGCGCTTGCGCAATATTCGCAGGTGTCGCAGCTAGACTGAGGCCCAGGGTGGCAATGACCCCGGATAACACGATTGATTTATTCATAACTCCCTCCGTTGTGGTACTCATTGTCGCGTATTTGCAACTGGCTGGCGACTTGATTCTGAGACAGCCTCGCGGTCCAAACGTTCCTGCATTGTTGAGCCCAGTGCTGCCAAGCATTACTATCTTATGACATATCAGAACTATAGTTGATCAGCGACAAATCGCTTGTTGTAATTTTGCAACAAATAGAAACTATTATTTCTGAGTCAGTTTCCTTGGACAGACTTTCAATTGACTTCTGATACAAATCGCAGATTCAACGTGCGATTGCGAACCCCGTCGGTGGCACTGCCGCCCGCGTATCTGGCTGTCGATCGCGCTAATCGCATCGCTGGTAGCAGAAGTTCGTCATTTCTTATCCCCTCGGAAGTCCTCGCCACTAAATCAGAGAATTGGCAAGACGTCTGCCGGGGCTGGCTCTGCGGTCGAGTCGCGGCTCTGTGCTTAGGTGATAAGCTTGCGTTTTTCGGCGACGAGGGCCCCCAAAATTGACACATTCACCGACTTCTAATGACCAGATGGCGGCACACGTGAGGACGCGGTTGGCCGAAGCGCAACGGCTTGTTGGTCTCGGAAAGCGGTCGGAAGCACTCGCGGTGCTGCGCGGCATGCTGCCGCTCAAGGCGATGGGCACGTTCTGGGGCGCTGTTGCACAGCAGCTTTTCCAGTTGTCGGATTTCGCCGGCGCCGAAAAGGCTGCGCGCAATTTCCAGAAAGCCTGTCCTGGTGACGACAAGGCCGCGCTGGGCCTGTCAATGATCCTTGCTGACGCTGGCAAGTTGAGGGAAGCGCTGTCGTTTGCTCAAGAAGCCCTGAAGCTGCAGCCCGATGACCCGGTGGCACACTATTGCATGGGCCTGATACTTTCTCGCGACAACAGGATCAAGTCGGCACTCAAGCGATTTCGAAGGGCAGTCGAGATCAGGCCCGATTACACGGACGCACTCGAGTACATCGCCTATTTTAGTAAAGACGCACCCGAGCAGGGCGATCTGCAGACCATCGATGATGCACTTGCGAGCAACGCGCACAAAGGCCAGGCTGGTGAAGCAGCGCTTTGGTATGCGCGTGCGGCCTGGCTCGAGCGTGGTGGCAATTACGACGATGCGTTTAGCGCGTACGAAGAAGGCGCGCGCCTGATGCGAGCGCAACGCAACCTCAGCATCACTCCGATGGAGGGCTACGTGAACCGCCTCAAGTCGTCGTTCTCGGAGTCTTTCTTCACCGCCAATCAAAAGCACGTCTATCCGAACAAGTCTCCAATATTCGTAGTCGGTGTGCCTCGTTCGGGTACCACGCTTGTCGAGACTGCAATCGCCGCGCATTCGAAAGTTTCCAGCGCCGGCGAAACGACGCTGGTTAACCTGGCCACGCTGTCGTACGGCAGTTTCGAACCCGTGAACCTGGCGCAAATCAGCGCCAAACTGGAGCGTGGCGAGAACCCCTGGATGGAAATGGGCCTCGCACTCAAGAAGTCCTACGCAGATCGCGTTGGCCGTAACAGGCGAGTCACCGAGAAGAACCTCGGCAATCATTTCCTCCTCGGCGCCATTGCAATTATCGCGAGCAAAGCGCCGATCATTTATTGCGTCCGTGATCCCGCGGCCACTGCATGGTCATCTTTCAAGACACGCTTTCGCAGCGGCAACGAATGGAGCTACGACTTCGACTCAATTGTTCGATACCAGGAACTCTACAGCGAACTTATGAAGCACTGGCAGGAGACATTGCCTGGCAATCCGATATTCGAAGTTCGTTATGAGGATCTCGTATCGCGGCCGGAGGAAGTGATTCCCGCGGTCCTTTCGCATGCTGGACTGAAGTTTGAACATCGGTGCCTGAGTCCACACGAAGCGTCGCTGCCAGTGATGACTGCGTCGATGGCTGAGGTCCGCCAGCCTATTCATACAGAGTCGATAAGTGGCTGGCGGCGCTACGAGCCACAGCTCATAGAGAGGCACCCGGTTTTCAAAGCAGCTTAGTCCAGACCTCGATTACCACTTGCTGTCGAGGTTGTTTGCCGTCAGCGAGCCTGATGAAATTGTCGACACCATCCAGTACCTGATGGAAAACGACTTCGTCAACGGCCGGAATGTCGAGATCGACGGCGGAATTCGAGTGCAGGGCCTGCTTGATAAACCTTAGAGACGATCAATACACTCAGCGCGACGCCGCTTCCTAAATCGATTCTGGCACGCGAGCGGAATTACTCAGAATGTAAACATCGCTCCAAGACCGGGTACATTCAACGGTCGCAGTTCGATATTCGGCTTTTGCTGCACGAAAATGCCGATGGATTCCGATTCGTCGAACGAACAGGTCTGGTCCGACCCTGGTTGTGCCGCTAACGAGGTCAACAGTCGAAACGCTGGCGTAACCGACCTGCGGACTGCTACGCTTCAGTTGCCGCAAAGACCGCTACCGAACCGGTGAACCTGATCGGCAGGGCAGACGTGACCAAAAAAACTCGACCTCGTCATGAAGGACCGCCCGCGGGCGGAAGCGTAACAGCGATGGGCAATCATCAGGACTACTATTCACACTCCCGCCCGGAACTGGTTGCGGCATTGCCCGCAAGTGACGACAACCGGGTACTGGATCTGGGCTGCGGCAGCGGCGGTATGTCGCGGCACATCCGCGAGCAGGGCAGGGCAAGTGAGATCTGGGGCGTGGAAATCAATTCGGACGCGGCCGCCGTTGCGAGGCAGTCCGGGGCACTGGATCGGGTGCTCGAAGGCGACCTGGAAACGGTCACAGGACAGCTACCCCCAAGCCACTTCACCCATGTAATTGCCGGAGACGTACTGGAACACCTCGTAGACCCCTGGCAGGCGCTTTCCCTACTGAAGGTCAGCATGGCGCCCGGCGGGCATTTCATTTGCAGCATCCCCAACATCCGCAACCTGTCCTTCATCCTGGCACTGCTATTCAAGGGGCGGTTCGAATACCGTGACTCCGGGGTGATGGATCGTACGCATCTGCGCTTCTTTGCCCGCAAGGACGTCTATGACCTGTTCGATCAGGCTGGGTTCAGGGATATCCTTATCGGGCCGGTACGCCCAAAAAAGAAGCTCTCCTGGCGCATAGGCAAAGCATTGCTGGGTGATTTGGTCATCAAAGGCTTCCTCGTGACCGCGCGCCTGCCCTGAGTTTTCATGGAACTCAGCATCGTTACTGTCAACTTC
>Ga0224504_10000269_pt1 | contig 23224 bp, 17 predicted proteins | sample SF_Oct11_sed_USG_3_FD_170160 | JGI IMG/M metagenome (GOLD analysis project Ga0224504, IMG submission 170160) | Sediment microbial communities from San Francisco Bay, California, United States - SF_Oct11_sed_USGS_24 | ecosystem: Environmental > Aquatic > Marine > Sediment | place: USA...
GCCTGGTATTCTGATAATGTATGGAGTTTGCTCTTGACACGTAAAGCTTAATAAAATACTGTTATATTCAAAAGAGAGTAAATGCTCGTTAAATGCATAGCAGGTCATTTTGTGGCTTAACAGTATTAATGCCCCGCAGCTTGCTGCGGGGTTTTTATTGTTGGGTTCACATTCGTTGATAAGAGATTAAGGGCATAGAAGCACTCGAAATAAGTAAATGGAGGTGAATTATGGTTTTTGAATTGACTGAAGAACAAAGCCTGATCCGCAACATGGTTCGTGAGTTCGCGGAGACCGAAGTTGCTCCTGGCGTCAAAGAGCGTGATGAAGAGGAGCGTTTTGATCGCGCTCTGATGTACGACAAACTCGGTGAACTCGGCCTGACCGGCATTGTTTTTCCCGAAGCATACGGCGGAGCGGGCGCCGATTACATCAGTTACGCCATTGCCGTGGAGGAACTCTCCCGCGTTTGCGCTTCAACGGGTGTCACTCTCTCCGCTCATTTGTCTCTTGGGGCCAACCCGATCTATCTGTTCGGTACGGAAGATCAGAAGCAGACCTTCCTCAAGCCTCTCGCTGAGGGAAGCAAAATGGGGGCCTTCGGCCTGACCGAGCCGAGTGCGGGCTCAGATGCCGGCGGGACCAAGACAACAGCGGTTCTTGACGGTGACGAGTGGGTTATCAACGGGTCGAAAATCTTTATCACGAACGGCAAGGAAGCCGAAACCTATATTGTTTTCGCGCGGACCGACAAGGACGCAAAGAAGCATCACGGCATCAGCGCTTTTATTGTTGAAAAAGGTACGCCCGGTTTCTCTTTCGGTAAGAAGGAAGAGAAAATGGGGATTCGTGCTTCGCTGACCTATGAGTTGGTGTTCGAGAACTGCCGTGTACCGAGAGCAAACCTGCTCGGCGAAGAAGGCAAGGGGTTCAAGGTCGCCATGAAGACGCTCGATGGCGGTCGCATCGGAATTGCTTCGCAAGCGCTGGGGATTGCCCAGGGAGCCCTTGATGCCTCCGTTGCTTACACCTGTGAACGCAAACAGTTCGATCTGCCGCTTGCAGGGTTCCAGGGGGTGTCTTTCCAGCTGGCTGATATGGCGACTCAGGTTGAGGCAGCGCGCCTGCTGGTTTACAAAGCAGCGTATCTTGCCAGCGCCGACCGTCCTTACGGTACCGAATCGGCGATGGCGAAACTGCACGCAAGTGAAACCGCGATGAGAGTGACAACCCAGGCTGTTCAACTCCACGGGGGGTATGGATACACTCGTGAGTATCCGGTAGAGAGGATGATGCGTGACGCCAAGATCACCGAGATTTACGAAGGCACCAGCGAGGTGCAACGCCTGGTCATCGCCAGCGCTTTGACTCGTTAATCCGCTTTTATGGGTGGTCAGGGATAGGTGTTTGTGGATCAGAAGGCACGATGTAAACAAACCTGAGCAAAGAGAAGATTTATCGAAACGGTCCTGCCAGTGAGGGTTTTTTGAGCATGGCGAATAAAGGAGAAGAGCATGGCAATCAATAAAATTATGGTGATCGGTGCCGGTCAGATGGGTGGTGGCATTGCGCAAGTGGCTGCTGAAGTCGGACTTCAGGTGGTTCTCAATGATATCGATCGGCAGTTTATAGACAAGCGCCTGGCATTTATTGAAAAACTGCTGAGCAAGAACGTGGAGAAAGGGAAAATCACCGAGGCACACAAGGCTGAAACCCTGGCTCGGTTGATTCCTTCAACGGACTTGGCAGATGCTGCTGACGTAGATTTCATTGTCGAGGCCGCCAGCGAAAATATGGCCATCAAGGAAAAAATATTCCAAACCCTCGATGAAGTGGCCAAGCCTGGCGTGATCCTGGCCAGCAACACCTCCTCATTGCCAATTACAGAAATTGCGGCCGTGACCAAGAGACCCGAACTGGTCATCGGTATGCATTTTATGAACCCGGTGCCGGTAATGAAGCTGGTTGAGATTATTCGCGGAATCGCCACCAGTGACGCTTGTTACAAAGCAGTTGAAGACTTGACCGTACGCATGAATAAAACTCCGGTCGAAGTTAACGATTATCCCGGATTTATTTCCAATCGTATTCTGATGCCGATGATCAACGAGGCAATCTATACGGTTTTTGAAGGCGTGGCGGAACCGGAAGCGGTTGACACGGTGATGAAGCTGGGAATGAATCATCCCATGGGGCCTCTGACGCTGGCTGATTTTATCGGCCTCGATACCTGTTTGGCGATTATGGAAGTCCTGCACGAAGGCTTCGGCGATAGCAAGTATCGCCCCTGCCCGCTGTTGCGCAAAATGGTCAAGGCCGGCTGGCTCGGCAAGAAGAGCGGCAAAGGCTTCTTCGAGTACGTATGATTTTGCGGAGCGGTGTTGCGGAAAACCGGATAAGAATAAGGAAGGACTAAACGATGAATTACGAAAATCTGCTTGTTGATATCGAGGGTGGAATAGCCGAGGTGCAGATCAACCGACCGAAGGCTTTGAACGCCCTGAACCTGAGCACCCTCAAGGACTTGCAACAGGCTTTTATCGCCTTGGAGCAGGACGATGCGGTTAAGGTTGTTATTTTGACCGGAGCCGGTGAAAAAGCGTTTGTCGCAGGCGCGGATATCGCTCAAATGCAAGACATGACGGCGTTGGAAGCGCGCAACTTTGCTCAGTTTGGGCAACTGGTGTTCCGGGATATCGAGAACTTTAGCAAGCCGGTCATCGCCGCAATTAACGGTTTTGCGCTCGGCGGCGGCTGTGAGCTTGCAATGGCCTGCGATATCCGTCTGGCCTCCGAAAAGGGGAAATTCGGTCAGCCTGAAGTAAGCTTGGGCGTAATTCCGGGTTTTGCCGGCACACAACGGCTGGCTCGACTGGTTGGCAAAGGGAAGGCCAAGGAACTGATCTTTACCGGTGACATAATCGCCGCAGAGGAAGCCTGTCGTCTCGGGTTGGTCAATCAGGTCTTTGCACCGGATCAGTTGCGGGAAGAGGCTCGGAAGATGGCGAAGAAGGTCGCTGGCAAGGGGGCGATCGCGGTGCGCTTGAGCAAGGATGCGATCAACCGCGGGCTGGAGATGGATCTGGACAAGGCCTCCGCATACGAAGTGGAGCTGTTCGGGCTCTGTTTTGCCACTGAGGATCAGAAGGAAGGGATGCAAGCCTTTCTGGAAAAACGTTCGGCAAATTTCAAAAATCTTTAATAAGGCAACGGGAGTGAGAGATGAACCTCAATCTGACTGAAGAGCAGGCGTTGATTCAGGAGACGGCGCGCGATTTTGCTGCTGCTGAGCTTGAACCATTGGCCTCCGGCTATGATCAGGGCGGTGATTTGCAGCCTTTCTACGACAATCTGCATAAACTGGCCGAACTTGGCTTTATGGGACTGAACGTTAATGAGGAGTACGGCGGAACCGAGGCCGGGGTGGTTGCCTTCAGTGTTGCCCTGACGGAGATTGCACGGGTTTGCGCGTCCACCGCGGTGACCGTTTCGGTCAATAACATGGTCGGCGAGGTCATTCAGGCGATCGGCACTGAAGCACAAAAACAAAAATATTTACCCAAGCTCTGCTCCGGAGAATATCTGGCCGGCGCATTCGGTCTCACCGAGACCGGAGCCGGTTCTGATCCCGCCGGGATGAAGACGACAGCAGTGCTCGATGGAGATCAGTGGGTCTTGAACGGATCGAAAATTTTTATTACCAGCGCCCCATACGCCGGGGTGTTCGTGGTCTGGGCGGTGACCGACAAGGCTGCGCGCAAGGGGAAAGGGATCAGTTGTTTTCTGGTCGAAGCCGGAACCGACGGTCTGGTGGTCGGAAAAAAAGAAGAAAAGATGGGCCAGCACGCTTCCGCGACCAATGAACTGTTGTTCCAGGATTGTCGAATCCCCAGGGATGCCCTGATGGGCAAGCTCAACGAAGGTTATCGTATCGCCGTGGCCGAACTGGCGGGCGGTCGGATCGGTATCGGTTCCCTCGGTCTCGGGGTCGGTTTGGCGGCGATCGATTATGCCTCCCGTTATTCCCTTGAGCGCAAGCAGTTCGAACAACCGATAAGTAACTTTCAGGCGATTCAGTGGAAGATTGCGGACAGCTATACCGAGCTTGAAGCTGCGCGTCTGCTGTTGATGAACGCCGCCTTCAGAAAAGAGCAGGGAAAATCCTTTTCAAAGGAGGCGTCCATGGCCAAGATGTATGCTACCGAATCAGCCAATCGCGCCTGTTACGAGGCCGTGCAAATTATGGGAGGTTACGGCTATACCCGTGATTTCCCGGTAGAACGCTATGCGCGTGATGCCCGGATCACCAGTATCTACGAAGGAACCAGCGAAGTTCAGCGGATGATCATCGCTCGGGAAGTTCTCAGAGGTCTTACGGACTGACTGGGCGGCTGCACATAATACAGTTGACCAATACATCGGATGAGCCCTGCAAGAACATCCGAAGCACCGCTTTGGTGTTCCAGTATCAATTTAAGATGACAAGGCGATCAATGTTTTAAACCTAGCATCTGAATCCAAGGAGCTTAGAGTTATGGAAATTGAAGCATATAACCCTGAAAATTCAATCCGTTTCGTTACTGCGACCAGTTTGTATGATGGACATGATGTGTCGATCAATATCATTCGGAGGATTTTGCAGGCTTCGGGCGCGGAAGTCATTCACCTTGGTCACAATCGCTCTGTCGCTGAGATTGTTAACGCTGCGATTCAGGAGGATGCTCAGGGGATTGCAGTGAGCTCCTATCAGGGGGGGCATACCGAATTTTTTAAATATATGTACGATTTGTTACAGGAACGCGGTGCCGGTCATATCAAGCTGTTCGGCGGCGGCGGCGGCGTCATCCTCCCGGAAGAGATCGGTGAGCTGCACGATTACGGGATATGCAAAATCTTTTCTCCCGAAGATGGCCGCCTGATGGGGCTGCAGGGGATGATCAACTACAAGCTTGAACAATGTGATTTCCTCACCCCACGCCAGCTTGAGGAGGATATCGCGAAGCTGGAACAGAAGGAGAGCAAGGCTATCGGCCGCCTGGTCACCATGGTGGAGCAGATGGTACAGGGGGAATGCGAAGAGTCGAAGCGGATACACGAGCGCCTCAAGGAGCAGGGTAAAAAGGTTCCAGTGCTCGGGATTACAGGTACAGGAGGCGCGGGTAAGAGCTCCCTCACGGATGAACTGGTTCGTCGCTATCTGCGTGATTTCCAGGAGAAGACTATCGCTATCCTGTCGGTCGACCCGACGCGTCAGAGAACTGGTGGTGCCTTGCTCGGTGACCGGATTCGGATGAATGCCATCGACTCAGATCGCGTTTACATGCGTTCTTTGGCGACACGCGACTCCCGCTCGGAGCTTTCGGCTGCGATTAGTGAAGCCTTGGATGTTCTGCAGGCGTCAGGTTTCGACCTGATCATCGTAGAGACCAGCGGTATCGGTCAGGGCAACGCCGGAATCATTGACGTCTGCGATGTATCGCTGTACGTCATGACCAGCGAATTCGGTGCCCCGACCCAGCTTGAAAAGATCGACATGCTCGATTATGCCGACCTGGTCGCACTCAACAAGATGGAAAAGCGCGGTGCGGAGGATGCTCTTAACAATGTGCGCAAACAATATCGGCGCAACCGTCAACTCTTTGATCTGTCCGATGAGCAGATTCCGGTTTACGGCACGATTGCCAGCAAATTCAATGATCCTGGTACCAACGTCCTCTACCGGGCTCTGATCGACGCTATTAACGATAAAAAAGGGCTGGACTGGCAGTCGTCCCTGGACATATCCGAAACAAAAAGCAAGGTTCATCACATCATCCCGCCCAAGCAGATAAGCTATCTGTCGGAGATTTCCCGGACGGTTCGTGATTATCGCGAGCAGATTGCCGAGCAGAGTACCAAGGCCCGCGAACTTTTCCAGCTGAAGGGCACTCGAGCGATGTTGAGCGAATCAGAAACATCAGCATTGCCTGAACAACTTGATCGGATGATCGGCGACTGCGAAGCAGGTCTGAGCGCAGAAAGCCGGACGATTATCGAGAATTGGCCGCAATTGAAGCAAAGTTACGCCGAAGATGTTCATGTGATCAAAGTTCGGGACAAAGAGATCCGCAACCAGACCTATACCACCAGTCTATCCGGGACCAGGATTCCGAAGGTGTGCTTGCCGAACTATCAGGATTTCGGCGAGATCGTCAAGTGGAGTATGAAGGAGAATGTTCCCGGTGCCTTCCCTTATACCGCCGGTCTATTCCCTTTCAAGCGGACCGACGAGGACCCCAAGCGGCAATTCGCCGGGGAAGGGCCCCCGGAACGAACCAACCGTCGTTTTCACTATTTGACTGAAAACGATCCCGCCAAGCGTCTGTCGACAGCTTTTGACAGTATTACGCTTTACGGGGAAGATCCAGATCACCGCCCGGACATCTATGGCAAAATCGGCAACAGCGGCGTTTCCATCTGTACCCAGACCGACATGAACAAGCTGTTCGCAGGCTTTGATTTGTGCGATCCGATGACCAGCGTCTCGATGACCGTCAACGGCCCGGCACCGATTCTGCTCGCCATGTTCTTCAATACTGCTGTTGAACAGCAGCTTGAGCGTTTCCGTCTCGATAAGGGGCGGGAGCCGAGTGCCGATGAGCTCGAGGAGCTGCAGAACTGCACGCTGCAGACGGTCCGCGGAACGGTTCAGGCAGACATCCTCAAGGAAGACCAGGGACAGAACACCTGTATCTTCTCCACCGAGTTCGCTTTACGGATGATGGGCGACATTCAGCAGTTTTTCATTGATCAGAATATCCGCAATTACTATTCCGTATCAATCAGCGGCTACCACATCGCCGAGGCTGGAGCCAACCCGATCTCACAGCTGGCGTTCACCCTGGCCAATGGCCTGACGTATGTCGAGTACTACCTGTCGCGCGGAATGGATATTGATGATTTCGCGTCCAACCTCTCTTACTTCTTCAGTAACGGGCTCGATCCGGAATACACGGTAATCGGACGTGTGGCACGGCGGATCTGGTCGGTGGTCATGAAGAATCGCTATGGAGCGAACAAGAAGAGCCAGATGCTCAAGTATCATATCCAGACTTCGGGTCGTTCGCTGCACGCGCAGGAGATGAACTTCAACGATATCCGTACTACGCTGCAGGCGCTGATGGCGATCTATGACAACTGCAACTCGCTGCACACCAACGCCTACGATGAAGCGGTGACCACGCCGACTGAGGAGTCCGTGCGTCGCGCCATGGCGATCCAGATGATCATCAACCGCGAGCTGGGCCTGGCCAAGAACGAGAACCCGCTGCAGGGGGCGTTCATCATCGATGAGCTGACCGATCTGGTTGAAGAGGCGGTCATGACTGAATTCGACAGGATCAGTGAGCGAGGCGGGGTGCTCGGCGCCATGGAGACCCAGTACCAGCGCAGCAAGATTCAGGAAGAATCGATGCTCTACGAACACAAGAAGCATTCTGGAGAACTGCCGATCATCGGTGTAAATACCTACCTGAACCCGAACGCCCAAGAGGTCGGGCAGGTGGCCGAAGTCGCTCGCTCCACCACCGAGGAAAAAGAGCACCAGATTCGCAACCTCAATGAATTCCAGGAGCGCAATGCAGCAACCGCGCCTGACGCGTTGGCGCGCTTGCAGCAGGTCGCTCAAAGCGGCGGCAATATCTTTGCCGAGTTGCTGGAGACCGTCAAGGTCGCTTCCTTGGGGCAGATTACCGGCGCCCTGTATGAAGTTGGCGGCAAATACCGCCGTAACATGTAGCGCCTTATTGTGAGTGAATGCTTCTTATTGGAGAGATTCTATGATTAAAATTAACATTCATGACCGGATCACAATGCTGCAGGAAAAGCTGTGTCAGTCGCAGCTGGATGGCGCCCTGATCATCAACCCCGTTGATCTTTACTACTACAGCGGCTCACGTCAAAACGCCCTGCTTTGGGTGCCGGCTGACGCCGCTCCGATCCTCTTGGTGCGTAAAAGCCTGACCCGTGCCAAACAGGACAGTTCGCTCGACGATATCCGCCCGTTTCCCCGGGGCAAGGATCTCGCTGCGATCCTCGGCCAAGCAGCGCGCAGGGTTGGTGTTCTTGAAGATGTGATGCCGGTGCAACAATTGAAGTTCTACAGCCGGCTGTTGCCCGAGGTGGACTTCTGCGATATCTCAGGAATTAACCGGGAACTGCGTTCCGTCAAGTCAGTCGCGGAACTGGAGGTAATGAAACAGGCTGGTGACAAGCTCTGTTCCGTTTTCGAGCAGATCCCGGATTTCCTACGTGACGGGGTTCGTGAGATAGACCTGTCGGCGGAAATAGAAGTGCGTTTGCGGCGTCTTGGTGGCGAAGGTCCGGTTCGCATGCGGGCGTTCAACATGGAACTTTTTGGCGGTCTTGCCACCTGTGGCGCGAGCGCTTGTGCCCCCGGGTTTTTCGATGGCGCCGTCACCGGAGAGGGGACGTCGAATGCCTTTCCGAATGGCGCTTCGGAACAGCTGATCATGCGGGATCTCCCGATCATGATCGACTATACGGGGATTTTTGACGGCTATATTGTTGACATGACCCGGATGTTTGTCATCGGCCAGATGCCTGATGAGGCACAGAAGGCCTTTGACGTGGCTCTGGCGATCCAAGCCTATGTCGAAGAAAATTTGCAGCCCGGACAGATCTGCAGCGCATTGTTCGAGGGGGCGTGCCAATTGGCAGAAGAGCATGGTCTGCTGCATCATTTCATGGGTGTTGCCGGTGAACAGGCCAAGTTTGTCGGGCATGGCGTCGGCCTTGAGTTGGATGAGTTCCCGGTGCTGGCCAAGGGCTTTGATGTGCCCCTGGTTGAGCGACAGACGATTGCCGTCGAGCCGAAGTTTATACTTCCCGGACTCGGTGTTGTCGGCATTGAAAATACCTTTGCCGTTGGTGTTGACGGTGGGGTGCGCATAACTCGTTTGAAGGATGACCTGGTCTGTGTCTAAAGAGCTGATGGTTTGTTGAAGGTGTGAAAATGTCACTAGAGAACGGTTATGTCCAGGTTTATACTGGCAACGGTAAAGGAAAAACGACCGCCGCTTTGGGGCTGGCGTTCCGGGCCATCGGTCGTGGGTTGAAGGTCTGCCTGATCCAGTTTATGAAAGGCGGCGGCCCTTACGGTGAGCATTTTGCTGCGGAAAAGATGACTCAGAACATGACTGTTCGCTGTTTCGGCAGGGACGGTTGGGTCAAAAAAGGCTCTCCGAATCCGGAAGACCTGGCAGAAGCTGATCGTGCCTATCGCATGGCAGAAGCCAGCCTCGAAAGTGAAGATTATGATCTGGTTATTCTGGATGAAATGAACGGCGCCGTTGATTTTGGTTTGCTCTCGGTTGAGCAGGCTTTGCGACTCCTGGATTTGAAAGGAGAAAAGGTTGAGCTGGTTCTAACCGGCAGGAATGCCTGCCCGGAAATTATTCAACGAGCCGATCTGGTCACCGAGATGTGTGAGATAAAGCATTATTATCAGGCCGGTGTCGATGCACGTGTCGGCATCGAGCGATAGGAGGTCCAATGACCGGCAAGTCTGATTTTTTTGAGGTCGTCAGTCAGCGACGCAGTATTCGCAGGTACAAGTCCTATCCGGTTCCGGAGGAATTGCTCACGCAGGTGTTGGACGCAGCTCGTCTTGCCCCGTCCTGGAAGAACATGCAATGCTGGCGATTTCTGGTTTTGACCGAACCTGAGAAGAAAACGGCATTGCTCACAGCGTTTCACGAAGAGAATCCAGGTCGCAAGTCGCTGGAACAGGCCCCCGCAGTTATCGTTGTTTGTGCCGATCCATCTGAGTCCGGACATGAAGAGGGCAAAGATTATTATCTTGCGGACACCGCGATAGCTTTTGAACATTTGTGTCTTGCAGCTCAGGCCGTGGGACTGGGGACCTGTTGGCTGGGCTGGTTCAGGGAAGGAGAGTTGAAGAGCAATCTCGGAATTCCTGAAAAATACCGTGTTGTCGGTGTCACCCCTCTCGGTTTCCCCGATCAGGCTCCGAAGCCGCGTCCACGAAAGAGCTTGGAAGAAATAGTTTGTTTTAACGCCTGGGAACTGTGAGTTTGCATCGGCTTTGCCGGATAAGAGCTTGGCGAGCGGCAGGCGAAAAGTAATTTGCGTAAAAGGAGAGAACAGTGGGAAGTGCTGAAGTCTTACAACGAATAGACCGTCTTCAAAAACGCTTGCGGCAACAAGAGCTGGATGGTGCTCTGATACTGTACCCGGCAGACCTCTATTATTTTTCCGGTACCCGCCAGAATGCTATCTTATGGATTCCCGCCGATAACGACCCGATCCTGATGGTGCGGAAAAGTTTGTTGAGGGCTCGACAGGAAAGCCCTGTTGACGATATCCGTCCTTTCCCGAGAAGTAAGGAGTTTGCCAGTATTGTAGGGGAGGGTTGCTGCAAGATCGGCCTTGTTGAAGATGTGCTGCTGGTACCGCAGCTGAAATTCTACGCCCGTCTGCTGCCACAGGTTGAATTTGTCGATATTTCCCAGATCAATCGCGAGCTGCGCTCGGTCAAATCGCCATGGGAGCTTGAGCAGATGTTTAATAGTGCCAAGCAACTCTGTGCGGTTTTTGCCCAAGCCCCAGAATTCCTGAATGCCGGAATGTCGGAAATCGAACTAGCGGCGGAATTCGAATTGAGACTGCGGCGAGCCGGCTGCGAAACCCCGGTGCGGATGCGATCTTTCGGCCAGGAGAGCCCCGGCGGCATGGCCGTCTCGGGCACGAGTGCCTGTGCTCCAGGGTTTGTCGATGGAGCCGCGACCGGATATGGCTTGTCGAGCGCCTTTCCCGGCGGCTCTTCGCGTCGACCGGTTGAAACGAATTCGCCGATTTTAATCGACTATACGGCCTCGTTCGAGGGTTACATTGTCGACATGACCAGGATTTTCGCCGTAGGTCAGATTCCCGAGAAGGCTCAGCGGGCCTTTGACGTTGCTCTGGAAATCCAGGCTTATGTTGCGGATAATCTGCGCCCCGGCCAGGTCTGTAGCGAGCTGTACGACGGAGCCTGCCGGTTGGCTGATAAACATGGGTTGTTGGGAAATTTTATGGGTGTTACCGGTGAACAGGCCAAGTTTGTCGGGCATGGCATCGGCCTTGAACTGGATGAATTCCCGGTGCTGGCCAAGGGCTTCGATATTCCTCTTCTTGAGCGTCAGACAATTGCTGTCGAGCCGAAGTTTCTGCTTCCCGGACTCGGTGCTGTCGGCATTGAAAATACCTTTGCCGTTGGCGTCGACGGTGGAATGCGCATAACCCTTTTGAAGGATGATGTGGTCTGTGTCTAAAGAGCTCATGGCTTGTCCTGATTTTGAAAGGGGGACGGTTGAGTTGTTTCTGCCCTGCAGGAATGTCTGCCCGGAAATTATGGAACGAGCCACTATTGTGGACATGTCTCAGCGGTGGCAATCATAAAAGACAGGTTGTAAACAGGGAGATGTTTCGTAGCTGTTTCGTGTTTTGGAATACTTTTTGCGCGATCCATCGTACTTGAACAATAGTTGATTTTGCTCAAATTACACTAAGCCCGACAAACTACTAGAAAAGCATTATTGATCTTCAGCACATTCTTTTGCTGAAATCGATTTAGCAGGACATTCACTGGGGTTGCTGATAGTACAGTCCCCACTCCCCCAGACTTAAAAGGAGTTATCTGGTATGGATTTCAACCTAAATGACGAACAAAAACTAATTCAGGAGACCGCGCGGGAATTTGCCGAAAAGGAGATCTGGCCGGTTGCGGCGGAGCATGATGAACAGGCTAAGTGGCCGACCGAAGTTTATGCAAAGGCTGGCGAGCTTGGCTTCACGAATGTTTGTGCGCCCGAAAAGTATGGCGGTCCAGGCTTGGGTGTACTCGACAATATCCTGGTGACCGAACAGCTCAGCTGGGGCTGTCTGGCAATCGGCGCGACGGTGACCAACAACACCCTGGTTTCCGAGATTGTTCATCAGGGCAATGAGGAACAGCAGGAGAAATATTTCACCCGTATGCTGGCGGGCGAAGTCGGCGCATACGCCGCAACCGAACCGGATGCAGGGTCGGACGTTCTGGGAATCAAAACCAGGGCAGAAAAGCGTGGCGACGAGTATGTGATCAAGGGCAGCAAGATTTGGATTTCCGGTGCGCCTGAGTCGACCTTCCTGTCGGTTTTGACCAAAACCGATCCGGAAGCGGGTTACAAGGGGTTGACCTGGTTTTTGATCGACGTCGATACCCCCGGTTTGGAAATCGGCAAGCCGATTCCCAAGCTCGGTCAGAAGGCTTCGCTGACTTCGGAAGTGTTCTTAAACGATGTTGTCGTACCGGCCAGTGCGCGCATTGGTAACGATGGCGATGGCTTTTTGAATGCCATGAAGGCCTTTGACGGCAGCCGCCCCTGGGTTGCGTCCTTTGCCCTCGGTTTGATGCAGCGTTGCCTCGACCTGTCGGTCGCCTACGCCAAGGAACGGATTGCGTTCGGCAAGCCGATTATTGTCAACCAGGCGATTTCTCACAAGCTGGCCGAGATGAAGATGCGCATTGAAGCCTCCCGCCTGCTGACCTACAAGGCGGCGGCACTGGCCGACGCCGGTCAGCGCAACACCGTAGAGGCCTCCTGCGCCAAGGCGTTTGCTTCCGACTCTGCGATGTGGATTGCGTCAGAAGCGGTGCAAATTCACGGCGGCTTCGGGTACAGCAAGGAATACCCGGTAGAAAAACTGTTCCGCGACGCCAAAGTCTTGCAGATTTATGAAGGAACCAGCGAAATACAGCGCAATATTATTGCGCGAGAACTGGCTAATCAGTAAAGAACGATGAGAATGGGGCTCTTTGGACTTAACGAGAGCCCCATGACTTTTTATCCCCGAGGGAGTTGAACTCTTTGTCAATCTTTAAACAATTTCGGAAGATACATATTTCGCAGTGAAGAGAAGCGTCTTTTAACAACATGTCAACTTGTCGCGTCCAAGGTCTCTTGTGAAGATAGAGTCGGTGGCGCATAAGGTTTTTTGATAATGTATGACTACAATTACCAGTTGAACATTCGTAATCTATTTAATAACCCAACTCTGGACGATTCGGAGCAGGAAATCGTTTATCGTGATCTTTGCCGCTTAAGTTATGCAGACTTTCGACAGCGTGTCTCTCGATTGGCCAATATGCTGACGGACCTTGGGGTCAAAGCCGGTGATACGGTTTCGGTGATGGATTATGACAGCCATCGCTATCTCGAATGTTATTATGCGATCCCGATGATCGGCGCGGTTTTACATACCGTGAATGTCCGTTTTTCACCAGAGCAATTGCTGTTCACGATCAACCATGCCGATGCGTCCGTCTTACTGGTGCACAGTGATTTCCTGCCGCTGCTCGAGGAGATTAAGCAGGACCTTCGGACGATTCGTCACTTTGTGCTGATTAATGACGAAGAGCCCGCCACGCAAGGCACGCTTACGTTTTCCGGTGACTATGAGCAGTTGCTCGGCGAAGCGAGCGAAGATTACGAATTTCCCGATCTGGACGAAAATACCCGGGCAACGACTTTTTATACCACAGGAACTACGGGCATGCCGAAAGGCGTGTATTTCAGCCATCGTCAGCTGGTTTTACATACGCTAGGGGCGATTGCGACGCTGTCATCCAATCACATCCAGGGCGGGTTTCATCGTGAGGATGTGTATATGCCGATCACGCCCATGTTTCATGTCCATGCCTGGGGGATTCCATACGTGGCCACCTGCCTTGGAGTGAAGCAGGTCTACCCGGGACGATATGCTCCTGAGCTGTTGCTGCATTTGATAGAGCGGGAGAGGGTGACCTTCTCGCACTGTGTGCCGACGATCATGCATATGCTTTTCTCTTCAAAAGAGATTGACAGTGTTGACCTGTCCAACTGGAAAGTCATCATCGGCGGGTCGGCGTTGCCTAAAGACCTGTGTCAAAAAGCCCTGGGATATGGCATTGATATTTTCTCGGGGTACGGTATGAGCGAAACCTGCCCGATCCTTACAGTTGCGCAACTCTCATCAGAACACCTTGCGGCAGAGAGTGAAGAGCAGATTGAACGGCGCTGCAAGACCGGCAGACCATTGCCGTTGGTGGACATCAAATTGGTCGATGAAGAAATGCGAACCATTCCTCGAGACGGTGAATCCGTGGGGGAAATTGTTGTCCGGAGCCCGTGGCTGACACAGGGCTATCTCAAAGACCCGGCAAACTCGGAGGTCCTGTGGCGGGGCGGTTACCTGCACACCGGCGATGTTGCGAATTGCGACGAGGAGGGGTTCTTCAAGATCACGGATCGCGCAAAAGATGTGATTAAGGTGGGGGGAGAATGGGTCTCTTCTTTGGAACTCGAAGATGCAATCAGTCGCCATTCTTCTGTTTCAGAGGTTGCCGTCATCGGTGTGCCTGATGCAAAATGGGGGGAAGCGCCTCTGGCTCTGGTTGTCCCGAGAGAAAAGGCTGAAGTGTCAGGCAAGGAGTTGAAAAAGCATCTTAAGGCTGTGGTCAAACAGGGAGTTCTTAATCGGTATGCGTTGATTTGTCAGTTCAGTTTTGTCGATGGTATCGTCAAGACGAGCGTTGGAAAAATCGACAAGAAAATACTACGAGAAAAGTTTCTATTTGCGCAAGGGGAGTAAGTCTTGTGCCGAAAAAGGGAGGGTAAATGTCTGGTTTGTCACGGATTTGTATCAGCGGCACCGGGTTGTACACGCCACCTCACGTTGTAACCAATAAAGAGCTTGTGGAAGCGCATAATGCTTATGTGGATAAGTTCAATCAGGACAACGCGGAGGCGATTGCGGCTGGCACGGTTGAGGCCAAACCGTATTCAAGTGAAGAGTTTATCGAAAAGGTCTCCGGAATCAAGCAGCGGTTTGCCATGTTCAAAGAAGGTCTTCTCGATGTGGACAGAATGCTGCCTGTGGTGCAGAGGCGGGCGCCGAGTGAACTTTCGATCAGTGCGGAGATGGCGGTCGCGGCGGCAAAAGAAGCTCTGGAACGTGCCCGCAAGAAACCGGAAGAAGTCGACCTGGTCATCTGTGGCGCGTCGACTTCGGAGCGCCCCTGGCCGGCTGTTGCCATCGAAATTCAGCAGGCTCTCGGGTGTTGTGGCTACGCCTACGATATGACGGTAGCCTGCTCTACGGCCACTTTCGCGATGTCGAACGCCGTTGATGCCCTGCTTGCCGGGACCGCTAACTGTGCCTTGGTGGTCAGCCCGGAGTTTTTTACCCCACAGCTCAATTTCAAAGACCGTGACAGTCATTTCATCTTTGGTGATGTCGCAACCGCGGTCGTCCTGGAGCGCGAGGAGACGGCGACCGGAAATGACCTGTTCCGGATTCTCGACCGTAAAATGACGACACAGTTTTCGAATAATATCCGTTGTGATTTCAGTTATTTGACGCGTGCTGAGGCGGAGGTTGACCTGGCCAGGTTTTTTGAGCCGGACCAATGGTTTGTGCAGAAGGGCCGCAAAGTTTTCAAGGAACTCCTGCCGCTGGTTGTTGGACTTGTGCAGGCGCAGCTCAACAGCTGCGACGTTGAAATATCCAGCATCAAACGGATGTGGTTGCACCAGGCGAATATCAATATGAACAGGTTTGCCGCGCAGAAATTACTGGGACGTGAGGCAGAGGAACATGAAGCTCCGAATGTCCTGGATGAATATGCCAACACCGTATCGGCCGGGGCCGTTGTTGCCTTTCACAAGTTCCATCAAGACCTGAAATCCGGGGATAAGGGGCTCCTCTGCTCTTTTGGTGCAGGATACTCCGTAGGCAGCCTGCTCCTGGAAAAGGTCTGACCTTTAAGGCTTTGTCATGGTCTGGTTTGATTCAGACTGAGGTGGCCCAGACATGGATGATGCCAACAAACAAAACATCAATCTTCGCCTGACTTTTATTGACCGGGTTGGTATTGCTGCCGATGTTGCCGCCTTAATGTCAGCCGGCGGGATCAACCTGACATTCTTCGAAATGGATGTAAAGGGTGGTCGGGCTACAATTTTCCTTACGGCCGATGGGCCAGCGGGGACCGATTGGGCTCTGCATATTGACAGGTTGCGCAATGTCCCTGGTCTGGAGGACGTTGCTCTGGTCCAGTCCCTTCCTTATGAAGAGCGTGAAAAACGCCTGCAATTCACACTCGACAGTATCAGCGACGGCATTCTTGGTATCGACAACAAGGGTGTAGTGGTGATTATCAACCAGGTTGCCGAAAAGATTCTCGGTTGCCATGGTTGCCAAGTCATCGGCAAGAAAGTGAGCGAGCTGAACCTGCTTGCCCCGCGTCTTGACAACTGTCTTTCTGACGAACCCTTTACGAATGTAAAGAAGACTCTCGTAACACCCGATGGGAGATTCCAGTTTCTCGCTACAGGAAAGCCGATAAAAAATTCTGATGGACGCACTGTTGGTGCCGTTGAGATTATGAAGGATATGCGGGAAATAAAGGCATTGTCTTCTGCCGTTGTACATCCGGACCAATTTAGTTTTGGTGACATGATCGGCAACAGCTCCGCACTTTCGGAAGCCATCAGTGTTGCTCAAAAAGTTGCTCTCACAGATTCCATCATTACCATCTGCGGTGAAAGCGGCACTGGCAAAGAGCTGTTCGCAAACGCCATTCATTCAGAGAGCGGCCGGAGAGGCCCGTTCTTACCAATAAACTGTGCTGCAATGCCAGAGTCATTGCTGGAGAGTGAACTTTTTGGTTATGAAAAAGGTGCGTTCTCCGGGGCGCAGGGCAGTGGCAAGCCCGGGCTCTTTGAGGTCGCTGAAAACGGGACCATTTTTCTGGATGAAATAACAGAACTCCCTCTGGGGCTTCAGGCCAAAATGTTACGTGTCCTCCAGGAGAAGAAGGTGCGCCGGCTTGGCGGTCTCCTTGAGATTGCAGTCACTGCTCGTGTCATTACCGCGACGAACAGGAACCTGTCCCATATGGTCGAGAACAAGCTTTTTCGTGAAGATCTTTATTATCGTATCAGTGTTTTTCCTGTCTATATCCCCCCCCTTAGAAATCGTAAAGAGGATATCCCCGTTTTGGTTGAACATTTTCTCTTTGTGTTGAATTCACGTTTAGAGAAACATCGGCAAGCGTTGTCTCCAGAGGCTATGAACAAGCTGGTGAAGTATTCCTGGCCTGGCAACATAAGAGAGTTGAAAAATACCATTGAAAGAGCTTCGGTTCTTTGTGATTCGCCTCTTATAGGGGCGGATGATGTTCTTTGCGGAGAACAGGTCGGAAAAGTCATGCAGAATTCAGAGGGGCGTTCTGATTTTGAACTAGGAGACAACACTCTTCCGGAAGAAGTCAAGAACCTCGAAAAAAAGTATATACATGAGGCGCTCAGACAATCAAAAAGCATACGCCAGGCGGCAAAACGACTGGGACTAACCCATACGGCCTTGCTGAATCGAATCAAAAAGTATGGCTTGGGGAATAACAGGGAATAAAACAGGAATCCTCGGCGCGAGTTTAACATCACGTTTCGCACAGGATATGCAAGCGCCACCTGCGGTTCTACATAGCGGAAGTCTTGTCCCTTGGCGACCAGCGGCCTGCGTCAGAAATAACGATCCTTCTTTGCTGCGCAGGGGCAGAAGAAAGTTGTAGCGAAGCGCCTGCCGATTTTGGAGCATTTTGAAAGGCTGTGCTGGTTGGCACCTCATTGCCAACTGCGGAGCACTGAAAGTTCAAGCCCCCGGATGATTCAGCTACTTGATTGACAGTTTTCAATAAGGCCGGAAAGAGGTGACATGACGAATCATAGCGAAGCAACACTTCTTCATAAGATAATCGATGGATTTGCCCTTTTCGAAATCATTTGCGATTCAGGTGGTCACCCTGTCAATTATCGGTTTTTGACCATAAACGAGGCCTTTGAGAAACTCATCGGTTTGAAAGCCGAGGGTGTGGTTGGCAAAACGCTTCTCGAAATATTGCCATCCGCTGAATTGTTAGTTATGGAAAATTTCAACAGAGCGGCGGTGTCTGGAGAGGCCTCTCATTTTGAACATTTTCTGAAAGACATTGCGCGGCATCTCGAGTTTAAGCTCCATCGCCCGTCGCCGGACCAGCTCGCCTGTTTTTTTGTTGATATAACCGAGCGAATTCAGAAGCGGAAGTCACAACTCAAAAACGAGGAAAACTTCAGGCTGCTTACAGAGCACCAGAATGAACTGGTGGTCAAGGTGGACACAGAGGGCCGGTTTCTGTTTGTCAGCCCGACATACTGCAAAACCTTTGGTAAAACAGAAGAAGAACTGTTGGGTAGAACTTTCATGCCCCTGATACATGAAGAAGATCGAGCGGCGACCGCAAAGGCGATGGAAACCCTCTACCATCCTCCGCATACCGCTTATATGGAACAACGGGCTATGACGAAGGAAGGCTGGCGGTGGTTGGCATGGTCCGACAGGGCAATTTTGGACGAAAATGGGCAGGTCGAGTCTATCCTCGGTGTAGGGTGGGATATCACCCAGCGCAAGGATACGGAAACCGAGAACAGCTTGAGAAAGCATCATTTCGTGGAATTTGTCCAGGCGTCTTCGGACTGGTTTTGGGAATATGACCTTGCTGGGTCGTACACTTATTCAAGCCAAAGCGTTCTGGATATGTTGGGATATCCAGCAGAAGTAGTCGTCGGAACGGACTACGACCTTTATGTGCATCCTGATGATGTGAAGATGGCAGAGGAAAAGCTCTCTTTATTCGCTGCCGAGCGATGTGGCTGGAGAAGGGAGGTTCTGCGGTGGCAGCACAAAGATGGCAGCTATCTTTTTCTCGAAAGCAATGGAAGGCCTATTCTCAGCTCAACTGGCGAGCTTGTGGGCTATCGTGGCTTCCAGCGAGACATCACCGATTTCAAGGAAAGTCAAGATGTCTTAGAGGCAGCCTCCGAGGCGGCTGAAACTGCGAACAAAGCCAAGAGCACTTTCATGGCAAAGGTGAGCCACGAAATCCGTACGCCCCTGACCGCCATCATCGGTTTTGGTGAACTTCTGCAAGAAACCGAGCTGACTCTGGAACAGAAGAAGTATCTCGATTTGCTCAACGCGTCCAGTAAAACCCTGGCCGGGTTGATAGATGATGTCATGGATCTCTCCAAGATAGAAGCAGGAGTCGTGCCCATTAAATCAAAACCCTTCAGTTTGCACAGCCTGGTTGATCAGCTGATTGAGATGCATGAGCCGCAAGCTTCCCGGAAGAAATTACGCTTAAATGTCTGCATAGATCAGCATATTCCTGATAGCTTGCTTGGAGACAAGTTGAGACTCGAGCAGGTGTTACTCAACCTGCTTAATAATGCCATCAAGTTCACTGAAACGGGCGAGGTGAGCGTAAAAATTTCTTCTGCAGAAGAGACATCTCAAAGGCTTCTTCTGGATGTTACTATCAAGGACACTGGTGTTGGCGTCCATTCAGATTCTCTGGAGTTAATCTTCAAGCCGTTTACTCAGTGTTTTCCTTCCGACACTCATCACTACGGTGGCTCGGGCCTGGGCTTGTCCATCTGCCGGAGCCTTGCAAGTCTGATGGGAGGCTCTCTCCGTGTGGAGAGCGAAGAGGGCGTCGGCAGCTGTTTCCAGCTGCTTGTCCCTTTACAGAGAAAAGTATCCTGCCAGCCCGAGGCAAATCCTTCCGAGCAGAAACCCATAACAGGAACCGTCCCAGCACTTAATATCCTGGTGGCTGAGGACAACCCTATCAACACGCAATTCATCAAAAAGACTCTGGAGAACATGGGGCATCAAGTGACGGCTGTGGAGAATGGCAAGGTTGCTCTTGAAGAGCTGCAGGCACGTTCCTTTGATTTGGTCCTGATGGATATTGAGATGCCGGTAATGGATGGGATCAGTGCCCTGAATGTCATTCGTAAATTCGAATCATCCGGCAAAGAGTATCAGATTGTGATTGCGATGACGGCTTACGCTTTGATTGGAGACAAGCAGAGATACCTCGAGATGGGTTATGATGGATACCTCCGCAAACCTCTTCGGTCAGAAGATATACATAATGAGTTTGTAAGAGTTACCCAACGTTGAGAACCTGGCAGCTACCCGTCTAAAAATCTTAAGAAGACCTCTAATCAAGGCAGTATGCAACGGCTAAAATAAGCGACATTTAATTACGTTTTGCCTGCCTGGAAATGACCTTAAGCCACCATCACCTACCGCTTCCTGTAAATCCTGTCGCAAGCCATTCCCGGGAGTTTTGCCTTTAGTCAGGTCGCGGGACATTGTGAAAAGATAGGTTTGATAGCAAGGGCTCGCGGAAACAGCTCTGGAACGATTCCTTTCCATGGCGCATTCCCGTTCCATTTTGAGTTTCCTTATTGCTTACGGGGGGTTATTTCTCCCTCGGCACAGCGTGGCATGAAATCGTTCCGCTGTGTTGGTTTTTTGTGGTGAAGGGCAAGCCTCTGTTGCTTTTCGCATTGAGGCTCTTTTTTTTTGTGAAAATGATAAATATCAATAACTTATCTATTTCTGGGGTGCTGTTGTGAGTCCGGTTTTGAAGTTGGTTGCAAGGCACAAAATGTTGGCAGGCTTATTGCTCAATCTCAGTTGTGTCTCTTGATCTATGTCTTAAGTTTTGGTGAGGATGTTGTTTATGTTTGAACAATTTGATCTTGTCGTCGTTGGTGGCGGGCCGGGTGGGTATGTTGCCGCAATACGAGGCGCCCAGTTGGGTTTGAAAACAGCTTTGGTTGAAAAGGAACACCTGGGAGGGATTTGCCTGAATTGGGGGTGTATACCGACGAAAGCCCTTTTGCGTTCAGCTGAGGTGCTTCGAAATATCAAGAACGCAAAAAGCTATGGCTTGTCTGTCGGACCGGCTGAAGCTGACCTTGGAGCCATCGTTAAACGTTCGCGGAGAATCTCCAATCGTTTGTCAAAGGGTATTGCCTACCTGCTTAAAAACAACGAGATCAAGCTCTTTGACGGGGTCGGAAAAATCGTTAAGCCTGGTTTGCTCTCCGTGGCAAACGGAGCAGAGCAGGTCGAAATTGCTGCGCGCCATATTGTGCTGGCAACCGGAGCGCGCCCCCTGCAACTCAAAGGCTTAGAAGCTGATGGCGAGCTGGTCTGGACCTACAAAGAGGCAATGACGCCCGAAGAAGTCCCCGGAAAACTCATGATTGTGGGCGCAGGGGCGATCGGGCTTGAATTCGCCAGTTTCTACAACGAGCTTGGGAGCCAGGTGACTGTTGTCGAAGGTCTGTCTCGTGTGCTTCCGACAGGTGATGAGGAAACATCTCTTATGCTCGGGAAAGAGCTGAAGCGGAGCGGTATCGAGATTCGTACCGGAACTTTCCTTAAGGGGATTGCAAGGCAGGGCGAGGGAGTGAATATTGCCCTGGAGTGTCAAGGCGAAGTTGAAACGATGAACGTGGACCGGGTGCTGCTGGCTATGGGGGTCGTCGGCAATGTAGAAAATCTTGGCCTGGAAAAGACCGCGGTACAGGTCGAAAAAGGCGTCATCAAGGTTGACCAATGGCTTCAGACTGATGAGCCGGGCATTTATGCCATTGGCGATGTTACGGGGCCTCCATGCCTTGCTCACAAAGCGAGTCACGAAGGAGTCATCTGTGTCGAAAAAATTGCCGGAATTGAGCATGTCAAACCGTTGCAGAGAGATGCCATCCCTTACTGTACCTATACTCATCCACAAGTGGCGAATGTCGGCCTGACGGAAGTAGAGGCACGAGACCGTGGACACAATATAAGGGTCGGCAAGTTCCCCTTCAGAGCCAATGGCAAGGCGATCGCAATTGGAGAAACCGATGGCCTGGTAAAAACTATAATTGATGCTGACACCGGTGAATTGCTGGGTGCCCATATGCTCGGCAGTGAAGTGACCGAGATGATACAGGGCTATGGAATTGCATTGAACCAGCATGCGAATGAGGATGATCTGAGGCATACCGTTTTCGCGCATCCGACACTTTCTGAAATGATGCACGAAGCGGTCCTTGATGCCTCCGATATGGCTTTACATCTTTGACCCAGGCAACAGAACTGATCAGGTAACATAAACCCACGACTAATAAGAGAGGTTGTATGCTTAAAACCACACCATTAAACAAGGCCCACAGGGACCTGGGCGCCCGGATGGTCGATTTTGGCGGTTGGGATATGCCGGTACAGTATCGAGGTGTTATTGAAGAGCATCAAGCCGTGCGTAACGCTGCTGGCCTGTTCGATGTGTCTCATATGGGTGAAATCGAGGTGAAGGGCGAGGGTGCCCTGGATTACATTCAGGAGCTGACAATCAATGACGCCTCGAAACTGGTTGATGGCCAGGTCCAGTATTCGGCGATGTGTTACGAAAATGGCGGAGTCGTAGACGATCTGGTTTTTTACCGCTTCTCCCATGACAGATATCTCTTCTGTGTGAATGCTTCGAACATTGAAAAGGATTTTGCCTGGATGCATGACGTCCTGGAGAAGGGTGATTTCCCCGGTGTCGTTCTGACAAATCTCAGTGATTCATATGCTCAGCTGGCGCTTCAAGGCCCGGCGTCCGACGCAATCCTTGCACGTCTGACCGACGTTGACCTGGAGGCGCTGGCTTTCTATGCCTTTACGGAAGGGGATGTCAACGGAACGCCGGCGATTATCTCGCGGACCGGTTATACCGGCGAATCGGGCTTTGAACTCTACATTGCCCCTGAAGCAGCCGAGAAACTCTGGAAGGCGATCCTGGAGGCTGGGGCTCCCGAAGGTATTCTGCCTGTCGGTCTCGGCGCCCGCGACACCCTGCGCCTGGAAAAAAAATACGCGCTTTACGGCCACGAGATTTCTTCACAGGTTACGCCCCTTGAGGGAGGACTCGCCTGGATTACAAAACTTGACAAGCCGTCCTTTGTCGGCAAAGAGGCGTTAAGCCAGATGAAAGCTGCAGGAGTTCCCCGGCGTCTTGTCGGCCTGCGTATGACAGGCTCCGGTATCCCTCGCGAAAGCTACCCTGTTTATGTTGGGGATGAAGAGGTCGGAATCGTGACCAGCGGCACCATGTCACCCTCGCTTGGAGTTGGTATCGCACTGGCCCTGGTTGCAGCAGGACACCACCAGATAGGGACCGAAGTGAGCGTTGGTATCAGGAAGCGTAAAGTCGCCGCGGAAGTGGTTAAGACGCCATTTGTATAATTACGCAAAAACATATAGAGACTCAACA
>Ga0224504_10000271_pt1 | contig 23192 bp, 22 predicted proteins | sample SF_Oct11_sed_USG_3_FD_170160 | JGI IMG/M metagenome (GOLD analysis project Ga0224504, IMG submission 170160) | Sediment microbial communities from San Francisco Bay, California, United States - SF_Oct11_sed_USGS_24 | ecosystem: Environmental > Aquatic > Marine > Sediment | place: USA...
TGCGACTCGTCGGCGGCAAATAGCAACAGCGTCTGGTCGTCGACGGGTCGCCATGACTCGAAGTCGTCTTCCGCAACCTGGATCGCGTAGCGCTGTGCCGAGTCCCCGATCGTCGGCCGCCCACTGCTCTCGCGGATCAGCTGAGTGGCCTCGTCTTCGACAACCTCGGAAACCACCAGTGTCCAGTCGAGGTTCCCGGCGACGACGTCCACCCGGTAACGGCCCGCATCCTCGAACAGCTTCTTGCCGTTGGCAATGATCCGCTGCTGAATGACGGTGCCGAGGTACTTCCCGGAGTCCGCATCATAAAGCCGCATTTCAAAGGTCTTGGGCAGCGTGTTGTCGCTCTGCGTGTACCAGTAGAGCATCCAGGGGCCGCCGGGCTCGAACACCGGCGTGCGCCCATTGTTGTCGCCGCTGAAGCGAGCCAGTGTGTCAGCCTGAGCCGTGAAGGGAACGGCCACAAGGGCCAGGAGCAAAACAGCGGATAATCTCATTGGACACCGCCTTTTCTGCGCGTTGCGCATTTATAAATACGTTGAACCCCTGATCTGTAAAGCGCAATCCGGAGAACTACGAATTGGATTCAGTGCAGTAAGGGTTTATATAAACTGCGCCGGAAACCGTTTCCGGTACGTGAGTTAAAGGAGGTGAGCGTATGCCCAAGGTCCGTAACATTTTGCCGAAGAAAGAACACGAGGCAGGCAGGGCAATGAGACCGTTCACCCACAGCATGGAGGAGTTTTTCGAGAACGCTTTTCCACGCCGCTGGATGGAAGGATTCTTTGAGCCGTATGCCTTGAGAAGGCCGTTCTTTACCGAATTCGACGAGAAATTCGACGTCTTTCCGAAAGTCGACATCATCGACCGGGATGACAAGCTCGTCGTACGCGCCGACGTCCCCGGTATCAAGAAAGAAGACCTCGAGATCACAATCTCTGGCGATCGCCTGATTATCGAGGCGAAGCGGGAATTCGAGGAAGAGGAAACGAAAGAGGAGTTCGTCCGTCACGAGATGGCCTATGGCCGTCTGTACCGGTCGGTTCTCCTGCCGTTCGAGGTACTTGGCGACGACGCCAAGGCCGAACTCAAGGACGGCGTCCTCGAGATCTTCCTGCCGAAAGTCGAGGCAACTACGCCTTACAAAGTCAAGGTCGCCTGACGCACGGGGAATGTCAGTAACCTGGGGCGGCGCGAGCCGCCCCTTTCTTATCGGGGTAGTCCCTAATAGCTTTTCGGGCGGCCTTTGTGCTGCTATTCACCTACCGCCTCGGAGTCCTGTTACGGGGAAGACCATGGCAGCAGACGCAATCCAGGAATACCGGGTCCAGCCGGATGCACTGCGCAGGCTGTGCTCGCTGCCTGCCGACTTCGAACACGACGCAGATGAGCACGTGGGCACCCACATCGGCCAGGAGCGCGCGATCGACGCGATTCGCTTTGGCATCGCGATGCGTAAGGCCGGTTACAACATTTACGTGCTGGGACCGATTGGCAGCAACAGGCACGCGCTGATCGAAAGCCTTGTCGGCGAAGAGGCGAAAGCAAGGGGCGCGCCGCCTGACTGGTGCTACGTCAACAATTTCTCGAACCCGGAGCGGCCCCATTCGTTGCGATTCCCGGCCGGGCAGGGCCGCGAATTCCGGGAAGACATGCGACATCTCATCGAGGAACTGCAGCTTGCGATACCGGCGGCGTTCGAGGGCGACGACTACAGAAACCAGCTGCGCGCCATAGAGGAAGACACGAAAAACAGGGTCGAGGAGCAGTGGAAGTCCCTGAACGAGCGCGCGGGGGAAGAGGGTATCGGCCTCCTGCAAACACCCACCGGTTACGTGCTAGCGCCGATCATCGACGGGAAGGTCATCGACGACAAGGAATTCAACAAGTTACCGAAGGGGAAACGCGAACAGATCGAGGCCGCGATCGAGCGCCTCAGCGAGGAGCTGCAGGCCCGCATCGAGATGATGCCCAAGCTGCGCAAGGCGCACCGCGAGCGCGTAAAAGCCCTCGACCAGGAGGTAACGGCACATGCCGTCAGTCTTCAACTCGCGGATCTCAAGGAAAAATACCGGTCGTTGCCCCGCGTGGCGGTCTACCTGGACGATGTGCAGGAAAACATCATCCAGAATGCGCAGGACTTTCAGCAGACGGAGACCCCGTCTTTGCCGTTCCTCAGTCGGGACTCGGAGCAACTCTACAGCCAGTATGAGGTCAACCTGGTTGTGGATAATGCTGATGCCGACGCGGCCCCGGTCATCTACGAGTCCAACCCGAGCTACCCGAACATCATAGGACGCGTCGAGCATCGGGCAGAGATGGGCGCGCTGGTAACGGACTTCCGCCTGGTGCGCAGCGGGGCCCTGCTGCAGGCGAATGGCGGCTACCTGATCCTCGACACGCGCCGCGTGCTGAGCCGGCCTTTCGTCTGGGAGGCGCTCAAGCAGGCCTTGTTCGCCAAACAGGTGCAGATCGAGACGCCCGCCGAATCCTACGGCTGGGTTAGTACGACGACCCTGAAGCCCGAGCCGATTCCGCTGGATGCGAGGATCATACTTATCGGCGAGCGCTGGTTGTACTACCTGCTGTGCCACTACGACATCGAATTCAGCAGCCTCTTCAAGGTGGCCGCGGATCTCGATGATGACCTGGAGCGAAGCGACGACAACGTCGAGCGCTACGCGAGGCTGGTGGTGCGGCAGGCACAGTCAAGGGAGCTGTTGCCTTTCAATGTCAGCGCCGTTCAGCGTGTAATCGAGGAGCGGGCCCGCCACGCTGACGACAGCGAACGGCTCTCGATGCACATGAGCTCGCTCGAGGACCTGATCGAACAGGCTGACTACTGGGCTCGGGAGCGCGGTGGAGGCGAGGTCGATGCCGGGGACGTCGGCAAAGCGGTTAGCGAGGGCCGCAGGAGGCTCAGTCGCCTGCAGTCCCGGATCATCGATGCGATCAAGCGCGACACGCTGCTGATCGACACGAGCGGCGAATGCGTCGGCCAGGTCAATGGGCTTTCCGTTACCGACCTGGGCGAGTTCCGCTACGGCCACCCGGTCCGCATCACCGCGACTACGCGCGTCGGAACCGGCGATGTCGTCGACATCGAACGCGAGGTCGAGCTCGGGGGCGCCATACACTCCAAAGGCATGATGATCCTTTCCTCGGCACTGTCGGCGCGTTATGTGCCTGACCTGCCGCTGTCACTGCACGGCAGTGTCGTCTTCGAGCAGTCCTATGGTGGCGTCGAGGGTGACAGCGCTTCGGTGGCCGAGCTGTCGGCGCTGCTGTCGTCACTGTCGAGGCTGCCTGTCAGGCAAAACATCGCCGTTACCGGGTCGGTGAACCAGCTGGGCCGGGTGCAGGCGGTCGGCGGGGTCAACGAGAAGATCGAGGGGTTCTTCGACGTCTGCAGAGCGCGGGGGCTGGACGGTTCCCAGGGCGTTATTATCCCGCAGGACAACGTCAAGCACCTGATGTTACGGGAAGACGTCGTCGATGCCGTCAAGCGGGACGAGTTCCGGGTATTCGCCGTACGTCACATCGACGCGGCCATTGCCATCCTGACCGGCGTGGATGCCGGCGAGCGCGGCGAGGACGGCGATTTCCCGGAGGGATCGGTGAACGGCCTCGTGGAGAGTCAGCTCATCGAGTATGCGACCGCGCGCAAGAGCTTTGCGAAGGAGGCGACGAAGAGTGGCGAAGACTGAGTTGAAGCTTCGCGTCGTTATCGCGGTGACCGAGACCAGCCCGGTCGCGCGGCTCTGGGAGGCGGCGCTGCGGCTGCTGCGGGATTCACCGGCGGATCTTGTTACGCTGTACGTGGAAGACGATCGTTGGCATCGTGTCGCCAGCCTGCCATTTACGCGCGAAATCTCGAGGTCCGGCGGCGTCCCGGTCGAGTTTACGCGGCAACGCGCCGAGCAGGTCAGCAGGGAGCGGGCCGCGCGCGTACAGGAACTGATTCAGAAGCTGGCGGCCGAATCCAACCTGAAACCCGCCTTCGAGGTCCTCGGCGAATCGGACGCCGAACGGTTGCGGGAATTCATCGGCAGCCACGAGAGCGTCCTGGTCGCGCCTTCTTTTATCAGTACGAGACCGATCTTTGCAATGCTCTCGGAAATGAGTTGCCGGATCGAACTGGTGGAAGCCGACGAGGAAGAGGAAAAGCCCGCCTATACACTCCCCTAACTTTGCGGCTCCGTTGACGTTACCGTTACCGGTGTCTTCATAATGACTTCGCGATGCGGGAACGGGATTTTGATGCCGCTCTCCTTGAACGCATCCCAGAGTGCGAGCATCACCTTGCCGCGAATGTTTGTCAGGCCTCGTTGCGGGTCTTCGATCCAGAAGCGCAGCAGGAAATTGATCGATGAGTCGCCGAACTCTGTCATCCAGCACACGGGACGCCGGTAAGTGGCGACTACACGATCGACGGAAGCGGCGGCCTCGATAGCGATATCGATCACCTGGTGCGGGTCCGCATCGTAGGAAACACCGAAAGGTACGTCCAGCCGTACATACTTGTCGGAAAACGACCAGTTGATGACCTGGGTAGTGATGAAGTCCTCGTTCGGGATCAGGTACTCGCGACCGTCTCGCGTGACGACCGATACGAATCGAGCGCGTAACTCGCGGATCCAGCCGAACGTCTCGCCCAGCGTGATCGTATCTCCCGGTTTGATCGACTGGTCGAGCAGAATGATCATCCCCGAGATGAAATTGGACACGACCTTTTGCAGGCCGAAACCGATGCCGACACCCACGGCACCGGAGAGAACCGTAAGGGCGGTCAAGTCGATGCTGAGCGCCTGCATCGCGACCATGACGGCAAGTACCACGAGCGCGATACGAATTATCTTGCCGAGGAGTACCCGCAGGGACGGAGTGAGTTCCTCGACTTTCTGCACCCGACGATCGAAAAAGTCGCCGGCATGGACCGCGATCCACAGCAGGCCGCCGACAAACACCAGCATCTGCAGGACGCTCAACACCGAAATGCGCACTGCGCCAACGGTGAAACCCACGCCGTCGAGTATGGTGGCAACGTCGTCGACGATTCCGAGAATCGACGCGGCGACGAACACCCAGACGATAACCGTGAATATCCTGCCAACAAAACGGCTGCGAATAGCGTGCGATACCACCGAGATCAACAGCCATGCACCTGCGAGGAGCATGACGCCATAAATCAGGTAGTTCTTCTCGGGCCAGCCCACTGCCGACGTCAGCACGTAGGCGACTCCGAGGAAGATGACGAAAAAGAGCCACTCCATGCGGCGCAGGAACGCGACAACAATGCGCAAGGTGCCCGGCATGCCCCTGATCTTGCGGGCCTGCTGTTCCAGAAGAGGCTCCACACGGGTCGACAGGAACCATGCGGGGAGGAACAACACCACGATCAGGCCGACCTGGAACAGGAGTTCCGGATGGCTCAGGTATTCGACAGCGATTTCCCAGTACTCGAGTGCCTGCGCCTTTAGTTCTTCCAAATCCAAGTCTCAGGCTCCTGGCGATCAGATCAATGGTGCGAATGCGGGCCGGGCGACATCAGTGCTGTAATCGGCATGTAGAGCGTCAGTATACCGAGCATGACGATCAGTAGACCAGCGCCGAGCCGCGTGCGCCGGTCCTGCATCAGCTGCGCGAGGCGCGCCGCGCCGAGGCCGGTTAGCACCATTGCCGGCGTCGTGCCGATGCCAAAGGCCAGCATGATGAAGGCGCCGTCAACAGCGCGGGCGCTGGTCGCGGCGACCAGCAGCACGCTGTAAACGAGTCCGCAAGGCAGCAGGCCCCAGAGGAGCCCCAGGCCGAGCGCGCGCGGCAGGCTGTTTACCGGGAGCAGCCGACCGGCCAGTGGCGAGATACGCGACCAGGCGATGCCGCCAACTCTTTCGAGAAAGGCCAGCGCGCGAATATTGAAGGCGACCTGCAGGCCTATGAGGATGATGACGGCGCCGGCAACGAGGCGCACGGGGCCGGCTGCGGCCGGCGTCAGGCCGGCGATGCGACTGCCGAGTGCGGCGACCGCGGAACCCAGGATCATGTAGCTCACGAGCCGCCCGCCGTTGTAGGTCAGCGCCATCGGCAATTGCCGGCGCAGACCGCGGACGCTGGAGTGCATGGCAAAAAGACCCGAAATGCCGCCGCACATGCCAAGGCAGTGCGCGCTGCCGAGCAGCCCGGCAAGCACGGCAGTCGTGAGTGCCGCTACGAGGTCCGTCATTCCCTGTTGTCTTCCGGCGGGCGCTCGTCGTCGTCCATGATCACACGTACGGCCGGCGTGTCGAGATCGTCGAACTGGCCGCTGCCTACCGCCCAGAAAAAGGCCCACACCGCACCGGCCAGCAGCAGGAGGGCGAGTGGAATCAGCAGGTAAAGAATACTCATCGGATACGGCTCAGGCGCAGGGCATTGAGAACGACGACCAAAGAACTCGTGCTCATGCCGATCGCGGCAAGCCACGGTGGCACGAATCCGGCTGCGGCAAGCGGGACCGCCGACAGATTGTATACGATCGCCCAGGCCAGGTTTTGGCGGACGATCCGCATCGTGCGCCGGGCCGCCTGCATCAGCGTCACGATCGGGTGCAGCGTATCGCCGAGCATCAGCACATCCGCACTCGATTGTGCAAGCGACGCGGCGTGCGACGGCGCGATCGACACGTCCGCACCGGCAAGCACAGGTGCATCGTTGATACCGTCGCCGACCATTACCACAACTTCGCCTTGCTGCTGAAGTCCGTGTATACGCTGCAGCTTGTCGTCGGGCGTGCAGCCGGAACGCGCATCGTTGATGCCCAGCGCCGCCGCCGCCCGCGCCACGGGTGCCTGGCCGTCGCCGCTTACGAGAGACGTTGATAATCCCATTTTTTCGAGTTCTTTCAGCGTGTTGCCGGCATCCCTCCGCAGGGTATCCGCGATCGTGAAGGTTGCGACAACGCGGCCGTCCGCGCCGAGGAATACACGCGTAGCCTCTGCGTCCTGTGGTACCGATTGCGCGCCAGGAACAAACGTTGCATTGCCGAGCTTCCAGTGCCGGCCGTCGACGACGCCTTCGACGCCCGCGCCGACACTGATGTCGAGACCGGTGGCGGCTAGCGCCGACTCGTAATGCGTAAATGCGCGCGCGATCGGATGTGTCGATGCGACCTCGAGCGCTGCGGCAACCTGCAGACACTCCTGTTCATCGAAGTCCGGGTCGTGAACGATTGTCTGAACGACTTCGGGCATACCGCACGTCAGTGTGCCGGTCTTGTCGAATACGATGTGCGTTGCCCGGGAAAGCGTTTCGATGGCGTTGCCGTTGGTGACCAGCAGGTGCAGGTCGGAGAGCCGGCTCCCGGCGGCCGCGAACGCAGTTGGTGTCGCAAGCGCGAGCGCGCAGGGGCACGTGACTACGAGTACCGACAAGGTGACGACGAACGCCCGCTCCGGATCGACCAGGTACCAGCCAAGTGCGACTGCTGCGGCAATCACGAGTATCGCGACCACGATGTAGCTGGCAATGCGGTCCGCAAGCTGCACGAACGCGGGACGCGCATAGCGCGCCCTCTCGCTCAGCCTGCCTATCGTTCCGAGCGTCGTGTCCGTGCCTGTCACGTCCACGCGCATCTCCACGATGCCATCGATGTTGACGCTTCCGGCCATCACTGCATCGCCGACGATTCTCGGCTGCGGTTGCGACTCGCCGGTGAGCATCGACTCGTCGACGCTGGTCTGACCGGCGGTTACGGAGCCGTCTGCCGGGAAGGACTCGCCGGCACGGATCAGTGCGATATCCCCGGCAGCCAGCTGTGTGACCGGCACCTGCCGGCGCTGCGCTCCGTCGAGCCGCGTCGCCGTGTTCGGTAGCAATGATGCGAGTGCGGCACCGCGGTCGAGCGAACGATGCCGGGCGCGCATTTCGAGGTAGCGCGCCACCGTGAGGAAGAACACGAACATGGCCACCGAGTCGTACCACACGGCCGGGCCATTGGTATAGGTCGCATAGACTGATGCGACATACGCAGTGCCGATCGCGATCGATACCGGCACGTCCATGCCGGGACGAAGGGCGCGCAAGCCGCGGATCGCGCCGGCGAAGAAAGGGCGCGCCGCGTAGAAAACGACGGGGGTCGTCACGAGGAACGATACGAGACGAAGAAAGCGCTCCATGTCGGCGTCAATGCCCTGGAATTCGCCCGAGTACAGGCCGACCGCGAACATCATGACCTGCATCATGCCAAGCGATGCGACCAGCAGGCGCTTGAGGGCCGCGCGCTGTTCGGCGCGCTCCGGCCGCTCGGTCGAATCGGGCGCGAGAGGCTGCGGCTTGTAGCCCAGGTCAGCCAGTGTCGCCAGTATGCGGCCGAGCCCGATCGACGACGTGTCCCACGTTACGCGCAGTCGGTGGGTGACCGGATTTATGTCGGCGCTGGCGATGCCGGGTAGCTTTCGCAGGGCTGCATCTATCAGCCAGCTGCAGGCGGCGCAGTACATGCCGCCAACGTAGACAGTGGCCTCGGCACGGGCGCCGTCCAGCGAGGCGAAGGCGGCCAGCATGTCCTGGCGGTCGAATACCTCCCATTCACCCGCGTCCTCTGCAGGACGGACCGAGCCCGGATCCGGTTTCTCCCGGGAGTCGTAATAGCGTTCGAAACCGGCGTCACGTATCAGTGTGGCGACCGCCTTGCAGCCCGGGCAACAGACGGGTCGCTGTTCGCCGCCAATTTCTACCCGGATGTCGCAATTCGCGGGGATCGGCAGGGCGCAGTGAAAACAGGTTTCAGCCGCTGCCATCGTCCGTCGTGCCGGCGGGTTCGAGCTGCAGCACCGCCGCGCCCGACCAGCTGTCGCTGAGTCGCCACGCGTCACCGTCGGCCAGCACGACATACCAACGCCCGTCCGGCACGTTGATGAAGTGGCCCGACCAGGTGGGATTGCCGTCGCTGTCCGGCATTGCGGCCGTCATCAGGATTGTTTGGTCCCTGTCCGCGAACGCAGGATGAGAGAACAGCAACTGCAGGGTCTTGGGCCAGTCAACCGTCGCGTCTGCCGCAAGCCTCGCGTGGATGGCACCGCTCTCGAGATCGAACGTGAGTGTCGCCCTGAGGCCATGCTCGGCCGCGAATCGCTCGGCTGCGAGATGCCGGCCGGCGACGACGTCCATGCCGTCGTCGGAGGTCACTACGAGCGAGTCCGTCGTGCGCACTGCGAGTGATACGGTGTACAGGCTGGCGACGACTGCGGATGCGGGCAGGGCGATAATAAACCACGGCCAGAACTGCCGGTACCAGGGCTTGGTGTCGAGATCGGTCATGGCTCGATTGCTTACGGCGTAGGGCCAAGAAAGCGGCTGTCCTCGGTCATCATCGCGGACGGGTTTTCGACGTCTGTAACGGTAAACGAAATATCCATAATGCCATAGGCGCTGTCGGCGGGCGCACGTGCGCGCACCGGTAGCGACAGTACGCCACCGCCATCGACGGTGACAAGATCGGGGACACCATCGAGTTTGATACCGGCCACGCCGTCAACCGCGAGTTGAAATGTCCGCGCATCGTTGCGCTGGTTGATGACCTTGAGCGTGTAAATGTTCTCGATCACACCGTCCGGTAACTCCCGGTACAGGAAGTTGCGGTCCCGAATGATGTCGAGAATGATCGGCGTGCGCGTCGCCATCGAGGTTACCAGCCCCGCGACCAGGACCAGTAGCAGTGTCGCGTATACGAAAATGCGCGGCCGCAGGACCCGGGTCTCTCCTTTCTTCATGCTGTGCTCGGTCGAGTAACGAACCAGCCCGCGCGGGTAATTCATCTTGTCCATTACCGAGTCGCAGGCATCGATACACGCCGCACAGGCGATGCACTCGTACTGCAGGCCTTCGCGGATATCGATACCGGTCGGGCAGACCTGCACGCACAGCGTGCAGTCGATGCAGTGGCCGAGCCCGAGCGCCTCCGGATCCGCCGCGCGCTTGCGGCTGCCGCGCGGCTCCCCGCGTTTCTCGTCGTAGGAAATAATCAGCGTGTCCTTATCGAACATCGCGCTCTGGAAGCGCGCGTAAGGGCACATATACTTGCAGACCTGCTCGCGCATGTAGCCGGCATTGCCGTAAGTGGCAAAGCCGTAGAAAAACGTCCAGAAGCTTGCCCAGCCGCCGGCGGAGAAAGACAGCAACTCCGGCCCCAGTTCGCGGACCGGTACGAAGAAACCGACGAAGGTAAAGCCCGTCCACAGGGAGAAGGTCACCCAAAGGAATTGTTTGCTGCCCTTGCGGCGTAGCTTGTTCCAGCTCCACGGCGCCTTGTCGAGCTTCATCCGCTGCGAACGCGTTCCCTCCGTCCACTGCTCCATCCAGATGAACGCCTCGGTCCAGACTGTTTGCGGGCAGGCGAAGCCGCACCAGACACGCCCGAGCAGCGCCGTGAAAAAGAACAGGGACAGGGCCGCGATGATGAGCAGCATTGCGAGGTAGGGGAAGTCCTGCGGCCACAGCGTCAGGCCCACCAGGTAGAACTTGCGCGCCGGCAGGTCGAACAGGACCGCCTGGCGGTCGTCCCACGTCAGCCAGGGGACGACGTAGAACAGGCCGAGCAGGGTGATGGTCGCGAGCTTCGACAGGCTGTCCCAGCGCCCTTTCATTTCGCGCGGGTAGATTTTCTCCGCGCTGGCGTACATCGACGCGCCCGGCGCCTTGTTCGCGTCCACGTCAGATTTCATCCGCGGCGTTTCTCGTCGCGTCTCGGCGCTGTGCGAACCAGCCAGGCCGTGACGGCGCTCGCGAAACCCGACAATACCCAGAAAAAGAAAAAGCCGGCGGCATAGCCGGCCTCACGGCCGATGTCGAGGTCCTCATCGAAGATACCCGACAGACTAACCGGATCGAACACCGCGAAAAACAACATCGTGCCAATTGCGGCACTGAGGAAGGATATCCATACCACGATGGCGATAGCCTGACGGTTGCGGCTCCACTGCCGGGCGCCTCGATACTCTTCCTGAATCACGTTGCTGCCTGCTTCTGGTCTGGTCTAATCCCCGCTGCCGAGGCTGTGAACGTACGCCGCCAGGATCTTGGTGCGGTTATCGCCGAGCAGTTCTCCATGCGCCGGCATGACGCCATTGCGGCCGTTGACCAGGGTGTAACGGATATCTTCGGCGTCCCCACCATACAGCCATACGTCGTCGGTGAGATTCGGCGCGCCGAGCATCTGGTTGCCCTTGGCCTCCATACCGTGGCAAGCGCTGCAGATTGCGACGAACTTCGACTGCATCGCCGCCGCAGCCTCGTCCGCTTCGGCCAGGCCGCTGAGGCTACGAACGTACGTGACCATATTGTCGAGACCCTCGTCACCGCCGAGCGCCGCGGCGAGCGCGGGCATCACGGCATTGCGTCCCTGTTTCAGCGTCATCGTGATCTGCTGTTCGGTATTGCCCCAGTTCCATTTGTCGTCGGTCAGGTTCGGGTAGCCGGGCGCACCGCGTGCGTCGGATCCGTGGCAGGTCGTGCAGTAGCTCGCGTACAGGCTTGCTCCGAGTTTCATCGCGTCAGGATCCTGGGTGAGCGCTGCGAAATCCATTTCCGCATAACCCGCGTAGATCGGTTCGAAGCGTTCGGCCGCGGCCTGTTGTTCAGCCTCATACTGCTTGGTCTGCGACCAGCCCAACATGCCCTCGAAATTGCCAAGCCCCGGATAGGCAATCATGTAGCCCACGGCCCAGAAGACCGTGATGAAATAAAGATACAGCCACCACTTGGGTGCAGGATTGTTCCACTCCTCCAGGTCGCCGTCCCACTTGTGGCCGGTGAGATCCTCGTCACTTTTGTCTTGCGGCCCCTGCCTGGACGACCAACCGATCAGCCAGATACACCAGATGATGAATAGGATCGTGCCGGCGGCAACGAACCAGTGCCAGAATGCAGGCATCACGTGTTCTCCCGCGAGTGACTCGCTCTATCTTGGGTAATGTAATGATCGTCTTCGAGCGGACGGCGTGCGCTTTCGTCAAACTCCGCCCTGCGGTAACGGCGCCAGACGAACAGGCTCAGGACTACGAACGCCAGCATCGTGATCGCCGTGATAATGCCGCGAATATCGTTGATATCCATTGAGTGGCCTACCTGCGATTACTGCGATTGAGACCGAGGCCCTGCAGGTAGGCAACCAGCGCGTCCATTTCAGTTCTGCCGTCGACCTGAGCCGCGGCCGCTGCAACTTGCTCGTCCGTGTAAGGGTCGCCCAGCAACTGCAGCGTGCGCAGCTTGGTAGTCACCAGCTCGGGATCAACCAGGTTCTCGTTCAGCCACGGATAACCCGGCATGTTTGACTCGGGAACCAGTGCGCGGGGATCCTCCAGGTGCAGGCGGTGCCATGCATCGCTGTAGCGGCCGCCCACCCGAGCGAGGTCGGGGCCCGTGCGCCGCGAACCGAACTGGAACGGACGGTCGTACACCGATTCGCCCGCGGTGGAGTAGGGACCATAGCGCTCCGTCTCGCTGCGGAACGGCCGCACCATCTGCGAGTGGCAGCCGTAGCAACCTTCGCGAACGTAAACATCCCGACCCGCAAGCCGCAACGGCGAATAGGGTTCGATATTCTCTGCGGGCTCCGTCGTCTCGCTCGAGACCATTAGCGGCAGCAGCTCGACGAGACCACCGATACTCACCGCAAGCACGATAAGCACCATCATCAGATTTACACTTTTTTCAATAACCTCATGACGCATGAATGGTCTCTCCTTTACGCCGGGTCGAGGACAGCCACGGGGGCTGGTTTCTGCTCACTGACGGTCTTCCACACGTTGTAGGCCATGATGAGCATGCCCGTGAAGAACACGAGACCGCCCAGCAGTCTGAATACGAGGTACGGATCCACCGCCTTGAGCGATTCGACGAACGAGTACGTCAATGTGCCGTCATCGTTGACCGCGCGCCACATCAATCCTTCGGTGACACCCGCGACCCACATCGGCACGATGTAGAGGATTACACCAATGGTCGAGGTCCAGAAATGAACGTCGATCAGCTTGGTGCTGTACATGCCCTTGCGGTTATAGAGCCGCGGGATCAGGCAGTACAGGGAGCCCATGGTCATCATCGCGACCCAGCCGAGCGCGCCGGAATGCACGTGGCCGATCGTCCAGTTAGTGTAATGCGACAACGCATTCACCGTCTTGATCGACATCATCGGGCCTTCGAAGGTCGACATGCCGTAGAACGACAGCGCGACGATCATGAACTTGAGAACCGGGTCGCTGCGCAGCTTATGCCAGGCGCCGGACAACGTCATGATGCCGTTGATCATGCCGCCCCAGGACGGCGCGAGCAGGATGATGGAAAACACCATGCCCAGCGTCTGCGCCCAGTCAGGGAGCGAGGTGTAATGCAGGTGATGTGGCCCTGCCCACATGTAGACGGCGATCAGAGACCAGAAGTGGACGACCGACAGCCGGTAGGAGTAGACCGGGCGCTCGGCCTGTTTCGGCACGAAGTAATACATCATGCCGAGGAACCCGGCGGTCAGGAAGAAACCGACGGCGTTGTGGCCGTACCACCACTGCATCATCGCGTCGACCGTCCCGGTATAGATCTGGTAGGACTTGGTCAGCGTGACCGGCACCGCAAGATTGTTGAAGATGTGCAGGATCGCGACAGTGATGATGAAAGCGCCGTAAAACCAGTTGGCGACATAGATGTGCTTGACGCGTCGTCGCGCGATCGTGATGAAAAAGACGATCGCGAACGCGACCCATACCACGGCGATCAACAGGTCGATCGGCCACTCGAGTTCGGCATACTCCTTGGACTGGGTGATGCCGAGCGGCAGGGTGATGGCTGCCAGGACGATCACGGCTTGCCAGCCCCAGAACGTGAACGCAGCCAGCTTGTCGAAGGCGAGGCGGACGTGACAGGTGCGCTGCACGACGTAGTAGGCGGTCGCGAACAGCCCGGAGCCGCCGAAAGCGAATATCACTGCATTCGTATGCAACGGACGCAGACGGCTGTAGGTAAGGAATGGCAGGTCGAAATTTAGCTGCGGCCAGATGAGTTGGGCGGCGATGAATACGCCGGCGAGCATTCCGACGACTCCCCATACGACGGTCATGATCGCAAACTGTCGTACAACCGTGTCGTTGTATTGAGCTTTTATGTCCAACGGACGACCCCTGTAGCTGATTGTAAGAGCACTGGAACCGGGGCTCTTGATCGGCCTGAGATTGCAGGATTCTCCCGACCGTTATCGATAGTTGTGGCACCCGGAAGGCCAAGTATATCCCCGGAGTCGGTCGGCACGCTAACAGCGGGATTCCGGAGGCCTCATACGTAACTATACGTATGGCATTTGGAAGTTGCCCCGGTGCCTGATTGGAGGCTGTTTTATGCCGGAACCCCCTTTATAATCGAGCCCTTAGCCATTTCCATGCGCCCCCCTATGTCCGCCAGTAAACTGCCCGCCGAGGTCGTCAACGAGCTGTTGCACGCTGCTGCAGACGCGGCGATCGTCACCGATGCGGACGGCCGGATCGTGTTCGCCAACCGCGGTGCGGAGACCTTGTTCGGGTATCCGGCGGAGGAACTGGTGGGCAGGCGCGTCGAGATGCTGATGCCGGAAGAGCACCGCGGCCAGCACGAGGAATACCGCAGCCGTTACAAGACTTCGCCGCGGGCGAGGCCGCTCCTGTCGGGGCTTGACCTGTACGGCCTGCGCAAGGATGGCTGCCGTTTTCGCGCGGAGATCGCGCTGACTCCGGTCAACACAAATACCGGCCTGCTCGTCGCCAGCACGATTCGCGAGGTGAATGCCGGCGACGAGTCGGAGACCTATTTCCGTACGATGCTCGAGACGGCTCCCGACGCGATGATCATCGTCGACGAGCGCGGCCGGATAGCGATCGTCAACCGCCAGGCCGAAGACATGTTCGGCTACACGCGGGCCGAGCTCCTGGGCCACCAGGTGGAGATGCTGCTCCCCGAGCGTGTCAGGAAGGGTCACCTTGAGCACCGCGACGGCTATGTTGCAACCCCGGAGCTGCGGCCCATGGGACCGGGGCTGGATCTTTTCGGGCGCCGTAAGGACGGCCGCGAATTTCCCGTGGAAATCAGCCTGAGCCCGGTAGAGACGTCGAGCGGCATGTTCGTGTCCAGCGTGATCAGGGACGTCACGAGGCGCCGCCGCATGGAGCAGGAGATAATCGCGGCGCGCCAGGCGGCCGAGCGGGCGCAGAAAGCCAATACTGCCTTTCTCGCGGCGGCCAGCCACGACCTGCGCCAGCCTGTACAGGCCCTGAGCCTGTTGAACGGTGCACTGCGCCGCACGGTCAAGGACGAGCGCGCGCTGGAGATGATCGAAAACCAGGAGCACTCGCTCACTGCGATGACGAACCTGCTGAATTCCCTCCTCGATATCAGCCGCCTTGACGCGGGCGCAGTGACGCCCGAGATCGAGGAGTTTCCGATGCAGCGCGTCATCGACCGCCTGTCCGCGGAATTCGGTCGCCAGGCCAGTCACAAGGGGCTGGAATTCTCCTCGGAACCGTGCGCGGCCACGGTGCGCAGCGACCCGAACCTGCTCAGCGAGATCGTCCAGAACCTGGTTTCGAACGCTATTCGCTACACAAACAGCGGCGGCGTGGAAATGATTTGCGACTGCCTGGGCGATACGTGCAGGCTGGAGGTGCTCGATACCGGTATCGGCATCGAATCGGACCAGCTCGAAGCGATCTTCCAGGAGTTCCACCAGACCAAGACACCCGGATCGAGTACCGAGGGCTTCGGTCTCGGTCTTGCCATCGTGCGACGACTCGCGGATCTGCTCGGACACGATGTCGGCGTCGAGTCGGAACCCGGCAAGGGTTCCATGTTCTACGTGTCGGTCCCCGTCGTGACGGCGCCGCAATGCGGGTCGGGCGAAGACCCTGTCAAGGTGGTCGCCGCGGAGCCGGGCGGCGCGGGCACCGTTGTGCTGATCGAGGATGACGTAAACGTCGCGAACGCCTGGGGCCTGCTGCTCGAGGCCGAGGGCTATCGCGTCGCCACCGCGAAGTCTGCGCCCGAAGCCGACGCAATCATCGCGCACCTGGATGACGTACCTTCGCTGCTCATTTCCGATTTCCATTTGCTCGACGGTTCCACGGGTGTGGAAGCAGTGATGGGCATTCGCGAGCATTACGGCGTGAACATCCCTGCGTTCATCGTCAGTGGGGACACGTCCAAGGTGGTGAAGGAAGCGCGCCCGGTGGACAACTGCACGCTGATGAGCAAGCCCGTCAATACGAGCCGGCTGCTCGCCGCGGCACACGTCGCCACGAAGACGGGTGTCGTCCCGCAAGACTGAGCACAATCTAATGACGCCCGTAGTCTGCCTGCAGATCGACGCCTTCGCGGATCGGCCGTATAGCGGTAATCCGGCCGCGGTCTGCCTGCTCGACGAGGAACGCGACAGCCAGTGGATGCAGGCCGTTGCCAGGGAGATGAACCTGTCGGAGACGGCATTCGTGCGCCCTACCGGCGACGGCTTCGATTTGCGCTGGTTCACGCCTGCCGTCGAAGTCGATCTCTGCGGTCATGCGACCCTGGCCGCAGCACACGCGCTGTGGTCGGAGGGGCGAGCCCCCGGGGATGACGAGATCCGGTTTCAGACACGCAGCGGCGTTTTGACCGCGTCGCGGCGCGGTGGCCTGATCGAGCTGGACTTCCCGGCGACGGCCCCGGGCCCGGCGCAGCTGGCGGCGGAGCAGGTTACCGCTCTCTGCGAGGCGCTGGGCGTAGAGCCGGACTCGGTCGCCCGCTCGGTGTTTGACCTCCTGGTTGTCGTTGGGTCCGAAGACACCGTGAGAGGCCTGCGGCCGGATTTCGCCCGGCTCAAGGAGCTGGCATTCCGCGGCGTGATCGTGACGAGCGTATCGGACGACCCCGGTTTCGATTTCGTCTCGAGGTTTTTTGCGCCCGGCGTCGGCATCGACGAGGATCCCGTCACCGGTTCGGCGCATTGCTGCCTCGGCCCGTACTGGAGCGAACGGCTGGGCAAGACCAGTATGACGGCCTTCCAGGTGTCGTCGCGGGGTGGTGTCGTTCACGTTCGCGTGTCCGGTGACCGCGTACTGATCAGGGGCGACGCCGTCACCGTTTTTAAAGGCAAGCTGACACGCGCGGCGACGGGATGAGCGCGGGTCGTCGGATTCTCGTGATCAAGGTGCCGTCGCAGGAATCACTCACAGCTCCCTGAAAGACCAAGTTCTCGCAGGTTCCCGCAAACATCCGCGTTACGGGGCGGGTACGCTCGTTCGAAATCGCGTGCGCCGGGGCGTAATGTGCCGCAAGCGACCGGCCATGATCGACGTTCGCGATGCAATCACTCAAGCAAACCAGGGGGAGAACAGCATATGAGAATCAAGCAGCTGTCTGCAGGGTTCTGACTTGTCTGTTCCGTGAGGTTACCGTGAAATAAATCGCCTCGACGCGGGCGGGCCTTCTCATTCCAGGGAAGGTCTCGCCTGTGCCGGCGGTGTTCAGCCCGCGAGGAACGCGAACCAGCTTGCGGGCGATTTCGACACGGCGGCGCCGACGATGTAGGCGAAGGCGGACAGCGCGCCGACGAAAGCGACCTGACGTACGGATATCGTTGGTCCCCGCCGCAGGGCGATCGCGCCGAGAATGATATAGACAACCAGGCCGGCGAACTTGGCGAGCAGCCAGGGGCTTTGCATGACGGGCAGCGAGAGCTGCAGGACCAGCGCAATGCCCGTGACCAGGAACAGCGTGTCAACGAGATGCGGGGTTATACGCACGGCCTTGTGGCCGAGCAGCGCGGAACCCGTCATCATCCAGAAGCCGCGGAGCACGAAGCCGGAAATGCTGGCGATCGCGAGTGCGAGGTGGGCGTACTTGAGGGGCAGAAACATTGGCTGCGGACAAGCTCCTGGTGTAGTAGGGGAAGTTACGTATGGCCTTCCGCCTCCACTTTGGCATCTTAGCACCAAGGTTATTTTCGCCTGCAAGAGTTGTCAGGAACTACGGCGCGAATGCCCGATTTTCTCTCCATGCCCGCTGTGCACTGCATCGCGGGCTTTTTTTTGGGAGGTCGTGCTTCGAGAAGTGCCCCTGTTTCACATGGGATCGCGCTTCGGCGCGCGATCGGCGGCGGATCGCGGTTCGAGAACCGCTCCTGCAGGCGAGGAATTCAGGCCGCTTCGTGAGTTTGCTGTTCGACCGGCGTCTGGAACCAGTCCGGCTTGATGATCAGCAGGTCGCAGGGCAGATACTCCAGCGTGCGCTCGGCCGTTGCGCCGATGAAAAGACGTTTCCAGCGGTTGCGCGAAACGGCACCCATCACCACGGCGGCAGCCTTGAGCTCGTCGGCGACTATCGGTAATTCCTCGTGGGTCAGCCCGGCTACGAGGTGTGACTCGGCGTCCTCGATGCCGTGAAACGACGTGATCTCGTGAAACCGTTTTTGATGGTCTTCGTGCATCTGTTGTTCGATTTCGTCGAACGGTAGCGAGACGGGTATGTAGGCGTTTGCCGTCGCCGTCGCGACCGCGATTCGCGGGTCGTAGGAATGAAATGCGTGGACCCGACCGCCGACCTTGTCCGCGATGAACTTGCTGGTCTGCAGGATCTCGTCGTCGAGGGCCGCAGGTTTATCGTGTTCGTTCATCGGGTCGATGGCGGCGATGAAAACCGGTTCATCCTGCAGGTCGACAGGTTTGACCAGCCAGAGCGGCTCCGGACAGGTACGAATGAGGTTCCAGTCGGTGTTCGTCAGGAGGGCACGAGCGACCGCGGAGTGGTGATGAGTGTCTTTGACGACCAGGTCTGCCCCCGACGATACGACGTGGCGCACGATGCCTTCGTACAGCGGATGGTCCCAGACCGCGGAGGTCGTGACGACGACGCCGTCGGCCCGCAAGGGCTCGGCCATTTCCTCGAGGTGTTTCGAGTGACTGCCGATCACCTCACTGCGCGCTTTCTCCAGCGAGGGGGAATCGAACAGGCGGTCACCGCTCAGGTACTCATTGTAATAACAGACGAGCAGTTCGAGTTCCGCACCGGTTTTCTTGGCAAGCCACGCAGCACGATGCATGCCCGGCTGTTCTTTCACGGTCGGGTCTATAACGGACAGGATCTTCGTTAGCTCATGCATTGTCGCACCCTGTTGTTGTCAGGACAGGATAATGTTACTCGTCGGAGAAAGCGTAAGCCGGCTTCAGGTAACGTTCCATAAGGCGTGATGCCTAGCGTATCTCGGATTGTACTTACGGCTTGATAGGTGGATTTACTGATACGGCTCACCTCCCATTGCGCTTAGATTATTAGCGGAGATAAGGGTTCTGGAGGCAGTGCCCAAGGGAGGATTGTGCCGATGCAGGCCGAGTCATACGATTTGCTCAGGGAGCAGCTCGAAAATAAAAAGGCAGAGCTGACCGTTCGCCTGGAGCGGATCACCAACAATCTGCGGCGTGGCTATCACCCCGACTCCAAGGAACGCGCCAAGGAGCTGGAAGACAGCGAAGTCGTCGATGCCCTGGGCAACGAAGCGCGTGCGGAACTTCGGAATATTTCTGCTGCACTGCAACGCATGGAGGCCGGCGAATACGGGATCTGCGTCGAGTGCGGGACCGAGATCGAGCCCGGCAGGATCGATGCCCATCCTTACGCAAATCACTGCATCGACTGTGCGCGCCTCGAGGAGGAGCGCAGGGCGCGTTACTCCTGATGTATGTGCATCTTGACGAGATCGGCAAGTGATCTCGCCTGCATCTTCTCCATTACGCGCGCGCGGTGTATCTCGACTGTCCGCTGGCTGACACCGAGTTCGTATGCGATCACCTTGTTGGGCTTGCCCGTGACGACGAGGTCAAACACCTCGCGTTCGCGATTCGTCAGGCGCGCAATGCGTTCCTCGACCTCGGCATGTTGCTGTTGTTCTTCGCGCCGCTCCTGATCTGTCTTCAGTGCCTCGCGAATCCGGTCGAGCAGGTCCTGGTCCCGGAACGGTTTCTGGATGAAGTCGACGGCTCCTTTCTGCATTGCCTCGACGGCCATGGGGACGTCGCCGTGCCCGGTGATGAATATTACCGGCAGGCTGGTTCCTCGCTTCAGTAGTTCTTCCTGCAGCTCGAGACCGCCGAGCCCCGGCATGCGGATGTCGAGTACCAGGCACCCCGGGCGCTCCTCGGTCACCTGCTCGAGAAATTCGTCGCCCGATCCATAAATCTCGTGCTTGAGGTTCACGGAGTCCATGAGGGCCTGCATTGCGAACCGTATCGCCGGGTCATCGTCGACGACAAAAACGGTCGCTGCTTGCTCGGATTGTTGGTTCATGCTTCCCGGAATGTCTGTTTTCTAAAAATTAGCGTCGAAGTATACAGTCTGGAGTTCCCGCCGCACCGATTGGACCAGAATGGGCGGGATATTGCGAGTTTTTGCGCGCCATTTGGGGCCCCGGTGAGGGGTCTCTAGTCGAGCCGCTTCGTGAAGCGCAATGCGGCACCCGTCATCGCTACGAGCGCGAATCCGAGCAGGTAGCCGACATCCCGGTACAGGTCGCCTATGGAGGCTCCGCGGAGCATGATGCCGCGCGTGAGGCGGATGAAGTGGGTATTCGGCAGGACTTCGCCGAGCCATTGTGCGACCAGCGGCATGCCTTCGAACGGGAACATGAAACCCGACAGCAGTATCGATGGCAGGAAGATGAAGATCGTCATCTGCATGGCCTGGAACTGCGTGCGGGCGGCGGTCGATATGAAGAGCCCGAGAGCGAGGTTGGCAGCGATAAACGCAAAAGCAGCGAGGTACAGGTCGACGATGCTGCCGCGCACCGGGACGTCGAATAGCAGCCGCCCGACAGCCAGGATAAGTGCGAGCTGCAGCATGCCGATCAGGATGTAGGGGACGACCTTGCCGATCATGAGTTCCGCCGAGCTTACGGGCGTATTGATCAGCAATTCCAGATTGCCGCGCTCGCGTTCCCGGACGATTGCGACGGCCGTGAACAGGATCATCGTCATCGTGAGGATCACGCCCATGAGTCCGGGCACGATATTGACCGGCGTTCGCCGCTCCGGGTTGTAGTACGGCCGCACTTCGATCACCTGCGCCGCCGGGCCGGCATCGCCCGCATCGAAGCCGAACGGCATGGCGCGCAGCTGGTTCGCGACGCCCAGGATCGTGGGATCGCTGCCGTCGACAAGGAGGTGCGATGCGGCGCGGGTCCGATCGACGATACGGCGATCGAAGTCGTGCGGAATATGGACGCCGATCGAAATCGAGCCCTCGCGCAGGAGGGCCTCGAGCTGCCGCGGGGAGTTCACGCCACCGACGATATTGACGACCTGTGTCTGCGCCAGCTCGGCGACGAACTGGCGCGAGAGATGGGTGTCCGCCTGGTCAGCGATCGCCGTCTTCAGGTTGCGCACGTCCGTATTGATGGCGTAGCCGAACAACAGCATTTGCATGACGGGCAGGCCCACGACCATGCCGAACGTCAGCCGATCCCGGCGCAGCTGACGCACTTCCTTGAGGAGTATGGCGAAGATCCGGGACAGGGACTTCATGCGGCCTGCCTCCGGGGTTTCAGTGTGACCGCGACGAAGACGTCTTCGAGCGTTGCCGAAGACAGCGACGCTTGTGCGTCCAGACCCGCGCTGCGTAACACCGCGTCCACGGTTGCTGTCGGGTTGTCGTGAGCTTCCGGTATGAGCACGCGCAACCTCACGCCGAGCTGGGTCACGCTCACGACCTCCGGGATCTTTGCGATCACGACCTGAGCGTGATACGGGTCGCTCGCAATGACCTCGACGACATGCATGCCGGTGCTTGCCTGCAGCTCCGCTGGTGTGCCGTCCGCGACCTTGACGCCGCGATCGAGGATCGCGAGCCGATGGCAGCGTTCGGCCTCGTCCATGTAATGGGTGGATACGAGAATCGTCGTGCCGGCTTCGGCCAGCCTGAACAGGGCCGCCCAGAAATCGCGCCGGCTTTGCGGGTCGACCGCACTCGTTGGCTCGTCGAGCAGCAGCAACTCCGGGCGATGCAGCACGGCGCAGGCGAGGGCGAGGCGCTGCCTCTGGCCACCGCTCATGGTTCCGGCGAGCTGCCCCTGCTGGGCGTGAAGGTCGTAACGCTCGAGCAGTTCCTCGACGCGTGCGGCGCGTTCGCGGCGCGGGTACGAGTAGATGTCGGCGATGAACTGCAGGTTTTCGAGAACGGTCATGTCACCGAACAGCGAAAACTTCTGCGTCATGTAACCGATTCTCGGCTTGAGCCGCCGGGCATCGCCGGGCACCTCGGTATCGAGGACCACGGCATTGCCGTCACTGGGCATCAGCAGGCCACAGAGCATGCGTATCGTTGTCGACTTGCCCGAGCCGTTCGGCCCGAGGAAGCCGTATATCTCTCCGCGCGGCACGTCCAGGTCGAGTTGGCTGACGGCGACGAGATCGCCGAAACGCTTGGTGAGCCCACGTGCCTCGATCGCGAACTCCCGGTTCACGGGCCGCCGTCCGGTAACAGCAGTTTCACCTCGACCGGCACCCCGTCCGGAAGCCTTTCCTGCTGTTCCTCGATATCCACCTTCGCGAGATAGGTGAGCCGGCCACGGTCCCGCTCCGTTAGCGCAAAATACGGTGTAAACGCCGCCTCGTGCGCAACCCAGCGGACCCGTCCGGCGAGAGGCGCGCCGGTTCCGTCGATGGCTACGCGCGCATCGGTTCCGGGCCGCACGCGGGCGCGCAGGCGTTCCGGGACGTAAATCCTGGCGTACGGCTGGCTGCCGCCCAGCATCACGGCCACCGGCTGCCCGGCCGGGGGACGTTCGCCAGGCTCGAACAGACGGCTGTCGAATACCCCGTTGACCGGGGCCACAAGCCGGTGACGCTCGACGTCCACGGTCGCGCTGTCGCGCCTCGCCTGCGCCTGCAACAAGGACTGCTCCGCCTGGGCGAGCTCTTCGACCGTGGTGCCTGCGAGCAGCTCCTGGAGTTGCGCACGCCGGAGTTCCACGTTTGCTTCCGCGGCGTCGAGTTCGGCTTTTGCTCGATCGCGCGTTTGCGGGGAAGCGAGTTCCTTTTTCAGCAGATCTTTCGCCCGCAGGAACTCTGTGCGCCGGAATTCGATGTCGCGGTTGGCGCCGGCCAGGTTGGCACGGGCCTGGGCGATCTGTTCCTGCCTCGGACCGCGCACCAGTTCGTCGAGCCTTGCCTGTGCCTGCC
>Ga0224504_10000272_pt1 | contig 22994 bp, 12 predicted proteins | sample SF_Oct11_sed_USG_3_FD_170160 | JGI IMG/M metagenome (GOLD analysis project Ga0224504, IMG submission 170160) | Sediment microbial communities from San Francisco Bay, California, United States - SF_Oct11_sed_USGS_24 | ecosystem: Environmental > Aquatic > Marine > Sediment | place: USA...
ATTACATCACGCCGCAGCTAACGGACTTCTACGCTTCTGTTTCTAGGTAGGTAGGTACAGGAGGGGTGAACTTAAAATTTTAGTACTAGTTCCTACGTAGGCCACCTAGGTATCATTTTGTGCCGCCACGGAGATTTTGATTGATACCTTGGTAACAGCCTTAGTAACATTGCAGTGAGTTATACTGCAGCCACGAGGATTTTTTTGATACCTTGGTAACAGTTTCGTGGCGAGTAATATGCATGATACTTGTTACATGATATACATTACCTATAGACAGGACAGGAACCCGTAAGTGCCAGGTATCAATTTAGTTAGTAGTCCCATAGTTAAGCCTGCCACCACGAGGATTTTTTTGATACCCAGGTATCAATTTCGTGGACAACCTTAGTTCACCCCTCCTCAATGACCACATGACAAACAAATCAAGAGAGGAATACAAGTCCCAAGGCTGCAGGCAAATAATAATAGACATGATGTTTGAATATACGGGGGATGGATGCTGTGTCCCAAAAGATGTTACTAGTGTACGATTCAAAGAGGAGCTGCAAAAGATTGGGGACGGTGCATTTCGCAACTGTTCATCCTTAGAAAGTGTCACAATACCATCTACTGTAACTGAGATTGGTGCTAATGCATTTCGTGGATGCAGCAATTTGAGGGGGGTTGCATTGAACAATGGATTGCAAAAAATTAGATCAGGTACATTTTTCGGCTGCATATCCTTAGAAAGTTTCGCATTACCATCTACTGTAGCTGAGATTGATCGAGGAGGATTTTTTGGATGCAGCAATTTGAGAGAGATTACATTCAATGAAGGGCTGCAAAAGGTTGGTGTGAGTACATTTCGCGACTGTTCGTCATTAGAAAGTATCAAATTTCCGTCTAGTCTAGTTGAGATTGGTATTTATGCATTTTTTGGATGCAGCAACTTGAGAGAGGTGACATTGAATGAGGGGTTGCAAAAGATTGGGGGTCGCGCATTTTGCAACTGTTCATCATTAGAAATTATCAAACTCCCGTCTACTGTAACTGAGATTGGTTCTGATGCATTTCATCGTTGCAGCAATTTGAGGGAGGTAGAACTGAATGGGGTTCCCCAGTATTTGCACAACGAAGCATTCAGCAGATGCGATGCATTGGAAAGATTTCTATTTCCAATCATATCACATCGTCTTGTGAATATTATTCAGACTAGCCATTGGGAAGAACTGGAGGATAAGGTGAATGAAGTTCGTGGGGTTGTACAATGGGAAAGTGATGAGTTGTTTGTATCTACAGCAATAGATGACAACTGGATTGGAACAAAAAGAGATCTTGGCAGGATCACTCGACTAATATCATACTATGAACTAAAGGAGGCAACAAGCACATTTGAATTGGCAATGTGGAAGTCCAAGCTTGATCAAGCGGATGCAACCGACACCACAAACCGCGCTGCATATCGAATTGACGTGCCTGGGCCAGTCAAGGATACAATGTTGCAATATCTAGATCAAATTTGATAGGTTATAAATCTAATCATCTGATGTGTTGTGTTTCGGTCGGGTATCAATTTAGTTAGTAGCCCCATAGTTAAGCCTGCCGCCACGAGGATTTTTTTGATACCCAGGTATCAATCTCGTGGACAACCTTAGTTCACCCCTCCTGTAGGTACATAGTAGGCCGCACATTAAGTAGTAGTTAGATCGGAAGGTACGATCAGATCTTCATACCAGATAGGCTTTCCATAATATTATCATACCACACGACGATAGAGATATGATTGTGGCAAGGAGGGTGGTATGTTGGAATTGTGCTGCATGTGGCAAGGAGGGTGGTAATCTCAACACGTCAATCAGCACAGCTTATGGCACTGTTGGCTAGGTCGTATTTGTATTTCCATCGAGGTTCAAGTATACACCATGTACATTTAGTCTCCTGGGTAGGTTGCTTAGTACTGATAAGGACAAAACTAATTTAAAACAGACTATGTCTTTCTTCTTCATTTCATTGTTCAGTTTGCCTGTTGACTTCTGCCATGCGAGTTTTCCTTGTTTGTAAAATATGGTCTTGTAAAGCCTCAGCTCGTCTCAAGTACTCGACCAAGTCTCTCGAGGGAGCAAATGACTTCACCATGTCAATCGGTTGGAAAAGATATAGACCCTCAAAAGTAGTAGATCGAGAAAGAACAACATATGGCCAATTCTTTGCAAAATACCCCCACGATGCAATGATGACGTGAGGAAGTGTCATTCCCTGCAGCTTATGACCAGTGATACTATCAGCAAGTACCACTGGAATCTGAGTCATTTTACACTTTGCTGATGTTTTGTATGTCGACAAATCATGATCAGAGTATGATACAGTTGGAGAAGATGTTTGAGGATCAAGTTTGAATCTTCTAGACTGTTGCTCCCTTCCCAGAAGTCCCTTCAGTTTCCTGAGCTGCTTGTGCAAGTCTGATATGGCTGCATCTACAGTGTGCCTTCTTGTTGTTCTAGCTCTTTTTCTTGCTCTGTTGATATCACATGACTCTTGGAGTACCTTGAGATCCCATTCTTTCTCTTTGATTTCTTCTTCTAACTCCAAGATACGTTTACTCTTTGGGTGATACTCAAACTCAACCCAGTCAACATGCTTTGCAGATACAGTCCACACCTTTCTGCCGTCCCAATTCTGCCATCGATGACTAGGTGCATGATCTTTAAGCTTGATTCCAACAACACGGCACAGGGTGCCATTGCCAATGGGGACTTTGTCCTTGAGACGCTTGTTGTCCACTATGCACATACAATGTGCCCCAACATACAACCTCAATGCTGGATCAATATACTTTGAATCGTTCAACACACAGTCTGCATCGCCACAAGTATGTATGATCCTATCACGAGTAAAGCCTCCAATTGAAGATGAAGACTTTTTGGACTTGGAGCTTTGTACAACTGCTTCAATGATGATGGTATGATCTGGAGGCAGTTCAGGACTATTGATCTTAGGGTGTGTGTTTAGAATGTGATTGCGAAAGATTCCAGCTTGAAAGGCATTGCGCTCTTTGTTTGTTGCACATGCATACACCACATCTCCATCAAAAGTAGGAGGTAATGTAACTCCATTTTGTCCAACAACTCTTGTATTTATCTTCTCACGGTCCTCTTGAGTCAAATCATTGCGCCACAACCTCGTTAGCATCTGACCGTACTCAGGATCATCTTTGAATCGATGTATGTTCTCGAGTATGATCACACAATTGATACTATTCTCCCAATGTTGGCTACCATGTCTATCATAAAGTAGATACTTTGCTAGGATTGCCTCAAACTGACGAAAGTCTCCTGAGAATATGATGCTCTGACCCCCAAATGGCTTGTTTGGGATACCATTAAGATCCTTTAGTTTCCGATCTAATTTCTTGATATCATTATCACTCATATAAGATATCTCATCAACCATGAGTATGCGTACATTCGCCCATTCTGTCCTCGCCTTGTCTGTCACCCTTCCATTCATAAATGCTGCACTATGGATTGTGACACCGCGAAAAAGAGCAGCAGCCGATCCAGAACAAGCAGTGAAATAGAAGGACTCGTCGTGCCACATGACTGATACTGCTGCACAAAATTCAAAGCAGAATCTCTGAGCTACTTTGACTGCAGTGCTTTTCCCAGCCCCTGCAGGCCCCGTAAGAAACATTAGTAGTTGGCTCATACCTCCTCGTGCTATGAGTTGCTCTACCAATAGATCCATATCTTCTTTGATTGAGCCTAGTGCGGATCCGAGATACTGCCCAAGTATTGAACTCTTATCTCTTCCCTCTTCTATAAGCTCCAATAGAAATGTGCATGCAATTATTTCATATGCAATGTGCTGCTTTTCATCCAACTTCACCTTGTCTTGTTGTGCAACCTTTCTAGCTACTCCTACTAATGTTGGGATATTGACTACTTCTGTTGTGTCGTCATGCTTAGGAGAATGTGCTTGCGATTGCGACATATCATCTTGTGTAACAACATGCACACTATCATCATCGCTACCATCACTAACGTTGTCACAAGTGTTGATCTCCATCAAGTCATCTCCATAGATATCATCATAATTAGTAGGACCCACGAGGGTTCCACTTACAAACTTGAGAAGAGTTGGGTAGCTTTTGTTTTTGAACCAGTCTTCATCTGAAGCTCTTGAAGGTTCTGCATTCTCTCCCATACCATCTGCCTCTTGCAATGGACGACATCCTGGGCTCTGCAATATTGATTTATCTGAAACAACCCGAGCAGAGATGAGTTTATCATTCGTGATATTTTTTACCTTTCCAACTAGAACATTATGGGACCATCTTCCATTGTGTCCAATTCTCTCATCTTCTGCATCAGATTCTGCATAGATCGATTCATCATCATCACAGAATTGTGATATGTCTGGAATCACAGTCCTATCATCTGTGCTCTTTTGCTTTTTGGCTTCTTCTTCATTCAATTTTGTCTTCATTAGAACTGGATCACGTGCACGCACCCTTTTATCACTCTGCATCATCATTTCTCTATCATCTATGTTTTGCAGAATTTCAAACCCTGTCTTCCAAAACACAGTCTTTTCTCCTTTGAAATATCCAATACGTTCCCTGTCAAATAAAGTCCAGTAGCTTCCACCTATCTCAAGTTTGTCTTTCTCTTCTTTGCGGAAAGGGTAAAACATCATGAGAGCCATCTTTGCATAATCTTTTCTCTTTTCCTCTGCAAGTTGGCTTGGGGTATCAGAATCAAGCTCCAAGTCTCTGAGGAGACAGAGCTTTCCTTCTGGTATTGATACCACTGCTACGGCCGGTAATCTCATACGTTCAATGTATGCAAATTCATAACCAGGATGGTCCTCGTGAAATCTATATCTGTCTCCTCTGTTCTTTTTCTTAGCAACGACATCTCCCTGCTTACCATCATCAATTTCTTTCAAGCTATAAAATTTCTTCTCGTACAACTCAGTGAATTCATATGCACATATATGTTTGAGCTCTGGTGGACGATACAGGTAGTCATCAGCAAGGGATTCGGGCCATTGTATTACAGTGCCATCCTCTTTAGATTTGTTTGTGCGCCTAAGTACAAAGTTGACTGCCTTGTCATCCAAGGTCTCCTCCAACTGTTTGAGAAGTAAATGTTTTGGCTTGTGCGATGCAGAAAATCTAGACCCACCTTGAGCAACAAGATAGTGAGCCATTGTTGAACTCACAACATCGCGAGAAGTGCTAGCATTCATTGCCGACATCATCATGCTCAATCCTTGGACAAAATCACCCTTATCATTGTCTTCTTCATCCTCAATAAGATTTCTTTCTCTTTCCATTTGTAGACGCTTCAACCTTCGTATGAGCTTCTTCATTATTCTTTCTTTCTTTTCACTGTCTTCTTTTTGTGTAGACTTGGAGGTATATAGTGTGAGGTAGAATGTGTTGCTAGCATCACCAATGATGACATTTGAGTTGCAGTTGAATATAGTGCTTATTGGCAAATTGTGTGTGTTAAGATACTGACAGCCGAGTGGACGTCTTGGCAAGATCATCCATGGAGAAGCTCTCTTAATACTACCATCAAGCAAGTACCATTCAAGCATTGGTGTATCTTCTCCCTCCATAGTTGCATCTTCGTGGATGCAAGTGCGTTCACATGCTGCTTGCGGAAATGAACCAGAAGTGCATTCTTGTCCCTTCTTGAAGCATCGTGGGCCATGTAAAGCATAGTGCTCGTTGTCTCCAGAAATTTGGAGTATCCTCCTAACATCCTTCTTGCCCCAAAATGGATCATCATCATAGGAGCCACTCCACTCATCATATGATGTGCGGTACATAGCAATATCATGCCGCTCTCTAGAGAGGGGGAAGGTGAGATTTTCTGATGCACTTGTTTTCTTTTCACTATCTCGCAAGGCATTTTGGTGCCACTCGTTCAAGGTCAGATTGATAATGTCCTGTGGAGATACCTTGTCGCCACATTTTGGGCACTGCATCACATTTCCACTGATGTCATGACAGAGAACTTTATGCCTTGCGTCTCGAAGGACTTGGCGATCACACTCTTTAAAGATGTCTTCAACCTTCTCCTTCCTAACATCTCCTTTGCAGGTGTGCTCAACCATCCACTCTGTACCTTCATCACGATATGATGCACTCATTACAGTATCAATATGTGCTTCAAAATCAGCCCTGGCCTTTTCTCGCTTGGTTTCATCACCATCAAATATGGCATCTCTCATTTGAGAGAGTTTTTTTGACCAAAGAAGTAAATGTGCATGTAATGTTTTGCGTGCTTGTTCTTCTGCTGCCATTCCCCATGCATCAAGTTTGCCTACTATGCCTCCCTCTTTGCCAGTTTGAGTGTCTGGGTCCCAAGCCAGAAGCACTTTCAATACAATTTGCATGACACTTTGAAAGTACAGTGAGCACGCTCCTGGGAAATTAAGCCGTGTTTCTTTGCGTAATTTAAAGTCAAATATGCACTTTGCCTCTGTCGAATCAAGAGATGGGAGCTGGTGCTGTGAACAAGAAAAGTGAGCAATAGTATTAGTGGACCTATCTAGAACCCTGTCCAGATACCCATCCGGGAATTGAACCCTGTGACATCTTACCTTCTTACCAGGCATTGCCAGCACTTTCACTGAGAAGGTGGCTAGATCATTTGGAGTGACAGTCAACATGAAGGCATTCATACCGTTTCTATCACTGAGTGCAAAGAATATACGTCGCCAGTGTGCAGCAGCCTCAGAAGTATGACCCATTGCCTTGCATGATGCCGATACTGATGTCAGAAGTCGAGAAGTTGCAGAATTGGAAGTGTTGGACCCAGATACAATATCTTCAAGATCTTTCACTGTCAGCTGAGAGATCTTTTCTGCAAGTGGAACTCCGTCAATGTTTGCTCTGCACTTGATTTTACCAGAAGTGTAAGACAATTGTCGATCGAGCATATGGATTGCAATCAAACAAAAGTCCCCTCTCATGAATTGGTCAAGTGATAAACGGCCATAATGTGCAAGACACTTCTCTAAAGATACAGTGTTTCGACGAGGCATTCTAGGACCTCCAAGCCCAAATGGAAAAGCTGTTGGCACAGCATCCTCAAGCAAGAGTCCACTACCACTTTTATAATCCCCACCATATGCCAAGAGTGTGGGTGGTGTTCTATTCAACAAGGACCTTGTAAACTTGAGACGAGTACCATGTACACCTGTATCGCTAGATGGGTCATTGGCACTCGAGAAGTAGTATGTTCCACCGTCAAACTGCTCTTCGATTTTTGCATCCACTGATTCGTCCACGGTGTTCTGCTTTTCGGTCTCTTCTCTAACCAACACTGGCTTGGGACACTCTGCAGGCACTGTAACCAAGTCATACCCCGGATGACCTGATTCTTGTATGAACCAAGTCATCAGATTAGTGTACAACGTTGTATTTACCTCTCTCTTTTTTTCTATCATCCTTTTCTGAGTCGGAGTATATCTTCCACCTAGTACAATATGTATGTGAGGACTGGCGCCAGTGTTTTGAATATCATTCAACACTGAACCCATATGTGTCTGATCCACCTCGTAAAATATGTAGTGGCCTTGTATTGATTGTTGTGCACCCGCAAAGTACGAGAAAGTATATCCATAGGCTCGAGTTGGAGCCAGCATTGCACGCAAAATATCAGTGATATCATCGTCCTTTAGTGTTATCTCTCTTGTGGTACCATCCTTGTTTCGAAGCACGAATACTTTTGGTATGTATCCTATCACAAATCCATTTGCTATTGCATTCTTTGGTGGCGACTGATAAGAGCTATGGTTTGTGATGCTATCGCGACAAGACTGGCACGCCACATATCCACGACCAGTCTCACACCTCGAGCGCTGTGACAGAAGCAATCCAACCATGCCATCAACTTCGTACTGCTTGACTAATTCGGAATGAAGTGGTTTGTACCCATTGTTCATGTAGAACTTATTGTAACTCTCAACTCCAAGTCTAAGCTTGTTCTTTAACAGCTGTTTCTTTGTCAAATGACAGACCTGCTCAGTGCCAATGATATGGCGGTCGCAAACAATGCAGACAAGGGCTTGGAAGACACCTCTTGCACACTCCATTCGATTTGCAAGCTGCTTCGCCTCCAATATCCTCTCATCTTTACTCTTGTCATCAGCGTGTGTCCTGTATCTGGTACTATTACGACGATTAAAACCACTCATCTTTTCTTTAACTATCTTGCGCAATTCTACTACAAGACATTTATCTATAGGATTCGTTGAATGAAATATGTTTGAAGGGATACCACTTGCTAGCAGAGCCTGATCAAATCGTTCCTGTGGAACCTTTGATGGATAGCAATCTGAGTTGTGATGGATATCATACGCCGCACTATCAGTTTCCATTTCGTAATCGTTAGGAGAGGAACCTTGTGGGGGGACTTGCTGCTTAGATAGCAAATCTTCAAAACCACGCATCTTTTGCCGTACTATATTGTCCAATTCTACCACAAGCGACATATGTTTTGGAAACTTGGACTGGAATATGTATGACGGGATACCACTTGCTTTTAATGCCTGAACTGTTAGGTCGAGTGGAACTCTCGCTGCTTTGTACTCTGAGTTGTGATGGATGTCATGGGCAGCGCGGCCGGTCTCTCTTTCATATTCGTTGGCAGAGAAGGCTTTGCATTTCATGTCAAACAACCAACATTCAGCTGGGTGGCCCCATAGGGTTAGCCTGGCACCATGAGCTTTAGCATTTTTAACAACAATCCGAGCACCACATTTGTGACATATCGCATTGTCTACACCATGTTGTGCGAGTGTAGCTTCGCCTTCTGGAAGTAAACCAGTGTCAATAGATTCTATTTCCATAGGAGTGGGAGTGAGAGGTTCATCATTGTTTATTCTATCCATAGCGTATTATGGTATCTCTATCAATGCGCATGTGTCAATCTATGTCACTGTGTCTCTTACTCATAATTCTCAATTTTATGAGACTAATCTACTTTTTGCACATTTGCAAATGAAGAGTGCATGAGCATATTATTGTCCCAGGGCAAATAATGATATCCTATGTCTAACATTGCAAAGATGTGCAAATAATGAAAAGGCAAAATGATCAATCTCAATCGTCTGGCGCAACACGCTGCATGCAGTATTCCTCTATGATTTTTTGACTGAAACTAACACGCCCACTTGCTTAAAACCTGGTATTTTAGTTTGAGCCCTACAAATATCATATTGTACCCTCGTTGACCTATAGAAGTTGTTACAGTGTTATGTCTACCAACACTTTAATTTACGAGTATGTATTTTGTACACTTGGCCAGCACATTGAGATTATCCAAGTTGTCACATCATGCCTATTGAGATCACATAGATTTGAGCGTGATTCCGTCTTTTCCATCACACAAACCAAGCCGTTTGGCACTGGTTACCCAATATTGCCTATTCCCCTTCTTCAAAGGTCTTGATTTTTTCAGTTGATCATACCTACTTTTAATCTTCTTTGGTATGTGATCACATTGTCTGCCATAGTTCACATAAAAAAGGAGTCAATATTCAGTGGTACAAATCACAGTTTCACAGAAGAATAAGAACAACTTACAATATATGATGTCTTTGAAAGCGGATGACACTACGGTAAATGCATTCATTCGTTCTTGGATGCACTGCAGCCATCGATCTAGTGCTATTTGATGTTATATGTTTACACCATTGACAACGGAAACCAACTGTATTGGCATATCTTTGCACTCGCTTGTCATGTTTACTGTTTCTACCTTGCCTAGTTCTAACAACATACCCCTCCAGAATATGTTGGCGAATGAATATGTGCACTTGATTTAGATATTTCTCGTCGTTGTTGGTGTATAGACTAAATTGTTTATCATCGTTGGTGCAAACCTGCGTGTCATTGTATAATGATAATGGCTTCTTTGTTTTCTTCTTCGGCTTTTCAATCTTCTTTGTACATGGGTGATAACGGCGGGGCTTCTTGACACCTTCGGCAATACGTGTGGACTTGCGTGTAGCCTTCTTCTTGGTGATATGATGCTTACATGGTGATTCCCCACCAGTAGATGAAAGTGCGGTTTGCTTGGTCATTGCTATGTCTGTGAAACACAAATCTTCATTCTCTTGCCATTCGAGTGTTTGTTTTATTTCATTTGGTCCCCAGATGAAGTCTCCCAACAATTCGTCATTTAGTTGTATTGTCGGTAAGTTAGTCTGTGGAAGTTGTTCTGTTGAATGTGTAATTGGTGTATTGTTCAGATTGGTTTCTTGCGGATCTTCTAATGCATCATCGTCATTTGCTGCATCTGTAATTGTTTCTCCATTATCGGAGTCTTCATCTTCATCATTTGTCTCAGAGTCTTCCTTGCCATTGCCAGTCAAGACTTTCAATGGAGGCACTGCCTTCCTCATTGATAGCAATGTCTCTGCACCCTGAGATAAAGTAATCCTGGATGATGCTAATGTATTATTTGCTGCATATTCTGTTATTGTTCTAGCCTTTGCAGTTTCACTGCATCCTATCTCCTTATCCGAGTCTTCATCACTTGTCTCAGAGTCTTCCTTGCCAGTGAAGACCTTCATCGAAGCATTAGAAGAGGATTCATCGAGAGAGACAGAGTTATCATCTCCCATCAAAATGACCTTCATGGCATTCGACACACAAGGCATAAAGTTATCTTTTGAGGACCTACCAAAATTTATCTTTATCTCTTCCGACCGTGCAACTACCAATTCATTATCTATTCTAGCCTTTTCCTTTTCATGATGTGCGATATACATACGACATCTATGCAAACCGTCAATTGTCTCTGTATTCATATTGAATGCAAATCTATTCATATTTAATGCAAATTTAAAAATACACTCGAAGCCTGTACTACGAAGGAAGGGTGCCGACTTTTTATGAGCCGTGAGAGAAGATATCAGCGCCATATTGTTCAAATAATGGTCGAGTTATCGACCTTTTTCTCTCTACCATATGGTGTAGAGAGAGAGAGAGAGAGAGTCCAAATTTTGCTCCGGAGGTGGTAGCAAATTGAATGTTAGTGAGAAACCACAAGAGAAAGATCACGTACTTTACGTTTTATTGTACATAGGTATGAAATTGACGAATAAAACTTCGTTCCACCTTCTAAAGGTACAATTAGCCGACTTCCAAGCCGCAATAGGCTCAGCACACATAAACTCAATATTCAATATCAGTTATTAATCCAAAATCAACTCTTTCATGTCATCGTTGTGCCAAATGTCTTGGGGGTGATATACGAAATGTGCCCAGGAAGAAGGATGGAAATCATATCCAAACTCACGATACGCATAAATAAAATCATCTATGCTTTGTGCAACAGTAAATACGTAGCCCTGCCCCCATGACCGATTCATATACATATCATAGTTTTTCGAGGTGTAGTCCCTCAATTGGATAATATTACTCATTTGTTGAATTGCAGTGGCGTTTAACATGGTTGGCATGGCTTGATGACCTGCAATTGATATCACAATTTCGACCAGAGAGGAGAAAGCCCCTGTCTTGGTAGAGACACCATAGCGTTCAAACAATGGTTTGATTGTACGTGCTACCAGTTCCTCATCGGTCAGGACTCTGAACATTTCATCTGCTGTCTGTGAGTTAATGTCCATGCTTGAACCTGGACGACTTGACCTTGACTCAATGAAGCTGTTTACTGTATCTTGGTCAAGACTCATCAAGTCATCCATGTCGGCATGAGTATGTTTATTGCATGCGATGCCCTTACCAGGTTCTGACATGTTGATTAATTTATGACCGACTTGTCGACCTCTCTTGATGACAGGCGTTAAATTACCCTCATGTCAAAATACGTTTCAGATGGTTCATCCTATCACCCTGCCGCTGCTTTCATTGTTCTGTAGGCTACGAGTTCTGCACCTACCACTATCACCACTAGAAGACAATAAATAAATTTTCAGTGCAACAATAAAACCTAGTTTATGTTTCTTTTCCAATTCACTTGCCTCACTAAGTCGTGAAGTATTAGTCAGTAGAACGCCAGACTCCCTCGGTAATATTCTGAAGCATCACACGACCATCATCAGGAGAGCCAAAGTAAGCTGTCATGATATCATCATTGGCCATGACATCCTCCTTCGAATTATCCTCTGAATAAACCGACTTCAGTAGCATGAAACACTGAACATCACAAACATAGTAGTTAAGAGGCTTGGGGGGGTCAGAGGACAAGTCCTTCTGAAACGCAAACTTTGGTGGAATGGTAAATAAAGGATGCTTCGAGCCAAACTCGTTAAAAACCATAGCAATGTTTTTGCCCATGCTTGCTGCATCATCAGTATCATTGCTTCTTTCTGTCACGAGACATTCCCAAGGGTAACCTGTTCCTTCTTGCCCGGAAAAATTGACCTGGCCATCTTGAGATGGGTCACGGCGAGGCATAATCGCCTTAATGTTTGAACTACCAATAATGCCCTTCTCTTTAAACTCAATCTTCATCGGATTGATAAATGCAGCCTGAGGAGGTTTATGTGCTTTATCAACTCCTTGCCATTTAGTAATATAATGCACGTCAAAGTCGTCAACTGCCGTATTTGACGAAGTAATCCAATTGATGTACTGATTTTGTTTTGTGGTACTATTATTAATAGGTGATACATTAATCTTCTTTTTGAGTTTGGGCGATGGTTGAGCTTTCTTTACTGACTTTGGTGGCATCTTTATTTATGTTTTGATCGAGATAAATCTGTGTATTGTACAATTTTCAACACTTTCAATTTTATGAGATCATCTTTGTGACTATGGACACAAAAGGATTGAGGTTGTTTGTGATGAACAACATGGTTCTTCTGACACTGAAACCATCATCGTGGTTCTTTTGAAACTGAAACCATTCCCCCCATCCCTTGAGCAGGAAAGATTATTCTCTCTGGGAGAAGGCCGTGGGGGGGGAATCATAGTGAGCGGGTGCAATCATATACAGCTGTCAACAACATAAAGATGTATCTGGAGTAGCACAGCAGTCAACAATGAATGATACTATAATGATACATTCATCAATCATTAACATCAAGGCTATCCTCCATATACCATTGTCTGACTGCTCAGTCATCCTCTGAGCCAAAGAAAACAACCGCTAGCATTGTCACCACCATCTCCGTTGATAAGGGAACTGTTGCGTCATCTTCTTGGCAGTAGTCTTCATCAATACTATCGTACTCATGTTCTTCTTCATACCCCAATCCATCGGCATCTAAATGCATGATCAGTTCTAGTTCGCTGCACATTGATTCAGTATCAGATAGCAAACCTTCGTTGATTCCGTCATGATGGTTTGGAAAAATATTAGCATTGTATCTGTTATACAACCTTGAGTTGAAAAGCCTATAGTATAGTTGGAACATATGCATACTTGTACTAGTTCCAAAGATATGATACAGCGTCGAGAAAACTTCCAAGTAGCTGGGAAAAACAAGCACACATTAATAATGAACCCTAATTTATGGGAGGATAATTGTCTAATCGACAAGCAAAAAAGGAGGAAGCTGACAAACAAATTGTGACAACATCCAGAAGCTACCAAGTAGCTGGAAAGTCATTGTCTCCCCGTGCCCCATAGTACCTGCAAATAGTCTGGGCTAGTTGGTGTAGGTTTTCTTCGTGCCTTGTTTTAGTTTCATCGTTAAACTTCGTTGGACAACACAGAAGAGGCTTGACTATGCGATCAACCACTCTATCAACGATATTAATATACACTTTACCATCTGGGGGTCCTTCAGTTAGAATTGCACGCACATTATCCTCGTCGCAAGCCAATAGCAAATAATGATGATTGCTACGATGAAGAGGAACCAGTTGGGGTCTGGTCAGTGCAGGGGGACCGGGAAATGACAGATGTACCCTGTAATCTAACTTGTACCTAATGTTTTCTGGAATCCTCTCAAGCAGGAAGGCAATTGCCTGTCTTGTATTGATGTACTTGTTGTATCTGTACCTCTTTGCTTTTACGATTTTATTGTTCTCTTTTATTTGACTGATAGTGTAACAACTCTCTCTATTCAATGTCATTGCATGTATAAATTTGCGTCGTGCTCGTGTTTGAGTTGTCTTGTTGTTTTTGATGTACTTCTCTACTGCGTGATAGCATGACAAATTAAGCATTTCATTTAGATGACTTTTTGTAATAGTTGGTCCAACCCTTTTGTTATTTTCGTCAAAGAATGGCCTGTCCAAAACATAATACACAGGAATGCGACGAGAGTAGTAGCCAAGGTTTGGTTGCTCTTTAACAAAATGATGAAGTATCAAGTTTACGTCCTTATGTTGAATGATATCATTCATCTCAAGTTCTGACCTGAGAAGCTTTGCCGGCTTCATCTCGATACGGCTAGTGTGTTCTTTTTTGCAAGATAGGCACAGAGCAAGGCCGTAATCTGAAACAAAGTTGATTGCCTTTATGTTACAGCATTCACAATATTTCATCGTGAGAAGTGACAACAAGCGAATCGCAGTTGGGACGAGAATTGTGTTTGCTAATACTTGCGCATACACTCTTTCAATGCTTGTTTTTGCATGTTTATTACCATTTAGCAAAGCATTCTTTATTACAATGGGTGTGGTCAAATTATCACGCGAAGCCTTACACGATAGTGTTAAATTATGCAGCTCTTTTGGGTTTAAAAATTCGACTACCTTTTGATACATGTCGTATAGTTTAAAGATGGGGAAGACATAGTGTGAAGCATCATCCATGTGTGGTTGATGTTGTGAATGTTGACTCATTACAGCCTATGTACAAGATGATATGAATTTACACTGGATGTATGTGCATGTACAAAGGTGAAAACGTTTCAGCTTTTTATGAGCAGTGATCGAAGTATCATTATCATCAGCTCCATGTTGCCCGAGTATTATTTGTCATGTGCCGCATAACTCAAAGTTCAGCAATGAATACTTCAGTTATGGTTCAATGAATACATCATTCGCTTGGACATATATCTAACTGGCAAATTCAAAATTTACATTGGTGACGGACCGGGTGATGTGACATTTCGTGTTATTTATTATTATCTACATAGAATAGAATGATACCATCTTCAGACTTACTGTCGCGTTCTACTCGTGAAGATCATCCCACACGAGTAATAGTTACATTGAAAGGAAACACCAACCCCCCATATTACGAACTGCGTCATCTAACTGCTCACCCATCTCAAATTCCCCAGCCTCTATCTTTCGCAAATCTGCATTCATTCGTTGAATGCTTTTGACCGCTGTTTTCGAATCATAATTTGCTCGTAAAGCTGCTTCAAATTCATCCTTTGTGACATCACCAGTCATGTATCCAGATTTAACAGCTTCCAAGGCTTCATCATGTCCTTGACTTGCTGCGATCTGAAAATGCTTCATTGTTATTCTTGGATCAAAGAAGAACTTCATATTCAATACCCCCAGATTGAAACGTGCTGTCATATCACCTCCTATAGCTGCTCTTTCATAATAATCGATAGATGTTAAGATATTTCTTTCGATCCCAGGATACATGCCGTTTTCAACAAGCATTGGATTGTAAGCATCCCCCAATGATGCATAAGCATCCGCACTGCCAAGTTGGGCAGCCAAGAGAAGCAGCTTAATTCCATGTGTCACATTTTGTGGGATGATTTCACCTTGACCTTCTGAGTACCAGTACCCAAGGATAGATAAAGCTTCGTAATCATCGGGGTTATTATAAGCCCTCCTTTTTAATCTACTGACATTTTCTTTCATTGAAGCAACAACTGGTTTCCTACAGAATGGACAGGAAGGAAGCTTGTTGGACTTGGATCCCTTCTTCTTCTTTGTTCTGTTCTTCTTGATCTGTTCGTCAATTACCCCTTTTATACAGCCCAAACACAAGACCTTTCCACAGCATGCTTGATATTGACAACCATTGGATTCTGGTAATGTGAGGTAACATACAGGGCAATCCTCCCTTGGCCCAGGCTGGGCGAACAATGACAGTTTAGGTTTAGTGTCAGGAGAGGAAATACTTAGAAAAGGCTTTACAGCCATATCCCATTGGGGGCGTATCATTGATTCAAACAACGGGCTTGAGGTAGAATTGCGTCCTGCATTCTTCTTTGTGCTGCTCTTCTTGCCAGAAGAATTCTCTAAGGTCAGTTTTCCCAAACCAGTGAACAAGTCTTGTGGTGCACTGATCATACTATGTTTGATGCTTGATACTAGCTCAAATAAACAAGAAGTATTTTTTATGAGACCTAATCACTACTTTCCTGTACATAGTCACCGCCAAACCTATTTTAGCCAATGATGCCCAAGTGCACCATTTACAGTATCTATCCTGCCTGAGTCAGGCCCTACCAACTTTCTAACGAAGTGCTCCGAGTCAGAGCTCAAGTTATCCCAAACTGTACGTTCAAACACGATACATCCATTCTTTGTGGCAGTATTTATTTCATAGTCATTGTCGCCGTTGAATGGAGGATAACCACAGAGCAACAAATAACAAAAGACGCCAATGGCCCAGATATCACAAGATCTATCATACGACCCCTTCAAAATACCAGGACTCATATAGTATGCAGAACCGACTTGTGTTGTCATTTTTGAATCATTCTTACCGTGTCTTCTTGAGAGGCCGAAATCGACAAGCTTTACCTTGGTGTCGACTTTGTTGTTTGCAAATACAAGATTTTCTGCCTTTATATCTCGGTGGACAATATCATTGTTGTGCAAATATTGTACAGAGTTGAGGACTGCCTTGATGATAGATTTAACATCATCTTCGGGAACACACCCAGAGTCATTGATACTATTAACAACGTAATCAAAAAGATCTCCGCCGGTGTACAGTTCAGTGATGATATACAAGTAACTTTCATTCTCAAAGGAGTCATGCATTTTCATAATGTTTGGATGGTGAATAGATTGTAAAATATTTATCTCGCGTTTGATATCCCAAACGGCCGTGTGACGCTTCTTATCAATGCTCTTAACTGCACACTTGATACCATTAAAACGATGTACACACTCACAAACACTTCCAAAGCTACCAGTACCTAACACGGTTGAGTCGTCAATTTTATAAACATCCAAAAGGTGAAGGTTAAGGGAATTTGATGCTACGGATGCATCGGCAAATTCATTCTTGTTTGCACTTGCATTGTAGGTGTAATTAGAAGGAGCTTTGATCTTGGGTACTGTGAACATTATATAAGAAGTATGAGACGTAATATGTATCAAAATTTGTACAGTTGCATATGTTGACGAAAAGTTACTAAACCTACATTAAGTTTACATTATGAAACTACACACGACCAGCGTACCACAGGTTTTCCACTTCGTAACAACCAAGACCATCAAGCGTACTGAATTCAAATGTTTCTGGGACCCATCGCTGTTTTGGTGTTTTACGGTCATCAAACAACAAGTTCTTGCCCTGGATTAAAGTGATACCATTCCAATGATCCCCGTTTGATAGGTTGATTTGGACCAGGACATACCTCTGCTTATTAATCATTAACTCATGCTCAATTTTATCAATGGAGGTGAGATTTGTTTTTGTACGCCCTGTACTGTTGCACCATTCACGTCGCGTATGCTCAATCATGAGCACTTTGGGCGTCTTGGGTTCAATGTATTTTCTTACAACTCGCTTACCATTGCATTCTTCACTGACTCTTTTCATCCCTTCGCCACAGTTTGCTGTACGGCAAAAGTATTTGTTGAATACTGTGTCCTGCATCTGATGCATCTGATCAGTATAGACACATACAAATCTCTCATTTCGAAGCCTGGTTGCCCAGCTATTGTTCGAATATTCTCTAAAGTAGGGACAATTGTAATTGATACAACCATCCTCCCTTTCACACGACTCGTAGTCATTCCAACACCTTATCTGGAACATAATGAGTTTATGGACCTGTTGCTGAATTCCTCCTCGGCAGTTCCACAACTCATTTACGTCATCAACGTAAGTTTTTTGAACAACAGCCCCATCAGAAGCGGGACCACCAGTAACACCATACGATTCCTCTTGGTATACAATCCACAAATACCTTGCAAGATCATACAATCCCTTACCTATCAAGTCAAGTACATCATTGAGCTTATCTGACTCATGACTGAAAGCAAGCCTAAGCTCGCAATCGTACTCACGTAATAAGTAAAGAGCCTGTATGGGGATATCGATAGAACATGTCTCTTCTCCCTTGATGAATTTAGAATTGACAGAATGTTTAAATCCATATGGTAATGCTATTGAGATATCCACACTCGTCGAGTTCCTTGGTAGTAGTCCAATTTTGGTGTTGCTTTGTCTCGCTCTTGCTGTTGCTGAATACATAGCGTGGTTAATATCTAGTGCTTGTCCGTTATTTGAACAATTTATTCTCGCACGTTTAGCATTTGCTGCATCTGTAATTGTTGCTCTCTCATTATCTGAGTCTTCGTCTGCATCATTTGTCTCAGAGTCTTCCTTACCATTGCCAGTCAAGACTTTCAAAGAATGTACTGTCTTCCTTATTGATAGCAATGTCTCTGCACCTACCTGCCTCCGCTGTTGTTGCCATGCGGAAGCAGGATCGCAAAGTGATCGAATGGAAGGAAGAACACGAGGAGGACCTGGATATTCTAGATCACAATCAATACCACCTTTCAGACATTGGACCACACTTACGATCCTGCCAAATTCATAAGTCAGGTCCACATTCATTACTTTTCCTCGATCGACTGTTATGGTGCTGGGGATGGGAGTGACAGGCACAGGAGCAGGAGCTAGAGAAACCGGTGAAACCTGACCTAATGAATTCGCCAATTCGTCACTGGGCCCTCCAAATTCTTCAAACATTTCAGTCATGGATACTTGGGCCTTGGTGTCATCATCAGTAACACAATCAACACTTATATCACCAGCACCACGTTGTAAGACACTAAGGACGCTTGGTGAGATGCTTGGTGTCACGCTTAATAAGCTTGTACTATCCTCCATCATGCCTTGAGTAGAGGCCTCTCCAATGATGGTATCGAACTCGTGCCTTGAGTAGCCATACAAATATACAACCTCCAATTCTAAGTACCCCCTAAACTTTCCAATAACATTCATTGCAATTTTCACTACTTGTTGTAATGTACGTGACCTCTTAAATATACCCGCAGATAATAATGGTAACGCTACATGCTTCATTTTATTTTCTTTGGCGAGCTCCAATGCATGATTATACGTGTCACCCAACAATGTATCATTGGCAATTAGATCACCTTTGTCATAATCAGGGCCGACGGCATGTATGACAAATGGTACATGTAACGTCCCATAGGATTTTGGACCAGTTATTACAGCCCTGCCAGTTTTGCATCTTATACCTGATCCAAGTAGTGGCAATGCTTGTCTGTCAGCTAAAAGATTATATCCTCCAGCGCTGCTGATAGCACCATCCACACCTCCTCCACCAAGACAACCTTCGTTGGCAGCATTTACTATTGCTGAATGGGATCGACCATCCGATGGAGGACAAAAGTCTTTAACTGATCCATGGACTACTGTGACATAAAATTGTGTGTCTGTAGAATCCTCGCTAGTATTGCAGACAATGTAGGTTCTTGATTGGGCATTATCAAGCCCTGCTATTAACGAACTACTTGGTGGTATGGTACGATGTATGTTGGATGATACAGCAACCTCTAAATTGGATGTGGCAGCACCATGGCCCCTCGGAGAGAATGACACATCACCAGCAGCAGGAGAAGTGGCAACAGTAGTAGCAGACACATCAACTTCTGAATTGGATGAGGCAACCGCACTCTTCTTGAAAATCTTCTCTTTTTCATTGAGTGAACAAACATTGTTCTTCATATCAATCCCTGAACTGTTCAGACTAATATCATTATTGACTTGTTCACCTGAACCTGAACGACTTGGTTGCCCGGCAATAATCAAGCTATCAACTGTAGCTTGGCCAAGAGGACTACTGGGCATTTGTCCTTCTTCTTTGTCTTTGCGCAAGCCAATAGTGTCAATCTGATGGTTGCCAGAACTGTTACGGTTCATATTATTATCGACTTCGATGGGACCGACAGAAACTTCTCTAGGTGGAGGAGTGCAGCAGTCACGCATATGTTCCATTATCTCATCAATCGTAGCCGAATATTGATCACTCTCGTCACCATCCTTGTCCTTGGCAGAACGTTTCTTCTCGTCATCATTGGGTGCAAACTCCTTGGCAGGTGCAGCAGTCTCACCAGTATATGTTAAACCCCCTTTACCTTTGTTTGCACCACTGTCATTTGCCACATTGGTCACATCCTTGTCAATACTGTCCTCCTTCTTCTGGGAAGACTTACGCTTGCGTTTGGTAGTGGTGGCGTTGGTGGTGGCGGCACGATATATCTCTTTCTTGTTAAAATCAATATCTATGTCTATACTCTTCTGCTTCCCATCAACATCAAGAGTATACCCATAAGAAACTTTGCAGACCCGTGATACAAATAAAGGTAGAGTTAGTATATCTTTGCTCAATTGAAATTCTTTGAAAGAAGTTGTATCACGGCGGACATCAGTGCCACCATCTTTATTGCCAATCCACTTCACGTTATTACGAGGGTTGGGGCCATATCTTTTGTTCATTACTAGCGATTGATCATGTAACCTGCATCCGTTTTCTTCAATGCCATTAATAATCATAGCCGCCCACCAAATCAAGATTACAATGAAACTGTCCTCATGATTCAAAGCACGCAGTGATGATAGTAATTTTGATAGTGCTTCACCTGCTCCTCTTGTGATAGTTGAAGGAACTAACACTCTTCCAACTGCTGCTAAGTAACTCTGTGCATCCGCTATCTTTTCTTCATCAACCTCGTTGCCACACATACATTCGAGAACAGTGTAAAGCTCACGAGGTGTAGATGCCCCTCCTCCTTCTCCTTGTGAATTGTCTGGATGGCGTAATTCAGGATATAAGGTACCTGCAACTATTCCAAGGATGACCGATTGAAGCACATTTAACTTTATCATGTTAGTGTAGAACCTCGCTGGAACTCTACCTCTTCCGCCGCTTCTTTGATCTGACTGGTCTCGTCCAAGCTTTGATAGCCTAGTAGCTAAAAATTCTACTACAATACCCACATTGGCTTTTAGTTTTTGGATGGAGAATGATCTCGTTGAGAACAATGATCAACGAGTTGGAGCATATCACACAAGTGTTTACTTACCTAGCAACTTTACTTCATTCTGACGAGTCATCAGAGGACGAGACAATGAGTCACCCGACCGCGTAAAGCACTGGATGAGTGTTGGCAGCATGCCATAAGACACGGCACTATCAACCATCATCAAAACTGTAACTGTAGCCATGCTAGGTGGATCGTCAAATATGTTATCTTCCATTATAATGGTGGAACCGGTTGTGCTACAAAATTTTTGGAGAAGACCAACAAGCTTTGGTACATGAATTTTTGCATCCCAACCATTTCCATCCCATACATATTGAATTATCCTCATTATCAATGGTCCGACAACAAAAAAATTTAGCTCTCGAATATCCATACATGTACCACTGGGGTACAACTGCAATCGGCCAGCCTCCGTAATAAGTGTACTTACTGTCGGTATGCCTGGAACCTGGATAAAGAGTTCTTCCCTGAAATAAGTTCGGTACGTTTGCATGGTCCTAGCGTTTGGGTCATCAAAGTAAGTTAGAGATGGTTCCGAATTGGTCATGTTGTGTTCTGTTGTGCCATTGATATTGCCTGGTAGGTTCCAATGCGACCCAGCCAAGGATTGCTTCCAGTTTGATGCAGAGTAATCGGCCTCATCTTCTTCCTCTCCAGGATAGAGATTACTCGCACCAATACAGAAACTCTCCAATTGATCAAACAGGGAGGAGGAATTAAGTAGATTGCTATTGCTCTCCAGAGACTGAATAAAGTTACACGAGCTTTGACGTAACTGCGAAACAACGTCTCTTCCGTCCTGTCCGTCCATTGTACTGAATGGATACACCTTGACACTTGTGGTACTCTTCATTGGCGACTGCTCCGATGTTAGCATCCATATATATCCCTCTAAAATTTGTTCTTTGCTTATTGACATCATGCTCGCGACCTCATCTTCGAGGAAAGAGCCAGGTTCGAGACTGTTCATTACATCGGGACTTATAAGACACATAGAAGAGAAAGCTGCAATCATCATCGTCGCCCCATTCATTGGAGAAAAGATGTCGTAATACTTAGACTGAAAGTCTATTATCAACCGATTATACATTTCCATAAATTCATTGACAACTTTAGCTGTACTGATATCATCATTTTGGTCTCTTGTCTGTCTGAGGTTGTGTTCTTCACAATGAAGTGGTTCCAATTCCAAACCCATTTGACGACGAAATGCATTAATGTTTCCTGGTACCGTAAGGTCGAGGGTTAGGGTGTCGTAATGTTTGGTACACCATGTCAAGAATCCATTCGTGTTCCTATTCTTGTTAACCACATCGACTTTATGTATTTCCCTCTTTCCCTCCTCGCGATGGACGTGAAGCCCATCCATAGTTTGAACTTCATTTGTCCCATCATCCATTGTAGATGTGGACGATGGATCATCCAGACAAAACTGTGCACATGTGAATTGGAAGCATCTCTGTTGTTCAACGAGGGCACTCATTTCGTTTGATGATGGAAGATTGAGGAAGCTGTGCATCCAAGAACGGGCTTGTTCTGGGTCAAAATTCAAGGTATTGTTGGTATCAAAAACGACAGTATTGTCGTTTTTGTCCCCTTTACCTTCATATAGCTTGTAGAATAGAGGTAAGACTGTCATTGCAAGGGTTATAAGCTCAGACCGAAACATGTTCTCAGCCATATTGTTCTGCGGGCTATTATGGATTCGTTGTTGTTGTTGTTGTTGTTGTTGTTGTTGTTGTTGTTGTTGTTGTTGTTGTTGTTGTTGTTGTTGTTGTTGTTGTTGTTGTTGTTGTTGTTGTTGTTGTTGTTGTTGTTGTTGTTGTTGTTGTTG
>Ga0224504_10000273_pt1 | contig 22916 bp, 19 predicted proteins | sample SF_Oct11_sed_USG_3_FD_170160 | JGI IMG/M metagenome (GOLD analysis project Ga0224504, IMG submission 170160) | Sediment microbial communities from San Francisco Bay, California, United States - SF_Oct11_sed_USGS_24 | ecosystem: Environmental > Aquatic > Marine > Sediment | place: USA...
GAGAGGGTGGGATTTGAACCCACGATAGGCTACAAACCTATGCTGGTTTTCAAGACCAGTGCATTCAACCGCTCTGCCACCTCTCCGGCTTTGCGACGGCGCATTGTGCTGGCAGAGCCGTGACGATTCAAGCTTTTCGGATCAATGCTTGCCGGAAATGAGAACCTGTTGCAGGATCGATGGTCTGAAGCCTGAGAGGCCACAGGGAAACGTAGTTATGTCATTTCTAGGAAAGTTGTATAAAGCATTAATAGTAATAGCTTTATCAACCCCGGTGATAGCAGATTCCCCATCGTTGCCTGACGGCAGCGGGTGGTACCAGAGCGCCCAGGCCGCAAGAGAGGCGAGCGATTACCCGGCGGCGCATGAGGCGCTGAAAATGGCAGAGCAGCTTGAATTCTCTCCGGTTCGTATCAGTTTTGAGCGCGCGCGCCTGCATACACTGGTGGCCGAGCGTGATCTGGCGATAGCCGAACTGGAGGCGATCGCTGCTACCGGGTTTACCGCTGTTGGGTTCATCGTGAACGACCCCATATTGGCTAGCCTGGAAGGCGACGAGCGGTACGAAGCGATCGTCGCGACAATGTCGAGATCGGCGTATCCCTGCGAACATGATGTGGCATTTACAGAGTTTGATTTCTGGGTCGGTGACTGGGTGGTCCACGGCCCGGGCGGCGCACTGGCCGGGACAAACTCGATTAGCAAGGAAGAACGAGGTTGTGTTCTGCTCGAGCATTGGGAGAACACAGCGGGCGGAACGGGTCAGAGCATCAATTATGTCGACATGATTTCGGGCGAGTGGGTGCAGGTCTGGAACGCCGAAGGTGGCAGTCAGATTAACATTCGTGGTGGAATGACTGACGATGGCATGCTGCTGACTGGTACGCTACACACAATTGGCAACGACACTACCATTCCGTTTCGAGCGCTATGGACGTTGTTGCCTGATGGCCGGGTTCGACAGTTCTTTGAGCAGTCGACCGACGGCGGAGAGACCTGGACGACATGGTTTGAAGGGTTCTACACAAGGAAAGAATGAAATATTCGTCACTTAATCGCGGCATTCCCGCGGGAAATCCGATCGCGAATGCGCTTGTCGTCATTGTTGGTGCGTTGGCTATCGGCGCGTCCATCGTGCTGGGTTTCTTTGCTTTTGTCGTCCTCGGCAGCATCGTCCTGGTGTTCGGAGCGATCATCGCGTTGCGCGTCTGGTGGTTTAACCGCAGGCTCGCCAAACAGGCCGGAGGACGGCCGCCACCGCAGCAACAGCCCAAGGGCGGCGTGATTGAAGGCGAATATCACGTGGTCAAAAGCGACAAAAACTCGTAGAGTCGCTTCCCATGCGAAAACCCCTTACCGATATCGAGCGCCGCAAACGCCGCCAACGACGGCGTATCCAGGTCATCGTCATCTATACAGCGCTGGCCTTTGGCCTCGCGTGGTTTCTTGAATCTCAGGCCACAACCACTGTTATCTTCGTGCGACATGCGGAGAAGATGGCGACGCCTGAGGGTGACCCCGGGCTCAGTCCCGCCGGGCAGCGTCGGGTTGCGGAACTGACCAGGCAGCTGGTTGATGCCGATGTTGTTGCCGGTATCGATGCCGTCTATGCGACGCCTTTCCGCCGTACCGAAGAGACAGCACGTCCGATTGCCGACGCGCTCGGGTTGCCGCTGAACTCCTACGATGCAGCCGATACCGAGGCGATCATGGAGCATGTTGTCAGTGCACATAAGGGCAAGATCATCCTGGTGGTCGGCCACAGCAACACGTTGCCTGCCCTGATCGGCAACATGGGTGCCAGCAAGAAAGTGCCGAAGATCGAAGAAAACGAGTACGACAATATTTATATCGTCTCGATTCCGTGGTTCGGGAAGACGAAGACGATACGACTTCGTTACGGCGAGCCATATAATCAATGATCGCGCAATCCGAAGTCCGGGTTTCTACCCGGGGTCGGGGAACCTACGACCTGAGTCGTGACGTGCAGGCTGCCGTCCGAGCCTCCGGCATTCAAACCGGTCTGTGCCACGTCTTTATCTGTCATACGAGCGCATCGCTGATGCTTTGTGAGAATGCGGATCCCAGCGTCATGCAAGACATGGAAGCCTTCATGTCCGCACAGGTTCCGGATGGCGACCCAATGTTCACGCACACAGCGGAGGGGCCTGATGACATGGCTGCCCACGTGCGTAGTGTTCTGACGGGATCCGACCTGAACATCCCCGTTCGCGAGGGCCGCTGCGCGTTGGGTACGTGGCAGGGCGTGTACCTTTGGGAACACCGTTACTCGCCGCATGAGCGGCGCGTGGTCGTAACGGTGCAGGGCGAAGCTTAGTCTGCGGTTCGTTTACCTGCGGTCTCTCGCAGAATTACCGCCTTCTCGATGAACTCCTGGTGACGTCCGATACGCACGTCAGCCATCACCGCGTCCTTGATCTTGCGGTCCTGGTTGATCAGGAACGTTGTGCGCCGCACCCCCACGCCGAACGGACCGTCAACGCCGTACATTTTGATTGCCACTTTCTCCGGGTCGCTCAGCAGGTTAAATGGCAGGTCATGTTTCTCGCGGAAGCGCCTGTGGCTATCCTCGTCCTGCGGACTGATGCCGGCGACCTGCAGTCCGACGGACTGAATGTCGTTGTGTATGTCGCGAATGGAGCACGCCTCCTTGGTACAACCGGGCGTGAAATCAGCCGGGTAGAAATAGAGGATCAGGGGGCCATCCGCTAACAGGTCAGTCAGCGATACATCGACGCCTTCGTCGTTGGGTAAAACGAACTCGGGCGCGCGCGATCCGACTTCCAGCATCAGTTTTCTCCGATTGGGTGTTTTGATTTACCGGCCAGCAGGCCGATAACGCTCGGCTCGGCAGCCACAAGTGATTCTACATGGCGATAGAGTGCGCTGAACACACCTTTGCGCCGCCAGACTCCATCTACGCAGGCCGTCATCATATACGTAGTACCGATCCATCCGGACTGAATACTCGGTTTGTTCGTATGACAATTTCCCGGCGATTCCGTATAAGTCGTCCCAGTGAAGCGTCTACTACTTATTGGTTTTTTGGTTTATCTCGGTCTGGCGTCGAACGCCGGGGCGTCCGAGCGTGACCCGCTGTTCCAGGACCACGCGGTACTGAAGGCCGTGCTGACTGCACCGATTGCGCAGACCTATGCGCAACGCAACTCGGAGGTGCGCCTTTATCATCCTGGCCAGTGGACCTATATCGACCAAACCGGTGAGACAAAACGCCTCGATGTGTCCATTCGAATTCGCGGTAATTTTCGGCGGCAATACTGCGAACTGCCGCCGCTACGCCTGAACTTCAGGAAGTCGCAGGTAAAGGGCACACTGTTCAAAGGACAGGATAAGTTGAAGCTGGTAGCCCCCTGCCAGCACGGCCTGGAGTCGCAACAAAAACTACTTCTCGAGTACCTGGCCTATCGCACCTATGAAATCCTGACCGACCAGAGTTTTGGCACGCGCCTGATTCGCCTGAGTTACGTTGACAGTGACCAGGCCATGCGCTCCTGGACCGACCTTGCCTTCGTGATCGAAGACGAGGCAGATGTCGGTAAGCGCCTTGGGCTCGACAAGGCGCGCGTCCAGGAAAACCGGTTCGACGAACTGGACCAGCCCTCGACCGCACTCGTCGAGCTGTTTCAGTTACTTATTTCCAATCATGACTATTCCGTCATGCAAGGAGCGGAGGGCGAATACTGCTGTCACAACTCGGTGATGTATGTCCGTGAGGAAGCGGCGGGTAAGCGTATTCCGATTCCCTATGATTTTGACATGTCGGGCCTAGTGAATGCGCGCTATGCAGCACCGCCCGAGCATCTCCCAATTCGCCTGGTTCGGACCCGTTACTACCGCGGACTCTGTCAGCCGCCCGAAGTGATGGACGCGGCACTCGCACACATTTTGTCCAAGAAGGATGAGATCATAGCTATGTATAAGGACATGCCTGAACTCAGTCGGCTGTCGAGAAACCGCACGCTGGGCTATATAAAGAACTACTTCGCCATTCTCGAGGACGAGGCCAAACTCAAGGCGCAGGTGCTTGATCGCTGTCGCGGACGTGAACAGCTCGAAGAGATGATGACCGCAGAAGACGCTGCGGCTAAAGATCCGACATAGGGCGGACCGGGTCTGCGCGAGCTTCTTTTTCCCTGGCTTTCGCTGCCTTGGCGCTCTTGCGCCGGATCTTGTTGCGAGCCTCGTATTGTGACTCGAGGCCATCTCCAAACGTACAAACACTGAGCGACGCGTAGTTGAAGAAGACGGTGATCACCACGGCGATCTCGATCGACTTGACGCCGGCGGAAATACCCACCCCGATCGATGCGAGTATGAACAGTGTGTCAAACGTGTCGCTCAGCGCACGCCGGAACCGAACGCCAGCAACGATACCGGCAAGACTGAATGCCAGTGCCAGGCTGTGTTGAACGACCGTGACAATGCCGGCGACGACCGCGGGGAGAACGAGGGCCGTTGTATCGATCGAATGATCGTAGATGCTGCCATCATGGATGGCCCGGTACACCCACGACACAGGAAGCATCAACAACAGTGTCGACATCATGGCGTAAACCAGTGACATCGCTTCCAGAAACCACGCCGGGCCGCGTGCCAGGCGAGCTCGTGTGTTCTCAGTGACGATATCTTCGATCTGCTCATCGTCGGCACTGAGAAGCGCCTCCTCCAAATCGTAGATGCTGGACGAGCCGAAGTCTGCGATTTCACCAACGCCGCCCAGCGGCAGCTGGTCGACGAACCCAGGCGCCATGGCGGCGGCGAGCGCGAGTGCCGAGCCGAGTATGACGTAATAAACCGTGATCCTTAGCATCGTGCGGAGCAGCAGATTCCGATGCTCGGAGATCATTGAATTGATCCGTGGCTCTTCGTTCATGGGGCAACCATAGGATGTATTACTGATAATGGCAATCGGGCACACTAGCAGTCACACAGTAAGAAATGGCGCGCCCGACAGGATTCGAACCTGTGGCCCCCAGATTAGGAATCTGGTGCTCTATCCGACTGAGCTACGGGCGCGAGAAAGGGATTCTAGCAGACCGGAGAAACGCTGCAATTTGCGTATAATGACCGGATGCAGGGAATTCTTCTTCGTACACTTATCGCGATGCTCGGCCTTTTTCTCGCGTCGCGCATCATTCCCGGCGTCTCGATTGAGGGGACCGGCACATTTATCCTGGCGGCACTGTTGCTAGGCCTGGTCAATGCGCTGGTCAGGCCCATTGCCTTCCTGATGACGTTGCCGCTAACCATCATCACGCTCGGCCTGTTTCTGCTCGTGTTGAATGCCGCAATGTTCGGTCTGGTCGCCGCCTTCCTTGATGACTTTAGCGTGTCGGGCTTTTGGGCGGCTGTCTTCGGCGCTATCGTAGTGAGTATTTCCAGTACCATCGCGTCCTGGTTCATTGGCCCCAGTGGTCGTTACGAAGTCTTCGTAGTCCGTCGTCGCTGAATGCGGTCCTGGCAGGCAATAACAAATTTTCTTGATGAAGTGTTTAGCGGGTAGATGCCCGGGAGAATGAATGTGAAAAAAATCCAACTGGCTCTTGTTGCGGTATTCGCCGCGATTCTGGGTGGCTGCTCGGCCGAGCAGGCGCCACAGGAGGAGGCTGTTTCCGAAGCTGCCGAGACGACATCCGCAATGGTTGCAGAGGCAGCCGGCGGCAACCCGGCGGCAGAACAGGCCACTCTTGAGATAACGGGTGACTACATGCGTGGCATCGTCGTTGAGATCAGCGATGACCGGTATGAGGGTCGCGGTCCCGGCAGCTCCGGCGACGAGGCAGCGCGGAAGTATCTTGCGGGACGCATGCAGGAACTGGGCCTGGAACCGGGAGCAGAAGACGGCAGTTGGGAGCAGGCGTTCGATCTCGTAGGCGTGAATTCGGCACAGCCGGATTCCTGGACTTTCGATGGCCATGGCAAGTCAATGACATTGCAGCAATGGGACCAGTTTATCGCCGGTAGCGGGGTGCAGGAGCCGCGCGCTGAGATCGCTGACGCAGAGGTCGTGTTCGTCGGTTACGGTATCCAGGCGCCGGAGTACGACTGGGACGATTACAAAGGCGTGGACCTCGAAGGCAAGGTCTTGCTGATAATGAACAACGATCCGGACTGGGATGCGGATTTGTTCGGCGGCGAGACTCGGCTTTGGTATGGCCGCTGGGATTACAAATACCTGAGTGCGGCGCGCCAGGGCGCAGCAGGGGCGATCATCATTCACACGTCGCCATCGGCCGGCTACCCGTGGCAGGTGGTCCAGACCTCGTGGACGGGCGTGCAGTTTGAACTGCCGGCAGGCGACGAACCGCGCAGCCAGGTAAATGCATGGCTCACCGAAGACACGGCACGCGATCTCGTCGCAATGGCGGGCCTGGATCTGGATGAGCTGCGTGAGGCGGCCTTCAACCGCGACTTCCAGCCCGTGCCGCTTGGTATCACGACGTCGCTCGCCATGGATGTCGAGATTCAGCGCGTGCAGTCAGCCAATATTCTTGGCCTGATTCCTGGCAGTGACCCGGAACTCAAGGATGAGGTTGTTGTGTATACCGCCCATCACGACCACCTGGGTATAGGCACACCGAACGAAGACGGCGATGCGATCTACAACGGCGCGATGGACAACGCGACCGGTGTGGCACAGGTCATGGCGATCGCGAAAGCAATAAAGGCGATGCCGGAGGCGCCGAGACGGTCAATTCTCGTCAACCTTGTCGGCGCTGAGGAGCAGGGCTTGCTGGGTTCGGAGTACTACGCAGCCAATCCGACGTTTGCGCCAGGAAAAATCGCGGCAAACCTGAACTACGACGGCGGCAATATCTGGGGCCACACTCATGACGTGACGTTTGTCGGTCTTGGCAAGTCAACGGTCGATGAAATTGTCACGCTGATCGCCGGCGAGCAAGGGCGTGTCGTCAAGCCCGATCAGTTTGCCGACAAAGGATACTTCTATCGGTCAGACCAGTTCAGTTTCGCCAAGATCGGCGTTCCGGCCATGTATCTCGACACCGGTACTGACTTCGTCGATCGGCCACCGGAGTGGGGCCGCGAGCAACAGGAACACTACACCGAAGTGAACTATCACCAGCCCACGGATGAGTACAGTCCTGCGTGGACGTTTGACGGCATGGTTGACGATGCGTTGCTGGGCTTCTGGACGGGACTCGCCATTGCGAACGCGGATGAGAAACCGACCTGGAATCCGGGTGATGAGTTTGAAGCGGCTCGCCTCGAAGCGCTCAGGGCGCTGGAGGAATAGGGCGGCTATCTAGTCAGAGATGCTGGTCGAGTTTCGGCCAGCGTCCTTGGCTCGATACAATGCCTCGTCGGCACGGTGCAGCCAGTCGTTGCCGTTCTCGCCTTTCTTGAGTTCGGCAACGCCCAGGGAAATCGTGACTGCGTGATCCGGGACGAGTTCGTTCGCATAAACCAGGGTCCGAAGCTGTTCCGCGAGGTGTACAGCCCGGCTCAGGTCAGCCCCCTCAAGAACGACGACAAATTCCTCACCGCCGATCCGGTACAAGCTGTCGGTCACGCGAATACGCAGGTCTATGATTTCGGTAACGCGTTTGAGGATCTGATCGCCGACGGCGTGTCCGTGAACATCATTTACCTTCTTGAAATGATCGAGATCGATCAGCACCAGCGATGCGGCAGTTCCGGAGCGCCGGTGTGTATTCACCACGTCGGAGAGCTTCGCGTCGAGCGCACGACGATTGCCCGCGCCAGTCAGCGGGTCTTTCGTTGCCAGCACAAGTAACTGCTCTCGTTGTCGGCTCGTTATCAGAGAGAAAGCGAATGCAAATGCGCTGGTCACGAGGATCGTGATGAAGATAGTGCCTGTCTCATGCGAGTCGCCCGCCGGCAAAATGGCAGGTAACAGCGCCGCGACTGTAATCACGGCCCCGAGCGCGGCTTCGCGAGGTTGGATCAGGTAGAACACGGCGATGAGGGCCGGAAATATCCAGTAGATCTGGACAGGTCCGTTGACGTAGACGGTCAAGATAACACCGCTCAGGCACAGAAAGGCGATAGCAATACTCGCGGCCCGCACACGTCGTGTGCGATAGACATACGTTCCGAGGGCGACAAAACCGGTGATGATGATCGTATCGATAGCCGCGGCAGCCCACTCCTGCTGCATAAATCGTTGGATCGCAAACGGCAATACGCCGAGGGCACCTGCAGCGCTCAGGATAAGCGGCAGGAAGGTTTCAACGGATCGGTTTTCTTGGTCAGACCGGACGATGTATCGCCAGGCGTCCATTCCCGAGTGCAGTCTTTTCATGCCGGTGAGAGTACCTCACGAACGCTTGAAGCGGCTAAAGAATCCACCTTTTTTTTGTTGTTCATCGTCGTCATCGAGCGAACCGGGCGCGTCGCGATCCGAAATCGGAGGACGAACGTTCAGGGCTTTTAGCGTCTGGGTCATCGACGTGTTGATCTGGTCCTCGATCGGTTCCGGCGCCGCCGGTTGTTCGGAGGACTCGTTCGTTGGTTCACGCAACGAAGGATGCAGGTCCGCATTCAGCGCACGCACGGTTTTCAGCCGCTGTGATGCCGAAAGGTCCAGACCGGCTTCACCGCCATGCTCGCGAGTCTCTAATGAGACTTCGAGGGAAGGCTCTTCGGTAGCAACGGCGGACGTGTGGGGTGTGCCCGCTGCCTGTGCCATGGTAGCGGCAGACGTATCAAACAGCGCGAGCTCTCCGTCATTTGCCGGTTCACCTGCGGCGCCAGCCGCGACGACCTGCGAGGCAATGAGGTTGATCTCTTCGCCAAACAACGTTTCAGCAAGCTTGTCGTCGACGTCTTCGATGGTCTTGGCCTTGGCCAGTTCGGCAGTAATTCTCTCGATTTCGGCGTCGGCCTTCTTTGCTTTCTGCGGGGCAACGCGAACTTCGGGAACGCCGGTGTCAGCCGCGCCTGCCGGTGAGTCTTCCGACGCTGTCGGGCTGATCTGGCCTGGCTCATCGATCAGATGGTCTTTAATGCGCGCCTCGATGGCGTTATCGAGCGTAATCTCGGGAATCTCATCGATATTTTGTTCGACTTTGGGCGCCGTTGGGACCGGGACAGCAGGAGCTTCAGGCTCGGGCGCCGGCCCATCGTCCGTGTCGCCGTGAGCGAAAGCCATGGCTTTTTCCAGTGCGTCCAGGTCGGGTCTCAGCTCTGCCAGTGTCGGATCACGTTCCCAGTCAGGGATGTCCTCAGCGACGTCGTCGAGGGTTGGCAGGACCTCGGGTTCCGGTTCGGGTTGCGGCTCGGGTTCAGCGACAAGAACCGGCTCGGGCTCAGGATCCGGTTCAGGCTGCGGCGCGATCTCGGCGGCGGGATGCAGTTCGGGCAGTTCTGGTAATTCTGGCAGTTCTGGCAGGCTGTCGAGTCCGGGGATTTCCTCACTGTGAAGCTCCGGAATGATTTCTTCCGGATCAGCCTCAAGTTCCGCGGTAACGAACTCCGGGGCAAGTACTTCCAGATCCGGGAGCGTGTCCTGGATCAATTCCGGAATGTCATCCATGGATGGCAACGATGCGTCCGGCGCCTCGTCCGAAAATACGATAACCGGCTCAGGAGCAGGCTCAGGTTCAGCTGCGAGAATTGGTTCTGGTTCTGGTTCTGGTTCTGGTTCTGGTTCTGGCGCAGCAGCGGCGGCAGGCGCGGTATCGAAATTCTCAGTCTCAAATCCAAATTCGTTCCTGGCGACCTCGGCAACGTAGGCAGCCGATACCTTTTGCATGCCATCGGACGCGGCAGCCGTTAGGGCCGCCTCGACTATGTTGTTAGCGATGCGGGGAATACCGCCGCTCAGGTGATGTACCAGTGCGGCGCAGCGATTATCAAATATGAACTCGAAATCCGCACCGGCGAGACGGAAGCAGTGCATCAGGTAGCCCCGAAGCTCAGCGGCGCTAAGCGGTGCGACCGTGAGGCGCTGGCGCGAACGTTGGTCCAGGCGCGCGAGCTGCGGGTCCTTGCAGAATGCCGCCAGGCGCTCGTCGCCCATGAGGATGACAGCCGCGCCGCCGGAATCGCCGGCATCGGCCGCCGTCAGTGCCTCAAGTTCAGATAGTGTCTCCGCGCCAGTCCGCAGCGCGTCTTCGACCACCACGACAAGGCGCATGTTCTGTGAATCAAGTTGGTGTAGTTGCTCCCGCAGAGCGGCGAACTGGCGAATCGGGCCTCTTGGGGGTTCAGCAACGCCAAGCTCTTCGAGCAGGAATTCCAGCGCATCCGTACCCTGAAGGTGAATCCGGCCAATACGCACTATCTTGTGGCTGCTGGATAGCGCATTCAGCGCCTTGGCGACCACGGTGGTTTTGCCGGATCCAGCGGGACCGGATACGGCGATCACCGTGTCCTGCGAGGCGAGTCCCTTCTTCAGGGCAGACATCGTAGACGCGGTTTGCGGTCCCACGAAAACGTTGGTGCCTGTGGCCTTGGCCATGAAAGGGCGCTTGTTCAGTCCAAAATGTTGTTCGTACATAACGGTCCGGTCGGCAAAAATACAGGCTGTAAACAAGTCACGGCCTTAACAGACGGTCAGTTTGTGGGGTACTGCGCTCAATTTCATGGAGTTATGTCACAAATTTGGCTCTTCGACGGGGAGCTGCGGGGCGTGGGGCCGACAGCACCCACTCGAATAAACCCCTGAATTCAGTGTCAAAAGCGTTCAGAATACGTCTTCGCTCGCGCACTCAAAAGAACGTGTAAGGAAGAAGCAATAAATGCGTAAGTTATTGATTTTTGGGATTCTGGTAGCATCGGTCGTGGGTGTTATCGCAATGACCAGCATGCGCCCAGAGGCGCCGAAGAAAGAGCGCGTCGAGCTCGATCCACTGGTTGAAGTGCAGGTGCTCGAATCGATGGACGCGAAATTCGAGATTCGCAGCCAGGGGACAGTGTGGCCCGGAACCGAGACGATTCTGAGTGCAGAGGTGTCCGGGACGATTACTTCCATCTCGCCGAAATTCGTCGCTGGCGGTGTCTTCGACAAGAACGAGGTGCTGATGCGGATTGACCCGACGAACTACGATGTCGCGGTCAGACAGGCCGCAGCGCTCGTCAAGCAGCGGCAGATCGAATTTGATGGGGCGCAGAAGCTTCGCAGCCAGGGTTATCGCGCCGAGGCGGAGCTTGCGGCGGCGGCGGCGGCACTCGCGACGGCTGAAGCGGACGTTGTCAGGGCGCGTCGGAACCTTGAACGCACCTATATTCGACTGCCCTACGCCGGCCTTGTCCGTGCAAAAGAAGTAGACCTGGGACGGTTTGTCAGCCCAGGCGTGCGACTGGGCGTGGTGTTCTCGACCGATTATGCCGAAGTTCGTTTGCCGTTGACCGATACCGATCTTGCTTTCGTCGACTTGCCCACGACGAGGGCCGTGTCGTCATCCGAGACCATAGACGGCCCGCCAGTGGTTTTGTCGGCCGTCCAGAAGGGTCGTAGGGCTGAATGGCAGGCAAGGATTGTCAGAACAGAAGGTGTGGTCGATGAAAAAAGTCGTGTGACCTATGTGGTCGCGCGCATCGAGGACCCTTATCGTCGGCGCAGCGACGGTAATGAACTGCCCGTTGGTACTTTTGTACAGGCCTCGATCGAAGGCACCCTCGCCGAAGATGTCGTACGGATTCCACGCGCAGTTGTGCGTGGTTCCGACCAGGTTGTTTTTGTGGACGATGACGACAAGCTTATGGTCCGGACTGTCGATATTGCTCGATCTGACGCGAATTATTTGTATGTCCGTGGTGGAGCCGTAGTAGGCGAACGCATCGTCCTGACCGCGCTGGAATCGCCGATAAACGGTATGTCTGTCAGAACCCAGGAAAGCGGAGACTAGATCATGCGTGGACCCGGAGTCACCCAGGAAAAAGGCATTATCGCTTGGTTCGCCGCAAATCATGTCGCGGCCAACCTGTTGATGATCATGATTATTGTCGGCGGCCTGATCACGGTCGGCACGATTCGCAAGGAAACGAATCCGGATCTTGAATTCAACATGATCCAGGTTCGGGTGCCGTACCTCGGCGCGGCGCCACAGGAAGTGGAGGAAGGCGTCATCCTGAAGATCGAAGATGCCATTCAGGACCTCGTCGGCATCAAGAAAATTCGCTCGAGCGCGGTTGAGGGTTCCGGGAATGTGACGCTTGAGGTTTATGCAGACGCCGATCTCAATCAACTACTCAGTGACGTCAAGACGCGCATTGATGCGATCTCGACGTTCCCGGCTCTCACCGAAAAACCGATTATCTACAAACAGGAACGCAACAGACCCGTCATCATGGTCGCGTTGCATGGCGACCTCAACCGTTTTGGACGCAAAGTGCTTGGCAACGAAATTCGTAATGAGTTGTTGCGAATGCCCGAGGTCAACAACGTTATTTTCCACGGGGACACGCCCTACGAAATCAGTGTTGAGGTGTCGGAACAGACGCTGCGCCAGTATGGGCTGACAATGAGCGAGATTTCGCTGGCGATCAGGAACTCGGCTGTCGACATGCCGGGTGGCACGATCAAATCGGAAGGCGGCGATATCCTGTTGCGGACCAAGGGGCAAGTCTATACAGGCAGCGAATTCGGCCAGATTGTTTTGCGGACGTTTGCTGACGGCACGCGACTGATGCTCGGTGACATTGCCAATATCGAAGACGGTTTCGTAGAGAGCGACCGCTTCAGTCGCTTCAATGGAGAGCCCAACTCGACATTGCAGGTTGTAGCAGGATCAAACCAGAACGAAATCGAGACAGCACGCGTTGTCAAAGAGTACATCGCGAACAAGCGCAGGTCGTTGCCGGACGGTGTTCATCTCGATACCTGGATCGACTTGCCAAAGTACCTCCAGGGCAGTCTTGATCGCATGCTGGGCAATATGGTGTCCGGGGCAATACTGGTCTTTATTGTCCTGTCACTGTTCCTGCGCATGAAAGTCGCCTTCTGGGTCATCGTGGGCCTGCCGGTTTCGTTCCTCGGCGCCTTGTGGCTCATGCCGACCTGGCCTGTGTCGATCAACACGATGAGTCTCTTCGGCTTTATTATCGTGCTGGGTATTGTGGTCGATGATGCAATTATCATCGGTGAGAGTGCGTATACGAAGATACGTGCCGACGGGCACACGCTCGACAATGTCATTCAGGGTGCGCATCGCGTGGCAGTTCCCGCCACGTTTGGTGTTCTGACGACAATTGCGGCATTTGCACCAATGATGTTCATTGGTGGCGTTGTTGGTCCGTTTTTTGAGGCAATGGCGTTTGTCGTTATCCTGTGTCTCGCGTTTTCGCTGGTGGAATCAAAGCTGATCCTGCCATCACATCTGGTGCAGGCCAATATTCCACCCATCGACGAAGAAGATCTGTTTAATCCGCAGCGCCAGATTGGATTTTTTGAACGGTTCCCGCGTTTCTTCCTGAAGATCCAGCGGCATGTGCAGCATGGTTTGCATAAGCTGATACACGACGTTTACAAGCCATGGCTTGAACGCGCCGTTGATAACCGTGGACTTACCGTAACGATCTTTTCGGCGATACTGATTCTCACCATCGGGCTGATGACCAGTGGCATTGCGCGCGTTGTGGTCTTCCCGGACTTCGCGTCCGACTTCATCCAGGTCAGAATGGAGATGCACTCTGGTACACCTCCGGCTGCTCGTGATAAGGCCGCAGAGAAAATCCAGCGAGCCCTGCTTGATTTGAATGAAGAATACGTAAGCGAGCATCCGGATTCTCTGCCTATCATGCAGCATATCGGCATGTGGACGCCTAGCGATACGAGCATGACGGCGTTCGTCGAACTTCCGTCTGATGAGAAGCGCCCTTACGAAATGACTGAGGTCACGGAGCTTTGGCGTGAGCGGGTCGGCGAGCTGCCGGGGGTGAAGGAGTTGAAATTCGTGGGAACCGGGCACATCGGCGGCGGCGCTCCGTTGAGTTTCCGGCTGGACGGAAACAACATGGACATGCTGGAGGCGGCAGCGGCGGATCTCGCGGTAGAACTGCAGAACTATGAGGGTGTTTTCGACATCGTTAACTCGGCGACATCCGGCACCGAGGAGATCAAGCTCAAGATCAAACCCGAGGCTGAGGCACTAGGGCTCACGATGTCGTCGCTGGGCCGGCAAGTGCGCCAGGCGTTCTATGGTGAAGAGGCGCAGCGCATTCAGCGTGGTAAGGACGAGCTTAGGGTGATGGTGCGCTATCCGATAGAGGAACGACGATCCATTGCCGATCTGGAAAACATGCGCATCCGAACCCCGGATGGAGACGAGGTTCCATTTGCGTCGGTTGCCGAGGTGTCTTTCGGTAAGGGCTATTCCAGAATCCAGCGACTCGATCGCTCACGGACAGTAACGGTATCAGCGGATATTAACGCTGACGTTGTTGAGCCGGGACAGGTCATTCGTGAGATGTCTGCCGGGTTTATTCCCGAACTACTGTCACGCTACCCGGGTGTTCAATACGGACTTGAAGGCTCGAGCCAGGACCAGGTTGATTTCATCCGCAAAATTCAGATTGCAGGGTTGGCGGCGATGTTTCTGATTTTCGCCCTGATCGCGATTCCACTGCATTCGTACTCACAGCCGCTCATTATCATGTCCGTCATTCCGTTCGGTGCCATTGGTGCTGTTATCGGTCATATCATAATGGGCCGCCCGATCAGCATGTTCTCCATGTTCGGGTTGATTGCACTTGCAGGCGTGGTGGTCAACGACAGCCTGATCCTCGTTGACTTTATAAACAAGGCGCGGATACGAGGTGTCGCAATGCGCGACGCCGTAATTGAATCGGGTACGGCCCGCTTCCGCGCAATTGTGCTCACGTCGTTCACGACAGCTGCCGGCCTGATTCCGATAATGCTGGAGACGGACCCACAGGCGCAGGCCATTATTCCAACGGCAATATCGATTGGTTACGGCATCGTATTTGCGACCATCATCACGCTGTTCCTCGTGCCGTGTCTTTACCTGCTTCAGGAAGACGGCTTTGCCTGGATGCGTAATTTCAAGACCTGGCTTTCAGGACGACCGGTTACGGATAAGACGGGCGTATGACCCCGGCCGCCGGGCACTCCGACGCCGAGATTCGATCCGGCGTCTTGTTCGGTTTGATTGCCTACTCGCTGTGGGGCGTGTTTCCCGTGTATTTCAAATGGATCGAGACGGTCGCCCCAACGGAAGTGCTCGTGCACCGCGTAGTATGGGCCGTTCCATTTGGTGCCTTTATTATCTTCGCCAGGCGGCAGTGGCCACAGGTGCGCGCTGCATTTGTGGATCGTTCCATGCTCGCGTGGCTCACGCTGGCCGCATTGTGCATCTCCATCAATTGGCTAATCTACATCTGGGCCGTACAGAACGAACGCATCTTCGAAGCGAGTCTTGGCTATTACATCAATCCGCTGATATATGTCGCCGTGGGTGTGGTCCTGTTGGGCGAGCGCCTGCGCAGAGCTCAGATGATGGCGGTTGTTCTCGCATTCATTGGCGTTAGTTATCTCACGATCAGCGGCGGCGTATTTCCATGGGTGGCGCTGTCACTGGCGACGTTGTTCACGGCCTATGGGGTGATTCGCAAGCAGGTGTCGATCGGTGCAATGCCGGGATTGTTTATCGAGACATCGCTGCTGTTTCCGTTCGCAGTCGCCTGGTTGTGCTTTCTCCTGCTGAAGGGCAATGCGTCTTTCGCTGCCGGTGATTCCAGTCAGTCGTTCCTCCTCCTGATGGCTGGGCCGATCACGGTGATGCCGCTATTGCTGTTTGCACTGTCTGCCAAGCGTCTGACACTGACGACGATCGGTTTTATGCAATTCCTGGCACCGACACTGCAGTTTCTTACCGGGCTTTACTACGGTGAAAAACTAAGCCCTGCACACATCGTGTGCTTTAGCTTTATCTGGGTGGCTGTCGCATTTTTTAGTTTCGACGCGCTATCCGCAGGCAGAAAAAAACCCTCGCAAGCGTAGCCTGCGAGGGTTTGTTGGGAGCGAGCTCCCGCTTACTTGTTGGCCTTGCGTTCCTGCGCTTCCCTGATGACTTCCTCAGCCACATTCATCGGTGTTGGGGCGTAGTGCGAGAACTCCATCGAGAACTGGCCGCGACCAGAGGTCAGCGTACGCAGGTGACCGATGTAGCCGAACATCTCGGCCAGCGGCGCATCCGCTTTGACGCGAACGCCCGTGGCACCAGCGTCCTGCGACTTGATCATGCCGCGACGGCGATTCAGGTCACCGATAACATCACCGACATTGTCGTCAGGCGTAAATACGTCGACCTTCATGATCGGCTCAAGCAGCTGCACGCCGGCTTTCGGTACCGATTGACGATACGCGGCCTTGGTAGCGATCTCGAATGCGAGTGCCGATGAGTCGACGGCATGGTAGCTACCATCAAGCAGCGTGAATTTGACGTCGAGCAGCGGATAGCCAGCCAACGTGCCTTCGCCCATGCAGCTCTCGAAGGCCTTTTCGATGGCACTCCAGTATTCGCGCGGGACGTTACCACCCGTGACTTTCGACTCGAACTCGTAGCCCGCGTTTTTCTCGGCAGGCTCGATCGAGTACTCGATCTTGCCGTACTGGCCGGAGCCACCCGATTGTTTCTTATGGGTGTAGGTGTCTTCGATCATCTTCGTAATCGTCTCGCGATAGGCAACCTGCGGCTTACCCATCTCGACATCGACGTGATGCGTGCGCCGCAGGATATCGACCTTGATGTCGAGGTGCAGTTCGCCCATACCCTTGATCAGCGTCTCGCCCGAGTCTTCGTCGGTCGCAACCTGGAAGGAGGGGTCTTCCTGAACCATCTTGTTCAGTGCGACGCCCATCTTCTCCGTTCCGGCCTTGTCCTTCGGCGAGATTGCAACCGAGATGACCGGATCCGGGAATACCATCGGCTCAAGCGTTGCCGGATCCTTTGGATCAGCCAGCGTGTGGCCTGTTCGTGTGTTCTTCATGCCGAGCAGGGCAACGATATCGCCCGCCTGAGCCGTTTCGAGCTCCTGGCGCGAATCAGCGTGCATCTCAACGATACGGCCGATACGTTCGGTCTTTCCCGTGAAAGTGTTCAGGACACTGTCGCCTTTCTTCAACTGACCCGAGTAGATGCGCGTGAAGGTCAGGGCGCCGTAACGGTCGTCCATGATCTTGAACGCCAGCGCACGAAGCGGCTTGTCCGGATCGACCTCCGCGAAGGAGCCCGTTTGCTGGCCGTCGATGTCCATTTCCGGCTGTGGCTTCACTTCCGTCGGGTTCGGCAAGTAGTCAACAACTGCATTAAGAACGTTTTGTACGCCCTTGTTTTTAAAGGCAGAACCACAGTAGGTCGGGAAGAAGTCCAGGGCGATAGTGCCCTTGCGAACACACCTCTTAATGTCGTCGATCGATGGCTCGTTACCCTCGAGGTACTGCTCCAGAATGTCGTCGTCCTGCTCGACAGCGGTCTCGATGAGTTTCTCACGCCATTCTTCAACGGCGTCCTGCATGTCCGCAGGCACGTCAGTGATACTGTACGACGCAGGGTCGTTCGGATCTGACCAAACCCATGCCTTGCGGGTCAGAAGGTCGACGATACCGACAAAGTTGTCCTCGACACCGATCGGCAGAACCATAACCAGCGGGTTTGCAGCGAGTACCTCTTTAATCTGTTTTACGACGCTGTAGAAATCTGCGCCGATACGGTCCAGCTTGTTGACGAAGATGATACGCGCTACTTCCGATTCGTTGGCGTAGCGCCAGTTTGTCTCGGACTGGGGCTCTACGCCGCCCGAACCGCAAAAGACACCGACACCGCCGTCGAGCACCTTCAGGGAGCGGTAGACCTCAATGGTGAAGTCAACGTGTCCCGGGGTGTCGATGATGTTCATCCGGTGGCCGGCCCATTCGCAACTCGTCGCGGCCGACTGAATTGTAATGCCGCGCTCCTGCTCCTGGTCCATGAAGTCCGTCGTGGCTTCGCCATCGTGAACTTCGCCGGTCTTATGAATTTTGCCAGTGAGCTTGAGGATACGCTCGGTGGTCGTAGTCTTGCCCGCGTCAACGTGGGCAAAAATACCGATGTTTCTGTAAACGCTAAGGTCTTTCATTTCTCTGCTTCAGCTCTATTGGTCTCTTTATGGCACCGACCTGCTTGCACGACGCTAGGGCTCTCAAAGCCTTCAAAAGCGAGAACCCGGCAAATCGATCGAGGTGGGTGCACGTTATCCCTGACCGTCCTTCCTTGTCTCCCGGGCAGCCAGTGCGGCGCTACATTCGGGTCAGGACAGGCCTTCGGGCGCGGATAATAGCAGCGCAAAGCGCCCTAAACCAGCCCATTTCGGGTAGCACGGGTTGAGGGCACGCAATGCCAGTAGTTTTTCTTTAAAATCAGTGGCTTGAGTTATCGACGCAGGATGGCTATCCAGCGTGCGATATTCACGAGACTCATGAGGGACGCAGAAACGTAGGTCAGGGCCGCTGCAGTTAGCAGTTTGCGTGCGTGCGTGCGGTCGCTTTTCTTGAGAATTCTAAGCTCGTCGAGGAGGGGCAGGGCGCGCCCAAAACTGGCGTTGAACTCGGTTGGCAGAGTAATGAAATGGACGGCGGCACCGATGCCAAGGGTAGCCATACCGCCAGCGAGGGTCAGCAGTCCGACGTAGGGCGCGCGGGTGATCATCCCGAGAAAAGGCGATACGACCAGCACCGCCGCCCCCAGCTTCTCGATGCCGCGGGTTGCCTTGACGAGGCGCGTGCGCATGTGGAGCGGTCGATAACCTTCGTGGTCCTGCAGCGCGTGGCCGACCTCATGTGCGGCGACGGTAATTGCAGTGAGTGACTGGCCGTCATGCTTCTCGGGTGTGAGTCGCACCGCTTTTGCCGTTGGGTCGTAGTGGTCCCCCTGATCGGTCGTCTCGACCGCCACATGCTGCAGGCCACGACGGTCGAGCAGATGCCTGGCAAGCTGGGCACCGGTGCCGGAATAGCGGTCGGCTGGTTTGCTGTAGCGCTCGATAACGCGCTGGACCCAGATTCCCGGGCCCAACACGACCACCAAAACGACGATAATGAGGAACAGAATGGTCACTCTGCTAATCTAACAGCGTTTAGGGCGTATAGGGACTGGCAGTGACGCAGGATCAGGGATTGCTATTCGGGTTGCTGTTTTTCGTTTTCGTGTTTCTGATTTGGGGGCGTTGGCGTTATGACCTCGTAGCATTTGTCGCACTGCTCGTCGCATTGTTGACAGGACTGGTGCCCAAAGAGCTCGCATTTTCGGGATTCGGTCATCCCGCAACCATCATTATCGCCCTGGTCCTGATCGTCAGCCGGGGCCTGTCCAACTCCGGCGCGATTGAACTCATCGCCCGTGTCGCTGTTGACGCATCACGCAAACTGGCGACACATATCACCATCATGTCCGGTGTGGCGGCAGCCCTTTCCGCCATCATGAACAACGTAGCTGCGCTTGCATTGCTCATGCCCGTTGATATGCAGGCGGCCAAGAAAGCCGGGCGCAGCCCGTCACTGACCCTGATGCCCCTGTCGTTCGCCTCGATACTGGGCGGCATGATCACAATGATCGGTACGCCACCGAATATCGTCGTTGCGGAGTTTCGGGGAGAAGCGCTTGGCGAGTCGTACCGCATGTTCGATTTCGCACCCGTCGGGCTGGCTTGCGCCGTTGTCGGTGTGGCCTACGTTGCACTCATTGGCTGGCGACTGCTGCCGCGTGAACGGCAGTCCAGCGATGCGGGCAAGGAACTGTTCGATCTGGCGGACTACATTGTTGAGGTGCGGGTGCCTGAGGGTTCATCGGTCATTGGCAAGCGCGTGCGGGACCTCGACGACAAGGCGGAGAAAACAGATGTGGAGGTGATCGGCCTGATTCGTCGTGGTCGCCGTCTACCCGGACTGGCGCGCGTCGCTGAGATCAAGGCGGATGATATCCTGATCCTCGAAGCGAGTCCCGATAGCCTCGAAGAAGCACTGGGTGCGCTGCAGCTCGAGTACGTCGGCAAAGGCACAGGCCAGCTTAGCGATGAAAATCTCGTGCTGCAGGAGGTTGTTGTCCAGGAATCGTCGCGACTGGCAGGGCGGTCGGCGATGTCGGTACGGCTGCTGTATCGCTATCGCGTAGCGCTCGTCGGAGTGTCGCGCCAGGGGCGCCGCTTCCGGGACAAGGTGCGGGCACTCACACTGCGGCCTGGTGACGTGCTGCTTCTGCTTGGTGGGGAAGAGCGCCTGAGCGATATCACAGGACGCCTGGGCCTCTTGCCACTCGCTGATCGCGGACACAGCCTGATTCAACGCGACAAGGCCTGGATCGCCACAGGCGTGTTCGCTGCAGCGATTGCCGTTGCGAGTTTCGGGCTTGTCTATTTGCCGGTCGCGCTGGGTTGCGTCGCAGCACTGTATGTTCTTCTGAACATCGTGCCGATTCGCGATGTTTACTCGTCGGTTGAATGGCCAGTGATTGTGCTTCTCGGTTCAATGATTCCCATTGGCGGGGCACTGCAGTCGACCGGGGGCACTTCACTGATTGCAGGCGGCATCGTGGACCTCTCGGCCGGGTTCTCACCGGTTGTCGTTCTGACATTGCTGGTCGTGGTAACGATGACTTTGTCGGACGTCATGAACAACACGGCGACAGCGGTTATAGCGGCACCGATCGCCGTGGAAATTGCCTCGCGCCTGGAGGTTAATCCGGATCCGTTCCTGATGGGTGTTGCCGTGGCGGCCTCGTGTGCGTTCCTGACTCCGATCGGTCACAAGAACAACACGCTCATCATGGGGCCGGGCGGTTATCGCTTCGGCGACTACTGGCGGATGGGGCTGCCGCTGGAGATCCTGATCGTTATTGTGGCGGTGCCTGCGCTCATTTTTTTCTGGCCGTTATAGGCATTGTTTTATGTCAACCACTTGTCGCTATTCGCAATCAAAGTGGGGCAAAAACTGACACGCATGGTCCACGCACGGCACTTTCCTTACTAAACGTATTAATGTAACCCTTTGATAATATTAGACTAAGAAGAAGATGCTCTCGCCAATGAAATTGGCACACCGTTTGCACCTGTATCTGTAACAGCCGAACTTTGGCGTACATGACTCAGACAGGAAAACGGAGATTGACATGGCAAGAGCGACGATCCAGGACTGGACCGACAGCATTGTGTTGTTGAAATTCGACCAGCACCGCGATGTGAAGTACCGGGTTTACCGGGAACAGGACAAGCACTTCCTCGAGGTGTGTGACGATGCAGACACGCACATCCATACACTCGAGCTCCCCGACGGAATGAAGCTCGACCGTACCAGTTACGAAGTGCTGTTGCGTTACGTGCTGCTTGACCTGGCAGCAGCATAGGCCTCGACAGCTTCCCAGACACGCAGGGCGTTCTCGCCGAGAATCTTGCGTATATCTTCTTCGCTGTAGCCTCGCTTTAACAGGCCCTCGACCAGGTTCGGGTACTGCGATACGTCCTTAAGCCCGATTGGCAGCGAGTCGCCGACACCGTCGAAATCTGAACCGATACCGACGTTGTCTACGCTGGTCAGCTTGACGACATGGTCGAAGTGATCCAGCACATCGTCGATCGATGCGAACGGCAACGGTCCGTGCTCTTTTTCGTAGATTTCTCCGTAGCCGCCGTAGATGAACGCTTCGGACAGTTCCGGATGCTCGGCGAGATACGCCCGGCCGGCGGCCATGCGTGCATCGCCATAGTCACGGGAAACCTGGTTTACAAACGTCGAGCCGAAGTTTATCTGAATGACGCCACCGTTTTCCGCGAGTGCAACAATCATGTCGTCACTCATATTGCGTTCGAATCCCGGTGTGAAATGCCTTGCCGATGAGTGCGAGGCGATGACGGGCGCTTCTGACAACTCCATGATTTGCCAGAACGCATCGTCGGTTACGTGGCTGACGTCGATCATGATGCCCAGGCGGTTCATTTCCACGATCGCCTCGCGGCCAAATTCGCTCAGGCCACCCCACTGACGGTTGGTGTCATACGACGAGTCTGAAATGTGATTCGACAGGCTGTGCGCCGGAGTCACATAGCGGATGCCACGATCGTAGAAATGCTGCAGATTGGCCAGGTCACCGTCGATGGGTGAGCCATTTTCCATACCCAGGGGCAGCGACATGATGCCTGCATCGAACTGTGCCCTGACGTCAGCAACCGTAAGGGCGATCGCGAATTTTTCCGGTGCCCCGGCAACAATTCCCTCAACTAAATCGATCAGCTTGTTGGCAGCTTCCATGGAGGAGCCTTCCGCCTCCAGTTCAGCCGGCGTGTAAATCGACATGAAAGGTACGTTTAGTCCGCCGCGTAAGGCTCGCGGATAGTCGAAGTCACCGCTTTCAGTAGCCCGCGAGACGTCCTCGGGAGTAAGTGCGAGGCGATACGGCACATCCACATGTGTATCGACAATAATGCTGGACTTGGCGATGCGCTGTGCTTCAGTCGCGAAATCGACCACGGGTTCTGCAACCGGGGTGGGTTCATTTCCGCAAGCGGCCAACAGGGTCGCAGCCGCGGCTGCGATCAGGATTTTGTTTTTCATTGGGGAATTATTCACTGGCCGAAGGGGTCGAAGATTGTAACAATAGTTAGACGGTACGGTGCAAGGAGAAGGCCATGAGTGACACGAACCCTCCGGCAGATCATGCTTTTGTTGACGGCAAAGAGCCGGGAAAACCCATCGAGGAGAACCTGAAGTCGCGCGCTACCTGGACGCGGTTTCTGTTCATGTTTATCAGTTACATTCTGATCAGTCTCGCGAGCATTGTCGCCTCGTTCATTGTGGTCTTCGGTTTCCTCTGGGTGCTGTTTACCGGTGAGGTGAATCGTGAGCTTCGTGGGGTGGGGCAGAGCCTCGCCGCCTACATCTACGAGAATGTTCGATACCTGAC
>Ga0224504_10000274_pt1 | contig 22807 bp, 22 predicted proteins | sample SF_Oct11_sed_USG_3_FD_170160 | JGI IMG/M metagenome (GOLD analysis project Ga0224504, IMG submission 170160) | Sediment microbial communities from San Francisco Bay, California, United States - SF_Oct11_sed_USGS_24 | ecosystem: Environmental > Aquatic > Marine > Sediment | place: USA...
AAAAGGTTTTAATTTCATGGGACTCTCCAGCAAGGTACGTCTTCTTGCTGGAGATTATAGATAATCTAACTACAAATGCAAATCATTATCATTTATAGTTAGATTATGTGCTCATGCAGCCAGATCCTGACGATAGTTGCGCTAACCCTGGATGGACAAGGAAAGACTGCCAGGACTTGAATGGTGACCCCGGCGGTATATCAGGATTTGCTGAACACGAGCCGGGTGGCCGGGTGAAAATTGATGTGATTAATAGGGATCCATTCAGCCTTGATGCTATTAAGACGGCGGTCAGCCCTGAAGCGACGGTTACACCTGGATTCCGCGTTTTTCTTGACGCTGGCACCACGCCTATCGATGCATTTTCTGCGCTCTTTCACTGTTATATTACCTTCAATAAGGACTTTTACACTGCTATGGGAAAGGATCTAACATTTTGTCTTGCATAGCTATTGTACTTTGGTGCCAGAACAGGCACTTTTTAGCAACATAGCAGAGTCTGGCTATAATTAATGCTGACTGCAGGCGTATCTGCAGACAGGATCGCTCAAGACTTTTTAGGAGAAGCCTATGCGTTCGGTTTCTGATGACCCGGTTCCCGCCGGGGAGCTGGATATCTCCAGCATGCAACTGGGTATTGATGACCTTGAATTTGCCTTGAATAGTCGTGAGCACGTGCGCAACATCGCACAATCGTTTTCGCAACAGGCACACCGCGAGTTGCTCCTCTATACGGATGATCTTGAACCGGATATTTTTGACCAGCAAGCATTCCTTGATGCCACCAGCGCACTGGTAAGACAACATCAGGATGCTCGCGTATGGGTATTGCTGGAGAACAGTCGCAAAACAGTGCAGCATGGCCATCGTCTCATAGAACTGTCACGCAGACTCAGCTCGCAGATAATGTTAAGGCGCCCGCCGGTGCAATATCGAAACCATGGCATGACGTACCTGCTGTGTGATGGAACCGGGTATTTTTACCGGCCGCTGGCAAGTCGCTACGAAGGCACCTGCAATTTCAACAACCCCGGTCAAACCACGGTATACAGAAAGCATTTCATGGAAATCTGGGATCAAAGTCAGGCTGATGGAGAAACGCGGCGCCTGCATTTATAGCTGCAGGCGCCTGCTGTTCTTCAGGTACTTACTGTTAAGGAAAAGCGGGGATAACCGGTTCGGTTCCTTCCACCTCGACTTCCGGGTGATGTTTCTGGATGAGCAAGGTTGTTTCATCGACCTGCTCCTTGGGCACATCAACCATCATCAGCAAACTGCCTTCGCCAATGGCCTCCTCAAACTCTTTGAGGCGTGAACTGGGTGCCGAAATACCAATCATGCCTGACGCCCAGGCACCGAGCCCGGCACCAGCCAGGCCTATTCCAAGTATCGCTCCTCCACCCAGTGCAAGTCCGACACCGGGCAAGGCGACAGCAGCAATACCCGCCACAATTCCGGTAGCGCCGCCGATGGCGAGTCCGCGCTCTACGGCAGGGACAAAGTCACTCTCCTGCAGCAAGTTGGCTTCCGGCAGGTTTGCTTCCAGCAAGGCATGGTGATCTGCGGCAGCAATGTGAATATGCCGCTGCTCAATTCGCGCCAGCAGCAGTTCATCAACGATGGCTTTTGCACTTTCAACGGTAGGTATCAGGAAATAAAGTCTTCTCATATATTGCCTCCTTATTAATTGGATGCGACGTCGCACAACATGTACGCATCATGAATTTATACTTTATAGTATTGGTTATTTTTGCGATTTTTCCAGTCGATCGTTGCTATTACTATTACATATTCATATATACAGCATAATCCTCCGCAGTATCAATATCCTTGCGCACTGTCAGGCATTGCCAGCTCAGCTGCAGTTGCCGCAGGCGTTTTTCTGTTATTTCCAGCACCCTGTGTGTGCTCCACGGTATCTCTTCAAACAGCGCGGGATGGTAACGGCTCATACCAATCAGGTAGTAGCCACCGTCCTCGGCCGGCCCCAGAACCACATCACTGCCCTGCTGCAATGCATGTAACGCTGCGTCGAGATCACCCACAGTCAGCGTCGGGCAATCTGCTCCTATTAATACAACATGATCAGCAAACTGCAGGGTCGACCGAACAGCCCGAGACATTCTCAGTCCGAGGTTACCACTCACTTGTTGCTGAAGGCCGGTTTCATACTGACTACTGCACTGTCGAAAGAAAGGATGATCGGGCGAAGGATCACACCAGATATCAACTGGACAGAGTTTCGCCGAAACGCATGTCGTCAGACATTCATGCACCAGTTTTTCATAAATATCAGCTGCTGCCTGCATGCCCAGATGCGATCCCAGGCGCGTTTTAACTTTTCCGGGTTCCGGTGCCTTGCTTAGCAACAGCAGCCGAGCTTGCGGATACTTCACGAAATATCCATCCCGTAGTACTTTTCAAGGCGCTCTGGACTGACGCCGCAGTAGTAAGCAAGGCGTAAGCCCCACATGGTCACAATGGTCCGGGTGATACCGTGCTTGTTCCAGCGTCTTGCAGAGGTTATCAGTTGCTCGCCAACGCATACCGGGCGTGAAGATGCCTTCAGAGTACGGCTGAAGGCTATATCTTCCATCAGCGGGATCGAGGGCATACCTCCAATCCGCTGGTACAGTGATCGACGCACAAATATTCCCTGATCGCCAGTGGCGATAGACGTAAGTGATGAGCGCAGATTCATCATAAACGCCACGCAGACCAGCATCGGGTGCCGGTCCGACAAAGCGATATCAAACCGTCCCCAGTGTGCGTTGTGGTTTGCAAGCGCATCGAGTATCAGCTGGTCTGCCTTTTCCGGGACGCCGGTATCTGCATGCAGGAACCAGAATACCGAACCCTTTGCCGCTGCAGCACCAGCACGCATTTGCAAGGCGCGTCCGCGTGCAGCGCTAATAACCCTGTCAGTCTGCGACTCTGCAATCGCTATTGTCTGATCTGTACTTCCACCATCAACCAGGATCACTTCATGCCCGCGCTGGCGCAATGGCTGCAAGGCAGCACAAAGTACTCCAACAGAGTCCGCCTCGTTGAGTGCCGGGATGATGACAGAAATTTTTTGTGTGTTAGCAGCAGCCGCCACTTGTTGCTACCGGAGTGTCAGGCGAGCTGGTAGCGCAACAACCGCTTTCCGCACTTTTTTCGCTTTGTGTTGACAGGTCGATGAAGGCCCCCTTAAAGGCAGGGTTCATCAGTAATTGCTGTGTATGTTCTGCAATAGTGATACGCTGGCCACGGTTATAGAGGGTGCCGTCCTCGCCAATAACAGCTGCAAAGGGACCCCGATACATAACGGTCTGGTCGTCTGCCGCGCCGCTGCCCTGTACCGGTTTGACTGCTGTCAGGGTTACCGACCGGAATTCTATACCGGCAATAACCTGCCAGGGTTCTGTGTCCCATTTGTCATAACAGACAGCACCAAAGCCGGCGCTTGCAAATTCGTCGAGAAATTCATCTTCACGAAAGGCACCCGAGATACAGCCACTCCACAGTTCGGGATCGTTTTTCATGTCTTCCGGTACCGGCTGATGGCTGATTATGTCGGAAATGGCTACACGGCCACCCGGTTTCAACACGCGAAATATTTCCCGGATCATTTGTTGTTTCTCGTGGTCTGCCACCAGATTCAGCACACAATTGGAAATCACCAGGTCAACAGACTGGTCCTGTATCAATGGATCCTCCCTGCGTTGCCTGGCTTCCCATGCTTTCAATTCAGAATAATCACTGTGACTGCTGACTGGATGTGACTCCAGGTAGTTGCTGAGCGTGTCAACACTCAAGCCAAGATCCTGAATACTGCCTTTTACAAAGCTCACCCGGTCACTGCCAAGCTTCTCTGCCATTTCAGGCTGGTATTTCCGGGCCAGCGCCAGCATGTCGTCATTCATGTCCACGCCGATCACCTTCCCCTGGTCACCGACGATGCTGGCGGCCATGTAGCAGACCTTGCCACCACCGGAACCAAGATCCAGCACTACGTCACCCTCTTCTACATAGCGTGAAGGGTCACCGCAACCATAGTCTTTCTCGATGATTTCATCAGGCAGAATGGACAACAGGCTCGCATCATAGGAGACCGGGCAACACAGTGCCGACTGTTGCTGTTTGGCTCCCTCGGAATATCTGTCAAGGACTGTTTCTTCTACATTCATGGACATCTTGGACTCCTGATACTCAAACTATTAAATGAACACACTAAGGGTTTACGCCTCCAGCGCTCCAGCACAGCCAGAACCCTGTCCGGCGGTGCAGCCATAGCAATGCGCGGCGACCTGAATGCTATTGCCACGGACGTCAATGCCGGTCAGCTCGGAGATATGCAGTTTCGGTCGGGAATCAACTTGCAGCGGCATATCCAGCATCTGGTTAAAATCACAGTCATAGACATACCCCCGCCAGTCGATGCTGAGCAGGGAACGACACATCACAGATGCAGTATTCTCGTCCTTGTGGGCGCTCTTGAGCAGTTTCATGTAGCCGTCAAATTCACCACGACTGATGAGTGTGCTGCCAAATCGCTGGATTGGCATATTGGTGAGTGTTAGCAGCTGGTTGAACTGTATACCGTACTGCCCGGCGAGATGCTGCTTGTAGTCCTGCTCCAGGGCCTGTTGCGGGGGTGGAAGTCTTGGCCCCTGTGGATTAAAGACCAGGTCAAGCTGCAGGCCGGAGCCCGGCTGCGCGTAGCCCAGGCTATTCAGTAGCCGTAACGCCTTCAGGCTGGTTTCAAAGGTTCCATCGCCTCTTTGATTATCAACATTATCTTTTAGATAACAGGGTAATGAAGCAACCACCTTTACTTTATTCTCGGCCAGGAATGCAGCGGTATGCTCTTGCCCCGGTTCAAACAGGACAGTCAGATTGCAGCGATCAATCACCTCTATGTCACGCATACGGGCTGCGCTCACAATGGATCTGAACAGCGGGTTAAGCTCTGGCGCACCGCCGGTTAAATCCAGCGTTTTGACTGTTACTGTTGCATCTATAAACGCAAACAACGCATCAACTGTATCCTGATTCATCAACTCGGTGCGTTTCGGCCCGGCATTGACATGGCAATGCAGGCAGGACTGATTGCACAAATACCCCAGATTGACCTGCAGGGTTTCAAGTGTGACACGCTGGATACCAGGGAAGTCGCTGTACGTCAGTAATGGCAGGGTCGCGTGCATGGATAATTCCGTTATCGTCAGCTCAGGGTATCAGGCGATTTAACAGCCACACCAGTGAGCGTACTTTTTTTGATTGTAACAAGCCGGCATAGCTTGCATTAATTGTGCGGCGATTAATTTGCGCATAACTCGGGTAGGCGTGCACCAGTCTGGACAGGGTCTTGGCTTTTGCATTGACCTGCATGGCCAGTGCCAGCTCATGAATCAGCTCACCTGCATGCGCGCCAATCAGGCTTGCTCCTAGAATGCGACCCTTGCTGATCAGTATTCTGGCCACTCCCGCAGCAGCATCGTCTGTAATGGCGCGATCGATATCGGCCATGGGAAACTCGACAAGTTGATGTTTTATCCCCTGCTCCAGCGCCTGCTTTTCAGAGATACCAACCGAGGCCACTTCCGGGTCCGTGTAAACAACTCGCGGGATGACCCGGTAGTCTGTTTTTGCGGGAATACGAAACATAATGTTGGCAAGAATAATACCTGCCTGGTATTCAGCTGTGTGTGTGAACTGGTAGTGACCACAAACATCACCTGCCGCATAAATATGTTTTTGCGTGGTACGCAGACGCCGATCTACGGTTATACCCTTGCGGTTAAATTCAACCCCTGCCGCTTCCAGGCCCAACCCGTGCACCACAGGCTGCCTGCCGGTGGCAACAAGAATCCGGTCACAATCGACCGTTGCGTGACTGGAAAGCCTTAATTGTCTGGCATCTCCCTCCCTGTGTATGCCCGCCACCTGGGCCGCCGTTATGATTTCTACACCTTCTTCTTCAAGTGCTGCCTGCAGCTGCCTTGAAATGGCTTCGTCTTCATTAATCAGCAAACGATCGGCCATTTCAATGATCGTTACGCGACTGCCCAAACGTGCAAACGCCTGCGCCAGTTCCACGCCGATCGGTCCCCCGCCAATGATAGCGAGATGATGCGGCAGAGTCCGTCGCATGAAGATTGTTTCGTTGGTGTCGAACCCGGCCTGTTCCAGCAGTGGTATCGGCGGAATAGATGGCATCGAACCGGTTGCTATTACAAAACGTTTGCCGGTTATTGTTTGGTCGTTTACCGAGATCTCGTGCTTGCCGGTAAATTGCGCTGTTCCAAAAATGACATCACAGCCATAGCTGCGGAAGCGTTCCGGGTCATCATGTAGCTGGATGGTTTCCCTGACCCGGTTCACATGATCGATCGCCTTGCCAAAATCTATATCCGGCATGGTGGACAGGAGTCCCTGTGCAACCCCGTTGCGCGCAGTATGGGCAGTGCGCGCCATATGAATGAGTGCCTTGCTGGGTACACAGCCCGCATGCAGGCAGTCGCCGCCGAGGAGCGGTGTTTTTTCTACCAGGGTAACCTTCAGGCCTGCTTGCGCAGCCACGCTGGCGACTACCAGCCCGCCAGGGCCGCCACCGATAACAACCAGGTCCTGACGCTTTGTCATGATTGCTTCCTGCGCCGTTTCATCAAGATGCGCGATGCAAACGCAATGGTTGCAATGACGGCAAGCGCCAGTAATGCCTTCCTGATAAAGTCTTCCCCGCCACTGGCGACTTCCCGGCCGGCATAACCCAGATAGGTATAGGCGGCGCCTCCGGGAGCCATAAAAACAAACGAGGTAATGACGTAATGCGAGAGACGAAGTCGCGTCAGTCCGAGCGCATAATTCAGCAGGTTGAACGGAAACAGTGGCACCAGGCGGGCAAAGGCAACAAAACGCCAACCCTCCTCCTCTACACCTTCTACCAGTTGCCGCAAACGGTTACCGGTACGCTCTGCTACCCAGTCGTAGGCAATATAGCGGGCCGTCAGGAAAGCAAGTGTGGCACCGAGTGTCGCTCCTGCAAGATTATAAAGTGTCCCATAGACCGGACCGAACAATACGCCTCCGGCGAGGGTAAACAGTATACCGGGCATAAAAAAAACCGTAGCAACAGCGTAACAGGCTATGAATACCAGCGGTGCGTACCAGCCGAGCGCACTAACACTGGCTGCCAGTGATTCCACAGAAACCTGGTCGCGCAACAGAATGGCGATAACAATACCGGATGCAAGCAGCAGCAAAAAAATAACGCGTCTGCGGGCATCAGCTGCCATTACTATTCCACTTGCGGCGATTTATGGCGTAATCAGTGACTTTTCCCCAAAAGGGCATCAGTAATAGCCGATGCAGGGGTATGCATTGTTTGCTGTCGCGAAAGGTGTCTATGCCTATCACCATATTTTCATGTCCGTCATCCGGTTGTGCGCGATAGGTGCCAAACAGATGGTCCCATAGCGACAGGTTGAAGCCGAAATTGCTATTGGTCTCGTGAGCATAATGCGAATGATGCACCCGGTGCATATCCGGTGTAACGATAAATATGCGCAACAGTCGGTCAAGCCCCAGGGGCAGACGCGCATTACTGTGATTAAACATCGAGGTTGCATTCAGCAATACCTCGAAAATCACGACGGCCGCCAGCGGCGGCCCCAGCAGCAGGATTGCGGCAAACTTGATCAGCATGGACAGTAGTATTTCTATGGTGTGAAAACGGGCCCCGGTAGTGACATCAAAATCCATATCAGCATGGTGAACCCGGTGCAGTCGCCAGAAGGCAGGTACTGCGTGAAACATGACATGCTGCATATAAATCAATCCATCAAGCAAAATCACAGAGATAATCACCGCTAACCATGCAGGACTGTTTAGCTGATTAAACAAACCCCATTGCTGCTCTGTTGCGTAGGCGGCAACGCCAATGGCCGCCGTCGGAAAGACAACGCGCACCACGACAGTGTTGACAATGACGAGCGCGATATTATTTATCCAGCGAGCCGACTTCGACTGCGTCAGAACGCGGCGTGGCGCCAGCAGCTCCCAGAGTGCCATGACAGAAAATATACCGAAGAAAAATCCCAGGCGGATGGCGGTCTCGTATGTGGCAATAAAATTATCCATGGCTCTTATTGTAACTTTTGCTCGATGTGTCTGTGCTGGCTGCTATGGTACGCCTCTCCAGTGCCTCCAGGACAACCTCTGTTCCGGCTGTTGAAGACGGTGCATTCTCGCTTAAATAGCGCCGCCAGTGGCGTGCGCCAGGCATTCCCTGGTACAGCCCCAGCATATGCCGGCTGATATGTTTGAGTAGTGTTCCCTGTTTCAGTTCCCTTTCAATGTAGGGAATCATGCCGAGAACGATATCATCACGATCGGGGATCGGGTGTGAATCGTTAAAGATCTGCCTGTCGGCCTGCGCAAGCACATAGGGATTGTGGTAGGCAGCACGACCGAGCATGATGCCATCTACCCTCTGCAAATGTGCCTCGGCCTCGTCAAGGCGTTCTATGCCACCATTCAGGATAATGACAAGATCGGGAAACAATTGCTTGATGCGATAGGCAAAATCATAGTTAAGTGGCGGGACGGTGCGGTTTTCCCTGGGACTTAGTCCCTGCAGATAGGCCTTGCGCGCATGAATAATGAAAGTCTTGCAACCTGCAGCCCGAACGCAGCCGATAAAATGCGCGAGCTCATCAAAAGAATCGCGGTCATCTATACCGATGCGCGTCTTTACAGTGACAGGCACTGACACTGCCGTATTCATCGCGGCAACGCAATCAGCTACCAGCCCGGGTTCTGCCATCAGGCAGGCACCAAAGCGGCCCGACTGTACCCGGTCACTCGGACAGCCAACATTCAGATTGACTTCGTCATAACCATAATCAGCACCAATGTTCGCGCATTCAGCGAGTTCCGCCGGGTTGCTGCCGCCCAACTGCAGTGCCAACGGATGTTCCGCGTCATCATGACCGAGGAATCGCTGCCGGTCGCCATGTAGCAGCGCGCCCGTTGTGACCATTTCCGTATAGAGCAAGGCGCGCTGTGTCACCAGTCGTAACAGGTAACGACAATGACGATCAGTCCAGTCCATCATGGGGGCAATCGAGAGTCGCTGTGCTATTGAATAAGTAATGTTGTTTGCTCCGCCCGGATCTTTAAATTTGGCTGCCTCTGCCGATACACGGTTAATGGGCAGGTGGAGTGTCGCAGAAGAGTGATTCCGGTCACATTATATTAATTACTGCTTTTGTATTCTGTCACCGGGTGCTATAGTCAAAAAATTATACACCTGTAGCCTGTTTTCTTACATATTTACAAGGAGTTAGCTATGAATATTTGCCGTTCCATGTTGCTTTTTCTGACACTGGTTCTCGCTGGCGCCGCACAGGCAGCAGGTGACGTGCTGTTGATCGAAAGCATCAAGTCTGCCCCGCAAGTGAATACACCGCGCAACGGCCTGACAATGGACCAGGTTCGCCAGCAATACGGAGAACCTGCAAGTACCGTTGCTGCCGTGGGTGAACCACCAATATCACGCTGGGAATATACCGGTTTCTCGGTGTTTTTTGAAAACAACCTTGTACTCCACTCCGTCATACAGCACCCGGTGAATAACTAAGACCCATGTTAGCGTACCCGGTTACCGGCACTCACACCCGGTAACCGGTTGCACAGCCCCCCCCCACGGGCAACCCTTCCCTGTAGCTGATCTGCATCTCTGACTTGACCTCGGTCATGGTCAATCCAGCTAATTTATGGATAATAGCCCGCTAATTCCACTTGCAGATCCTGGAAAATACGCATGATTCTCATTCTTCAGCCAGACACCGACAAGTCGGGCGATGACTACCGGCAATTACAGGAATACCTTTCAAATCTGAGTAATATCCAGTCTCGTGTCCACGACGAAACAGGTACTCTGCAAACACTGACAGAAATTTACCTTGTCGGCGACACCGCTGCACTGTCCACCGAAGAGATGGAAAGCTTCACCTGCGTTGAGCGGGTTGTCAGAATTTCAGAAGAATATCGCGTTCTGGGCCGGCATCATGATGACAACCGGCCAACCTACTTCGACTACAACGGTGTGCGCTTTGGCCAGGACAATCTGAATGTTTTCGCCGGCCTGTGCGCGGTCGACAACCCGGAACATGTTGAAATCATGATGAAGGCACTGCAGGAACACGGACAATCGTGTACCCGTATGGGGGCCTATAAACCACGCACCAACCCGTACTCGTTCCAGGGACACGGCAAAAGCTGTCTTCCCTATGTATTTGAGCTCGCCGGAAAATATGGCATCAAGGTAATTGCCATGGAGGTCACACACGATAACCATGTGCGTGAAATTCATGAAGCGCTGGAATTGACGGGACACCCCACCGGTATCATGCTGCAGATCGGCACCCGCAATACCCAGAACTTTGAGTTATTGAAGTCAATCGGGCGTGAACCGGAATTCCCGGTTTTGTTGAAACGCGGTTTTGGCATCACGCTTGAAGAGTCCCTGAATGCCGCTGAATACCTTGCCAGTGAGGGTAATCGCCGCGTCATATTCGGTTTGCGCGGGATGAAAACCAATATGGGTGATCCGCATCGCAATTTTATCGATTTCGCACATGTACCCGTGGTGCATCGACTTACACGCATGCCGGTGTGTATTGATCCTTCACATTCTGTGGGCACCCGGGAAGCGACGCATGACGGAATCATGGATGTTTTTCACGTGACGGCACAGGGTGTTATCGCAGGTGCCAATATGGTGCTGGTAGATTTTCATCCGGCCCCCGGTAAAGCGCTGGTTGACGGCCCACAGGCTTTACATATGGACGAGTTGGGTTATTTTCTGGAAGATATCCATATTGCCAGAGAGGCCTATGAAAAACGGGTCAAGCTGGCGAAACAGCAGTACAAAAAAACGCTCCCGGCAGGTTAAAATTGCTGATACCCGGGTGGAGTTCAGAATTTCATGCCGGAAGCGCTGTAATACACAATTGATAGTAGTATGTTTGCGTTATTCACATGAAATCAAGGGCCAGAGAGGTTTAGTATCATGAAGCCGTACATTACTGTTTTATTACTTCTTTTGGGACTGGGCGCGCAGCCGGCAGTGGCTGATGTGTCTTTAACAGCGTGTGAAGATATTGTCGCTGCGGACCCTCCGCCGCCGCCGGAACCTGAACCTGAGGAGGAACCTGACTGTGAGTGATGCCTTTCAGGCAAGGCTCAATCACGGAAAGGAATTGTATTTTTACCGAGTAAAAAAAACCCAAGGAGCTTATAAATGAAGTCAGTCAAGACACTTGTTGCAACCTCTATTCTTACCACGTCATTACTTCTTTCTTTTGGCAGTCAGGCAGAAGACAAACCGGCAGTCGGTATAACCCCGGACATGACCTCTGTATCTGTTATGCATGACGGCAAGAAGACCTCTATCACGCGTAACCAGGACCAGAAGAACACAGTGAACCCGGCATTTGCGAAGACATCACGCAAGTGCCCGCCATTCTGTATCCAGCCAGTTGTACTCGCCCCCGGCGTTGAGACAATTGCAGAAGTCGAAATGCTCGACTACCTGAGTAAAATGAGTGCTGGCGACACATCAATCATGGTGATTGATTCACGCACACCCGACTGGGTTAAAAAAGGCACTATCCCGGGTTCAGTCAACATCCCATGGACTGCTTTGAACCCGGCCAAGGGTGCCGACCCGATTTCGATTGGCGAAATCATGGTTGACAAGTTCGACGTCAAGGAACTCGAGGGTCTTTGGGACTACTCCGGCGCAAAGACACTGGTGATGTTCTGTAATGGCATGTGGTGTGGCCAGTCGCCGAATAACATCAAAAATCTTCTCAAGTTTGGCTACCCGGCTGACAAGATCAAGTGGTACCGCGGCGGTATGCAGGACTGGGAAATCCTTGGTCTTAGTACGGTAAAAGGCAAATAAGTCCATATTATAATGTTTGACGAGGGCGGCCTTGGCCGCCCTTTTTTTGTGGCCGCACAATGGTCTTAAAATACATGACATCCTGTAGTAGCTATACTGCAATACACCTTGTGTGAATTGTTCAATTTGGGGGGAAATTATGTATTTCAGAAAAATTACGGCCATCACCATGCTGGCTTTTTTCAGCCTGGCAGCAGCTGCGGCTGATGATGCCGCCCGAACCGTCATGACGCCCTACAATGAGCCAAACGTCGTTTACGATTTCTACTTTGATGAACCTGCAAAGATAAACAGCGCCCTCTACTGGATTCGCTCGCTGATGAATCCGTTAATCGAACAACCCTACAACATGGCGCCTGAATTCATGAATATCAAGGTGGTGATACACGGCACCGAAATTGTGACTGTTGCGCGAAAAAACTACGAAAAATACAAGGATGCAGTAGAGCGAATGCGCTATTACGCCAGTCTTGGCGTTGAATTCAAGGTCTGCGGGATCGCCGCTCATGACTACGGCTATACGGTTACGGATTTTCAGGAATTTATCGAGGTTGTGCCTTCAGCCATCAATGAACTGGCACACTGGCAACTGCAAGGCTATGCATTGATCACCCCGACAGCGATGGAAAAGAAATTTGCTATTGAGGAAATTCGCTAGTTTTTTTCTGGCTTTACCTGTCAAGCTTCATCAGCAGGGGTGGCAGGAATAGAAAGTCTGCCAGCAACGCCAGGGCGATGGTGATCGATGTGAGCAGGCCCATGTCAGAATTCAGCTTGAAGCTGGACTGTGCCAGCACCAGGAACCCGGCCACCAGCACGATTGTTGTGACCAGCAGCGCAACACCAACCGTATGAAAGGCATAGCGCACGGCATCCTGCGAGTTCATACCCTGCTCCCGCCGTGCGCGCAGATACTTGCTGAGGAAATGCACGGTATCATCGACCACGATACCCAGCGTCAAGCCGGCTACGATGGACAGTCCCAGGCCAACCTGCCCGTAGAGCAGCCCCCACAGGCCAAAACCCATCGCTGCCGGGGCCATGTTCGGTATCAGGCTGATCAGCCCGATCTTTACAGAGCGCAGTGCAAACACAAGGATCAGGGAGATCAATACCAGTGCAATGCTGGTCCCTATCAGCATGCTGATAATATTACGTTGCCCGATATAGGCAAACATGACAGCCGGGCTGGCCCCGGCTGATTGCAGGTGTGGTGCATTTTCAGCCAGCCACTGCTGTGCCCTGCCTTCCATGGCCAGCAGTTCATTACTCGACAGGCTCTGCAGAAAAACGGTCAGTTTTGTTGAAGACTTGCTGATATCAATCCGGTTGGTCAGGTCAAGCCCGTAGGGTAGCGACATTTCGTACAGCAGCAGGTACTGCGCGGCAAGTTCACGTTCTTCAGGCAAGCGGTACCAGTCCGGATCATCAGCATGCATGTTCTTGTTCAGGCGTTTCATAATGTCGGTCAGCGTGGTGACATGCAGGACATTTTTCTGGGTCCTGAACCACTGCGCAAAGCGTTCGACGTCGTGCAGAAATTCAGGATCATTGACACCACCGGTTTCGCCGTTACCCAGTGAATAATCGACCGTATACAGCCCGGTCAGGTTGCTGGTTGTAAATTCAGTAGCAGTGCGAAAATCAACGGTTTCATCGAAATACTTGATGAACTCGTCATTGAGTTCATTGCGCGGCAAAAAACTCACCAGTGCCACGACCAGTATTCCCATGCCCCAGAACAGGGGATTACGACGGGCAATGACCAGCTCTGCAAAACGGTCTACCCGCCGTGCGCTCCCGGTTGATACCGGTTTTACGCGCACCGGCAGAACCAGCATTAAAGCCGGTAGAAACGAAACTGAAAATATAAAGGCCGCGGCGACGCCCATGGCGACAATATTGCCCAGGTCCCTGAAAGGAGGCGCGTCACTGAAGTTCATGCTGAGGAAGCCAATGACGGTAGTAAGAGTCGTCAGAAATACCGGTTGCAGATTAATGCGAATACTCTCGACCATGGCAGCACGCTTGTCGAGCCCGCGTCGCATGGCATGCAGGAACGTCACCAGGATATGGACACAGTCCGCCACTGCCAGCGTCATGATAATGGTGGGCGCAGACGCGGAAGGTGGCGTCAGGGCAATACCCAGCCAACCGGCTATGCCCATTGCGGCTGCGATACTGAAGATGATAATCATGAATGTGCCAACCGTGGCCACAAATGAACGCAACAGTAATATCAATGTCAGTATGATGATGCCAAACATCAATGGCACCAGTGTCTGTTGGTCGTGAATACTGACTTCCGGGAAGGAGTTATTCATCATCACCATGCCGGTGAGATAAATATCCAGGTGCGGGTTTTCTGCTCTTGCCTTTTCTGCGAGGTCCCGTGAAAAGGCGGCAACCGAAGGAACTTCCTTGCCACTGGTATCATCCGGCAGCTGGATGGTGACATTCACCCCGGTGACATGACCACGGGCAGAGATCAGGTGATCGACCAGCAAGGGCTCATTAAGTGCTATGTTACGGATGCGTTGTATTGCGGCCTCATCGAGCGCATCCAGCACATCCTCAGGCACAAGGTCATCAACCAGCAGGTCATCATCCCGGGCTTCTGTGTGCTGATAATTCGTGATCGAGTCAACCCGCAGGGAATACGGGATCTGCCATGATTCCTCGGTTAACCGAGCAATCGCATTGAGTGTCTCGGGGCTGAATACCTCGCCGTCCTTTGGCGCAAGTACAAACATGACATTGTCTGTCTTGGTGTAGGTGTTTTGCAGCTCCTCAAATGCCTGTAACTGCGGGTTATCTTCGCTGAAGAAGACCCGATAATCGGTATCAAATGTTATAAAGCGTGCGCCGCTTCCGATCCCCGCTACCAGGGCAAGTGTTGCGACCAGGATCAAATAGCGCCAGCGTACCAGCCATTCAGCATAGGTTTTACCCATCTGGATTCCCTGCTCCATTAGTATCTTTTCCCTGCATTTGTAACCCTGCGGTTTGCAGCCTAGAATGCCTGCTGGACCGTTATACCAGTCGAGTACTTTTAGTAGATATTTTGCAGTGTTACAAAGAGCCGGGTAGTTGCCCGGATGGCATTAACCTGCTCTGGATATGGATAATACAGGAGAACAAACAAATGAGCGCAATTAGAATGCTGTTTTTGATGGTTGCTGCACTAACAATGCTCGGAATCTGGCTAACCGGCTTCGGTGTCGTACACTGGGTTCTCTATGTGCCGGTAGCCGCACTTGCATTTGCCGGTATTACCGGCATCTGCCCCGGTTATATGATTTTCAAGAAACTCGGATTCAGGGGCCAGATGCCTGGCGACAATATCTGATAGAGAATTTTCCGCTTATCCCATGACGCTGGTGCCCTGAGATCAGGGCACCAGCTATTTTTTGACCATGACCTGTATGAGCAACACAGCCCGTCCTTCTGGAAATAACACCTCCCTCAGCAGCATACTCGAACCCGCTATCCCGGCCACTCGTGATCGACTGATCTGGACAGGGCTTGGCGGCGACAGTCTGCCACTCGCTGTTGCCGGCCTGGTCGACAAGCATGCAGGCCTGGTGGTGGTTATTACACCTGACATGCAATCGGCTGAGTTACTGCAAGACCAGGTAGAGTACTTCGCGGCACACAGCAAGCTAAAAGTAACCACGCTTCCCGACTGGGAGACACTGCCTTACGATAAATTCTCGCCGCATCCGGATATTATTTCCGAACGGCTGGCTACGCTTTACCAGCTGGCAGGGATGCAACGTGGCTTGCTGATTGTTTCAGTCCCAACCCTGCTGCAGCGCTTGCCGCCGAGTGAATATATCTATCAAAACAGTCTGATCCTGAAAACCGGCGACACACTGAAGCTGGATGATATGCGCACACGGCTTGCCAATGCCGGTTACCGGTCCGTGTCACAGGTGATGGAACACGGTGAATTCGCCGTGCGCGGGTCTCTACTTGATATTTACCCCATGGGTAACGAGCTGCCCTACAGAATTGACCTGCTTGACGAGGATATTGATTCCATCCGGACTTTCGACTGTGATAGCCAGCGCTCACTGGATACGGTTGAATCAATTCGTATGTTACCTGCACGCGAATTCCCGATGCATGAGGAAGCGATACGACTGTTTCGCAGGCGTTTTCGTGCCGCATTTGAGGGTGACTCACAAAACTGCAGCATCTACCGCGAAGTCAGCCAGGGCAATGCACCGGCAGGTATCGAGTATTACCTGCCACTGTTCAGTGAAGACACCTGTACGCTGTTTGACTATCTGCCGGACAATGCTGCCTTGTTGCAGCTGGATGCGACTGATATCGCCAGTGAAAACTTTATTGAACAGCTTGAAGAACGCTACGATGCACGTCGTCATGACATAGAACGACCAATATTGTCTCCGCAACAGCTGTACATCAATAATGAAGAACTGCAATCCCGGCTTGCCGGGTATCCCTGCATAGAAGCGCGCCTGTTTAAAGGAACAAGCCGCAGTGGCAAGCTGGTCGATTACCATATCAGCGTGCCGGGTGACGTCAGAATAAGGCCGCGTGGTGAACAACCCGCGATGGCCCTGCAAAGTTTTATAGACGGATTTTCAGGACGCATCCTGATCACAGCAGAATCAACCGGCCGTCGTGAAACCCTGCTTGACCAGTTGCTCGGCTTTGGCTTGAGACCGTTAGCGGTTGAGAACTGGCGTGGTTTTCTGGAATCTGAAGGGATGCTGTGCATTACGGTGGCACCCCTGGAAGCCGGGATGATGCTGAATGATTCAGCACTGGCCGTTATTACTGAAACGGCACTGTTTGGTGATCATGCCCGGCAAACACGGCGCAGGAAACCAACGCGTGATCCGGCCAGTGTGGTCAGAAATCTTACTGACCTGGAAATCAATGCCCCGGTAGTGCATGAGGAAAACGGTGTTGGACGCTACCTTGGCCTGGAAACTATTCGCGTCGGTGACATTGAGACAGAATACCTTGCGCTGGCCTATGCCGGCGGCGACAAGCTCTATGTCCCGGTTGCCTCTCTGGCACTGGTCAGTCGCTACACCGGCGCATCACCGGAAAATGCGCCGCTACACAAGCTTGGCAGCGACCAGTGGGAGCGTGCACGTAAAAAGGCAACCAAACGCATCCATGATGTCGCCGTAGAACTGCTGGACATCTACGCGCGACGAGCTGCCCGCAAGGGTTATGCGTATACGGCGCCACAGGAAGAATACCAGGCCTTTGTCTCGACATTTCCGTTTGAAGAGACCCCGGACCAGGAAGAATCCATTCGGGTGGTACTTGAAGACATGCAGTCTGACAAACCTATGGATCGGCTGGTCTGCGGTGATGTCGGTTTTGGCAAGACCGAAGTTGCCATGCGTGCGGCCTTTATGGCGGTACAGGGTGGCAAACAGGTGGCACTGCTGGTGCCAACTACGCTGCTGGCACAGCAGCACTACCAGAATTTCTGTGATCGTTTTGCCGACTGGCCGGTACGTATCGAACTGTTGTCGCGCTTCCGTTCCGGCAAACAGACAGATGCCGCACTGGCCGCCTTACAGCAAGGTACCGTCGACATTGTTGTAGGCACCCACAAGCTGTTACAACCTAATGTCAAATACAAGCGCCTCGGCCTGTTGATCATTGACGAAGAACATCGTTTCGGCGTGCGCCAGAAGGAAAGCATCAAAAACCTGCGCTCGGAAGTCGACATCCTGACGCTGACAGCCACACCGATTCCACGGACCCTCAACATGTCGCTGTCAGGTATGCGTGATCTGTCCATTATCAGTACGCCACCGGCGCACCGGCTGGCGGTAAAGACCTTTGTCTGCGAGTGGGACAGGGAAACCCTGAGGGAGGCCTGCCTGCGCGAGATCAAGCGCGGCGGGCAAATTTACTTCCTGCATAATGACGTGGCAACGATTGAACGCATGGCAGTCGAGCTTGCCGGGATCGTCCCGGAAGCCGGCATCGAGATTGCGCATGGCCAGATGCGCGAGCGTGACCTTGAAAAGGTCATGCTGGATTTTTACCATCGTCGTTTCAATTTACTGCTATGCAGCACCATTATTGAAAGTGGCATCGATGTCCCCACGGCAAATACCATTATCATGAACCGTGCAGACAAGCTCGGACTGGCACAACTGCACCAGCTGCGCGGTCGTGTTGGCCGTTCACATCACCGCGCCTATGCTTACCTGCTGGTGCCGCCGGGCCGCACCATGAGTGCGGATGCCCGTAAACGCCTTGCTGCAATTGAATCGATGGAAGATATAGGTGCCGGTTTTACGCTGGCGACCCATGACCTGGAAATTCGGGGTGCCGGAGAACTGCTGGGCGAGGACCAGAGTGGCCAGATCCACGAAATCGGATTCTCTCTCTACATGGACCTGCTGGAACGCGCAGTCAGGGCGCTCAAGGAAGGGCGCAGCCCGAACCTCGACCAACCCCTGCACCAGGGAACTGAAATCGACCTGCTGGTACCGGCACTCCTGCCTGATGACTTTATTCACGATGTGCATACCCGCCTGGTGCTGTACAAACGCGTTGCCGGCATGGAAACCACCGCAGACCTGCGCGACTTGCAAGTCGAGATGATAGACCGCTTTGGCATCCTCCCCGACGCGGCGAAACACCTGTTCAGAATTGCCGGGCTCAAATTACTGGCCGTACCGATGCGCATCAGGAAAATAGAGGTTGGAATGGAAGAGGCCCGGGTATTATTCGACAGTGATCCGAACATTAACACCGATCGACTGATCGAACTGGTCCAGTCAAAACCGCAGCAATACCGCTTCGAGGGAGGTAACAAGCTCCGGATTTACGGTGACTTCCCGACCAGTGAAGCGCGTTTTGTGGCGGCCTCTGAGTTGCTTGAGCTACTCAGCCCCCCCTCGCCGGCCTGCTGATGCGGACCAGGCCATGTTCACGCTTTAGCGATAAAGTTGTTTATCGCGGTTTCATTACAAAATATACTGCAAACATTCCAATTGCAGAGTTACTCGATATGACATTATCCAGCAGAATACGTAATCTTTTCAGCCATGCGCTGATCTCCTGCCTGCTGGTGTATGCCGCCAGTACAGCACCGGCATTTGCTGCACAGCCGAACAGTTACGATGTTGAAGTAGTGGTATTCAGCTATCGCCACCCTGCCGACAATGGTGAAGTGTGGCCCTCACAGGCAGCTGAAGATCCCTCGGCAAGCAGCGGTTATTCCAGCAGTGATGTGCGTGTACTGTCAGCAGGCGAATACAAGCTAGGCGGCATCAGCAATGGCCTGCGCCAGTCGAGCAATTATTCCGTTCTGTTTCACCAGGCATGGCGTCAACCGGCCTATGGTGATGCCAACGCCGTGAATCTTCCTGTTCGGGCTGTTGCTGCAAATGGCCGGGAGAATATTGAAGGCAATGTCCGTCTGATACGCGAACGCTTTCTGCATCTCGATACAGACCTGCAGATGAAGCAGGCAGCTGCTAACCGGAATCCGGTGATGGAATTAAATGTCCCGGGAGTATCACCGGTTTATACGCTCAGGGAAAAACGTCGCATCAAGAGCAACGTTGTTCACTATTTTGACAACCCGCGTTTCGGCATGATTGCCACAGTCACGCCCTACTACTCTGCCGAGGAATCCCGGCAGTTGCTGGAAGATGCGCAGGCTGAAGAAACAGTTGATACAGAAGAGCCGCCCGTTTCATCACCACAGGAAGATGATCAGTTAACCCGCTAGCAGCGGCTGATCTGTTATGCCTGCAAGTTTGCGGTAAGGCGTTTGCCGGCTATAGCGGATGCGTGTCCGCCAATGTTTCCGTGAGCACCGATCTAACATCAGCCATACCCTCATGCAACGCCGTTTCAATAGCCTGCATTACGATCGGTCCGGCTTCCCGCCCGGCTGCATAATTGACAGACAGCGCAATGACGGCATAACACAGCCCCAGTTCACGCGCGATAGACGCCTCCGGCATGCCGGTCATACCGACAATATGGCAGCCATCCCTGTCCATCCTGTCTATTTCGGCTGCCGTTTCCAGCCGCGGCCCCTGGGTAGCGCCATAGGTAACATCAGTACTTGCAGCAACGCCGGCTTTTACAGAAGCAGCTATTAACTGCTGGCGCAATGGTTCGCAATAGGGTTCGGTAAAATCAATGTGTGCTGCAAAATCACTGGCATCCTCGTAGATGCTGTGTCGCCGGGAATGGGTGTAATCGATCAACTGGTCAGGAATGCTGAGACTCCCGGGTGACATGTCCGCACGGATACCGCCTACGGCACACACGGCAATTACCTGCGTGGCCCCTGCCTGCTGCAGTGCAGCAAGATTGGCACAGTAATTTACCTTGTGCGGCAGAATACTGTGATCGTCGCCATGGCGGGCGAGAAAGATGACCTGCTTGCCGGCATAGCTGCCATATGTGAGCGCACTGGAGGGTTCACCATAGAGTGTCTCCACGCGCTTGCGATGTGCAATTACAAGCCCGTCGAGCTTATCCAGTCCACTGCCGCCGATAATACCTGTCACTGACATAGCAAGTTACCCGGCTGAGTCCGCCAGTGCGTAAATACCGTTGAGGTTACGCAGGTAGCCCTTGTAATCCATACCAAAACCAAAGACGTAACGATCCTCGACTTCCAGTCCGATAAAATCGGCTGTAACACCATCGACCAGTCTGTCATGGCGTTTTTTTACCAGCACCGCACTGAATACACGATCGGCACCGGCGTTGCGGCAATATGCGAGCACCTCCGCCAGGGTATTCCCCTCATCGAGAATGTCATCAACCACCAGCACGGTTCTCCCCTCAAGCGACAGTCGCGGTTTGCATAGCCATGCGACTTCCGCACCGCGTGTTTCACCCTGGTAGCGAGTCGCTTGCAGGTAGTCTGTTTCAAGAGGAAATGTCAGCCGGGTCAACAGATGACCGGTCATGACAAGTCCGCCGTTCATGACGCATAGAATGATCGGCAGGCTGCCAGCAATGGCAGTGCTGATCTCTCCAGCCAGATGATCGAGAATAGCCTGTACGGCGACTGCATCGTGAATGCATTCAGCGTCCGCATGAATTTTTACAAGGTCAGCGTGGTCGAGCGCCACCGGCGGCCCCCTGTTCTGGTACAGCGTTGGTTACCGGGTATGCGCAAACAGGCACATAAAACATTGCGGTATAATACATTAGATTAACTTCTCAATATACTGATTAATATATCTATTAACTTAAATCAAGGTCCAGCTCGGGATTGTCCTCGTAGCCTCGCACGGCAGCCACGGCCTGCGCCCAACGCGGGTCATTGTGCAGGCTCTTGATATCGATCGGATGACGGCCATGCATGCGCATCATACGGGTATGTGCGACCGGGTTTTCATAACTGCCGAGCGATTCCGCCACCAGGCCGGAGGCCTCCCTGTCATTACAGACCAGCACCATGTCACAGCCTGCCTCCAGTGCAGTGCCGGCACGGGCAACATGGTCACCGGCACAGGCAGCACCTTCCATGCTCAGGTCATCACTGAAAACCAGGCCGTTAAAATGCAGATGATCACGCAAAATATCCTTGATCCAGCGCGAGGAAAATCCGGCAGGCCAGGAATCGACATCGGAATAAACCACGTGCGCCATCATGATGGCGGCAATACCTGCATGAATCATGCGCCTGAACGGCACAATATCCCACTGTTCAATATCCTGGTAGCGACGCTCATCAAGCGGGAGTGCCAGGTGCGAATCGGCGGCTACTGCGCCATGACCAGGGAAGTGCTTGCCGGTCGCCGCCATGCCGGCATCATGCATACCTGACTGGTAGGCCTGTGCCAGTTCGGCAACCGCCTCCGGGCGCTGATGTAATGCGCGGTCACCGATGATGGTAGATACCCCGAAGTCCAGATCCAGCACCGGGGCAAAACTTAGATCGATACCGGCAGCGCGCAGTTCCGAGGCCATCAGCCAGCCGGTTGTTCTGGCAAGATGTTTAGCCCGGGCCTTGTCCTTGTCGTAAATCTTTCCGAGACAGGCCAGCGGTGGCAGGTGTGTAAATTCGTCCTTGAAACGCTGCACGCGCCCGCCTTCCTGGTCAACCGCAACCAGCAGGTGCGGATCTCGCAGTTGATGAATATCGGCGACCAGTGCAGCAAGCTGTTCTGCCGAACCGTAATTACGGGCAAACAGAATTACCCCACCGATGGCCGGATGCAGCAGCAACTCCCGGTCCTCCGGAGTTAACTCGTAACCTTCGACATCAGCCATCAACGGACCCAGTGTCATTTCCGGTCTTTCTCCTCACTGATCATGCGTATATCCAGTTTATCGCGCAGCCGGTCGCCAAGCAGATTGACAGACAACACCACTGCAAAAATCGCCACGCCCGGCACGATAACCATGTGCGGGGCAACCAGCATGTAACGGGTGCCGTCACGAATCATGGCACCCCACGAGGCCCCCGGTGGCTGTACACCAAGCCCCAGAAATGACAGGCCGGCCTCCGCTATCACAACCGCCGCAATGCCAAAGGTCGCCTCGACGATCAAGGGTGCCAGCATCAGCGGCAGCAGGTGTTTGCGAATAATACGCCATTTCGATGTGCCCAGCGCCTCTGCTGCCTGTACATGCTCCCGGTGCTTCAGTGAAAGTACCTGCGCGCGTGACAGACGTGCATAGCCAACCCAGCCGACGATCGTCAGGGCAATAACCACATTGCCGATACCTGGGCCTAATAACCCGGCCAGTGCGATCGCCAGCAGGATGCCCGGAAAAGCCATAAACACGTCTACAGTCAACACAGCAAGCCGGTCCCACCAGCCGCCTTGGTAGGCCGAAGCCGTACCGAACAGCGTA
>Ga0224504_10000275_pt1 | contig 22712 bp, 19 predicted proteins | sample SF_Oct11_sed_USG_3_FD_170160 | JGI IMG/M metagenome (GOLD analysis project Ga0224504, IMG submission 170160) | Sediment microbial communities from San Francisco Bay, California, United States - SF_Oct11_sed_USGS_24 | ecosystem: Environmental > Aquatic > Marine > Sediment | place: USA...
AGATCTCGCCGTTCACGCGATCCCAAAATTCTTCTCGATGATTGGTTCGCGGGAAGGCTTCGGCTGGTGCTGGCACCCCCAGAAAAGCGCAGAGCGGTTCCCACCCATCCTTTACTTCAAACACTAATAATTGACTGGCCGGGATGGTTTCTTTGACTGCATCGTTGTGCGCTACAAAGGCCTGCATCAGCCCGTCGCGATCCAGGCCAGCAGGAAACCCGGTTTTAGCGATGACGTCATTCACCATGGCAAGCCAAGCTCGCATTTCTTGAGGTGCCTGGTCTCTACCAGCAAGCAACTCATAGATCGTTGCACCGAAGCTATCTGCCCATTTTTCCGGATCACGCTGAGTTAACACGAACTTGGCCGACGGATACTCGCTTACCAATTCGCGGAAGAAACACGCAGTGGGCCAGTCAACAGCACTTCGGTAGCCATCATATATCTTCGACCAGTCCGGCTCTCCGGCTACCGCAGCCGACCAGAGCGGTACATGTACTGGCATATTATGAAGGACTTCATCCATATGGTGGCAAGGCCCCAGCTCAAGCTGATTGATCGCCAGCTTCAGTGAGTATGTGCCCGTCCGTCCAACACCAGTCCCTATAATATTCATTGCCATTCTTTTGCCCCGTTAGCTGAGAGTTGACCGAAAGTTCGTTAGTCGTCGTAGTTCATCGTCTTTACACGCGAGCGTCTGGCTCGCGAATTCGCCTACGCCAAAGCCATATTATGGCGCCCAGGCAACCCGCCGAAATCAGTATCTGTTTTAGGTAGAAATAGGGTTCTGCGTCTTCCGGTGCGTACGCCAGCATCAACGCGACTGTGACAATCCTGGAGATCAAGAATAAAGCCGCGATGGCAGCGAACAAATAGATCAATGAGTTTCGAGCTGATGGTGACATCGGTTCCTAACCAGAATACAAATTCAATTCATAAATTAGCACTGCACGCCGGGATGGTCTATCGCAAATAGCTCGCTTTGCCTGATCACTCGACAACGTAGCCCGTCATGCTTGAGCGGCAGCTTTAAGGCGCCCAATTTGTTCTAACCTGCACGTACACCGGTCGGGGTTCCGTCGAATACCCGGTGCCCTCGGGAACCAGGCGTCCAGATATTCATGAATTGTCACACCTGCGACTGAAATGGATGCGCTTGGTATGTCTGCAAGGTTCTGCAAAATACCGGCGGCTTGCTCTGCCTCTGTATTGCCGCCATAGCCATAGTTCGGCGGGCCCTGATGGATGGCATTCGGCGAAATGCTCAACCCTGTTTCGCTAATCAACAGCGGCACACCGGGATGCATATACTTCAGTTCTTCAACCCAGCCCTGGTAGAGCGTTCCACTGGTAGATCCTGGTAGCGTTTGCGGACGGAAAAAGGGTACCGCGTAGGAGTAGGCATTCTGGGCGCGAAAATCCAGGAAAGGCGTATCGATTAGATGAACAGTGCGTATCTCATTGGCATTGATGTTCTCGGCACTAACATAATTTCCGGTAAATGACGTAATGTCCGGATGTGCCTGGTTGGTCGATAGGATACTCGTGTCGCTTGGTTCATTACCCACCAGAATGAAGATGGCATCAACACTGAATGTGGTTGGCGTAACATCCGGTTCGTCCGGTGTGCTCGGCGCATCCGGAGCAGACCTGCCGCCACAGGACTGGATAAAAATTAGACTGGAGATGGCAAACCATCGGAGGTGCATATTGCCAGCCTACGGTTTTCAATAGTCTTGGCACAAACATGGGCTCCCATCCTTTAACACAACCTCATTTGACGGGCGGCGGACGGCTACTAGTGAACGGCAGTCGCCGCACCCACCTCTGCTTCCAGCATATGTATCGCAGTGGTCAGGTGTTGCTCAACCCCCGGATGCCCAATTTCCAGTAGATCAATGCATCGTTCAATTTTCGCAATCAGAAGGTTCTGGAACGCTACACGTACGAGCATTTCACTGTGTCGTCGACGCCTGTCGAATCCATAATCATTTGGCGTAATTGCAATTTCGGGCTGACCCGGTCGGTGCTTCATGCTGATAGAAATCTGGGCCATGTCGGCATGCTCGATCATGAACGGTGTCATTGTCCTCGTGTGGAAATCCTGATCGTTTCGAGAGTGATACTTGACCCTTTCAATCGCAACCCGCAGTGCCTCCAAGGATTGGACTAGCTCAGGATTTGAAATCAATGACAGGTTGCCGCTGGCGACCAGCGATTCCAATGGCGCGCTTGTCCATTGTGCTTCATTGCTCACCCACCAGGTATCGCCAATCAACTCATCAATGGCACCCTCGCTCGGACTCTTGACCTTGCCAGAAGATATCCTAAGCAAGGTTTCCGCAGATTCCCGTATCGCGCCGACAAAACGATTCCGTTCATTGAGCAATTCACGCTTGGCCAGCAAGTCATCGAGCAAAGTCTGCAGGACAACGTCCTCAGTTGCATTGGCTTGCCGACCTTCCCACCAGGCATCTATCCAGAATGCCAACAGGATGCTGGCAACGATTATTGTGCCCTCAGCGAGTATGCGCGGCCACGGGATGTTTTTACCTTGTTTCACTTATCCGACTGCACCTCTTTCAAATCAACTGCCAAGCCGTATAGCGATGTCGGTCTATTGTGTCGCCACCAAGATTGAGCGTACCTGTTGCCAAAAATGCGCCCGCCGTGGAACTCCATAACTGAATGACACTCCTCGAATACGCCTCTATCGACCAAATAGCAATCTCGAAAGAACATCTCCGCAACCGACGCAAGTAGGCTGTTCACCCGCACCATTTCTTCGGGTGTTAGTTGCTCAGGCTGGTGCAACATCTTCGAATAGGTAGAGGCGAAATCGGGTTCCGTCATAGTCAAATAGATCGCTGAAATGAGTTCCGATGTTTCGGAGCCTAATTGAGCCTTCATGTTCGCTTTATGAGGGTCCGCTTCGGATTCAGTAGCCGAGAGTTTAGCTCAAATACCACCAATGGCGGACGTTCAGTACCAATGAGAACGTTGATTTTGAAGGGCGGCTAGCGGCCTCAAGCGGACCTTCACCGCAATACTTAGTTTATTGACTGCTCTTGAGGATTGGAGGTTGCTGTTTTTTGGAAGTAGCAGAGCTTGTTCTTGGGGTTCGCCGTCGTTCCCGTGGCTTCCGACTCAGGGAGCGCCGTAAACGGAGCACCGTGGTGATGATAAAGTCTTCCACGTCGTCAAAGAACTGGATTAGGGATTCCATTGATAGGGGCTATTCTCGGTGGATTGTCCGTGAGATTACATTCTCATCTGTCTACTTCATCTTACGCTCAAACATCGAACACCTGTCTCTTACGCTACATAACCCAGCCGATTTTTGTATGTGGAACCATTCCTGTGAACGATTCTCTACAACGCACTCGTAATCAGGTAGATGAATCATCGTTTGTATCCGCAAGATGAGATTCGTAGCGGTCTTAGACCGAAGAATGTAGTTCTCGTTCTTGTCGAAGTCTGTCTTTACCCCCCCCCATTAGTTCTGTCGAAACTTCGGTTGCTTGCCAGTGACCCTTCCAGGTCCACTCATTCCCTTGCGAATCAGACGCATACCATTGTGCCGTTGCTGTTTGTGCGGCGAAGATCATTCCAGTCATGGCGCAGGCAAACGAATGGCAAACGTCCGGTTCGGGTCAGTAGCCGACCTCTTTAACCATTCTAGCGCTGCGGCAGCTTTGGAGCGCATAGCGGGCGTATTGGAACAGGTTGTCTGACCGGCCAGAAAAAGAAACTTGCTATCGTGGATCAGCTACGTCTTTGGGCATCGGTAGCATTTCACCGCTGGCTTCCCAACGCGCGATATTGGCCTTTTGCTCACTCAAGCGGTTATTAACGGTATGACGGATTGACTGGTAGCGCGGATCGTCCTCAAGCACGCCCAATCCGTGCCTGATGTCTTGCTGCAATAAGGAGGTAGCACCTCCCCGGTTCGCCCACTCCTCAAGCGTCGCAATCGCGGCTTCCGCTTGCCCCGACAACGCATAGATCGACGCATCGTGAATTGCTGAGTCGTGGTAAATCACTGATGGGTTGGCTTTAATGGCTAATACCAGTTGGTCTATCAGAGCCTGTGCTTTTTCCTGCTGATCCAGGGCCCTGTAAGCTTTAACGGCAGCTATTCCGTAATTGAAATTGGTGTTGTACTTCTCACCATTAAAGTTTGCGGCGTAATCCTTGTATCGCTCGATCGCATCATCGGGTCGGCCTTCCGCCGTATCCACGCTTCCCAGGTAAAAAACGCCAATCCAGTAAAGAGAGTGGTTGGCAACCGGGCGCTCGAATATTTCGCGTGCGCTTTCTAAATTGCCTTGAGCGATAAAGGCCCAACCGTGATAGACACGTGCCGATTCTGGATTTGGGATCAGTCTCGCAATATTGTTCATCCACAATGCGGTGTTGTCATAGTCTGCCAACCGCCAATGCATGATGGCATTCACGACCGAATTCGTAGGGTGATTCGGATCCAGTTCATAAGCCCTGCGCAGGATCTTGATCCCTTTGTCGTGGCGGAATTCAAAGTCAGAGTAGAGTAGTGCGAGATCGCGAAGGGCAATCGCAGAGTCCGGATTCTCGGCAACGATGCGCTCCACCAATTCAATGCCTTCACTTGCCAGGCCGACAGATGTCATGGCAATCGCCAATTGCATCTTGAGGGCTATATTTAGAGGATCCAGTTCAACGGCTTTCCTGTATAGCTTGATTGCTGAAGTCGGGTCGGACATTTCATGTCGAATCATGCTTGCGTGATTCGCCAACGCAGTCGCGTTATTGGGTCCAAGTGCCATTGCCTGCTCAAAGGCCTTAAAGGCCTTTTCGGTGTCTCCTGACCACCGATACCAATTTCCCAGCGCGTTGAAAGCCTCGCTTGATTGCGGGTCCAGAAGGATCGCCTGATCAATCAACGGCCTGCTCTTCTCGATCTGGGCTTTTTGCGGCAGACCGCTGACCCCGATCTGTGCAAGCATGGCGGATGCCTGCTTGCTGTAAGCCAGAGCAAATTCAGGATCGAGCTCAATGGCTTCCTGGTAAGCCAGGATAGCTTGCCCAACGCTCCCCGAGGTTCGCTGGTCGTAGAGCTGATTTCCCAAAAAAAACGCATCGAGTGCCTGCAGATTTGCGGTGGGCAGTTTTTCAAGTTGCCGCCGCTCATCAGCCGTCAGGATCGCCTGCAGCGCGCCCGCTACGGCCTCGGTAATCTCTGCCTGAACAACAAACACATTCGTAGCGCTTAGCTCTCGTGTGTAGGTTTGTCCCCATAAAGGCGCGTCCGAAGCAGCATCAATCAACTGCAGGTTTATCCGGACCTGGTCGCCAGCTCGTTGAACACCACCTTCGAGAATCGTGCTGACACCCAGTTCTTTCGCAATGGCCGCCAACTTCTTTTTGGAGTCTCTGTAAGTCATCACCGAGGAACGGGAGATGGACTTGATGTCCTGAATATTGGAAATTCGGGTCAACAAATCGTCGTGAATGCCGTCAGCGAAAAACTGATTTGACGACTCTGCACTTAAATTGGTGAAGGGCATCACAGCGATGGACCTGTCCCCAAAGGACTCGGTCAGGGCTGCTGAACGGCCTTCTTGGTGGGCCGATTTGGCGATCTGAACATCCTCAACCGGATCAAGCACGAATTTGTCGAAGGCAAAATAACCCAGTGCCAATGCCAGCACCACCATGATCATGCGATTCAGCTTCTGTTTGGATGGCGCGGTGTCGAACTGACTGTGGTCAATGTCCTTATCTCTTATCAACCCTTCCGGGGTCAATTCGAATACCCAGGCGACGATCATCGACGGAACCAGTCCAATCGCCAGAACAATGACCACGATTCGGGCCGGTGTGTCGTCAAAGCCGAACAATGGAAAAATTGTTTCGGCCACCTGGATCAATAACCACGCCATCACCACGTAGGCAGCACCCACGCGCAGTACATTTCGACGCTTCAACTCATTGAATAGGGACAACGGATGGATTCTCGTTAGCTGTTGATGCTTTCAACCTTAAACGATTAGCCGATCTATATCAGAGAACTGTGGGAACTTTACCGTTGGGTTATGACCTGACATGTTCGTTTTGGGTCAGCACCCGCTGATTGGGGGATAAGCTCCGTCTGGCGCCTGCTAAATCCAGTAGCAAGGTCGTCTGAGTTCGCTCGATTTGCAAACCTTAAGAAAGACCACATGTACGCGATTCGCACGAGACGGCAGTTAGTTGACAAGCGCCGCCGCCACACCGGACTCGCGTTCCGTATCGAAGCTGAATCTTCCGCCTGCCTGGGGCGGCGTGGACTCGGTGACTGCGAGATAAGGTCGAGCGGCTATTGCCCGTGCCTCGGCGAGCTCCCGTCGCAAGGCCGACTGCGCCTCAGTGTTGGCCTCGAGAATCCGCAATGCGGATTGCTGCTCCGCGATGCTCTGCTCGAGCTTACTGCTCATTTTCCAGTTCATCGCAAAACTCAGGCCGAAGCATGCGAGGACCACCGCCGCCAGCGCGAGGCCTCGCAGGTGTCCGACCCAGCGCTGCGCGCGATGAGCTTCGCGATACTCGGCGAATGCCTGTTTTAGCTGCTCGGTCGTAATTCCCATTAGTGATTCAACGCGTGAAAACAGATCGTGCCGCATGCGCTCTTCGTAGCGCTCGAGAATTGCAAACTCGGCGAGCAATTCCTTGCGGAGCTTTTCGTGATGGGATTCTAGGCTGGGCTCTAGCAGCGTCGCCAGATTGGCCCCATCGGTAAACATTCCTCGATTGGATACCTCACTCTCCGGTGCTGTTGCTGGCCTGTCCGGTGGGTGGATCGCCGTGACGCCGACACCCGCAGTCTGCTCGTCCAAGGCCTTGGGCAGCAGGTTGAGTCTGCGCAGAATGACGGCCAGCCGACTCTCCTCACAAGTCTTTGTGTAGACATCGTTGGCGCCCGCATCACGGGCCCGGTCGACAAAACCCTCACAATCCTGCGACGTGTACATGCAGATTGGCAGCGACGCGGTTTGCAACCGCCCGCGCAGGAAGCGGACCGCCTCCAGTCCATCGATGCCGGGCAGTAAGTGATCCATGAAAACGATGTCGGGCAGCCCGCGCTCGAGTCTCGCAAGTGCGTTCTCGGCCGAATCGGCAACATCGACTTCGAAACCCAGATCGGCTAGCTGGCCGGACAGAATGTAGCGGGCTATCTGCGAATCATCGACAACAAGGGCCCGCAGGGAGCGCCAGGGAATTTCTGGAGCTTCGGTGGCCATCTGACCTCCTATTTCTTTTCCAATACCCCTCGAGATAGAGGGTAAGTTAAAGCTGTTTTAGTCCTTATAACGGCGGCGGGCCGGGACACAGGCTAAGCTCTGTGCCCCGACCCCTCGTACACGTTACTTATTCTTGCGACCACCTTTGTCCTTGGGGTTTCCACCAGTGCCAGAATTGTCGGACGAACACTGTCCGGCGAATGCATCGCTACGGTCAAAGTGATCGAACCTGTCTGTAGGCGCGCTCGCCAACACATCTAGCTCAAGGAACGTCTCGAGGTGCGGGCCTCCATCCTTGCCTACCGCCTCGATGGTCTCAGTGACGTCCGTGGGAAATTCCTCAACCCCGGCGATTGGAAGCAGGTAGGACGGATGGTCGAACGGCGCCTTGCGATCCACGGTTCGCATGTCGGTCAGCGAAACCATAAAGGCCACCAGTGCTTCTTCCTCATCGTTTGTCAGCCCGAGGCTTCGGATATCCGGATCAAGGTCATGTTGATTCTCGCGACAGAAGATGCCACCACGATTATAGAACTGCACGACCTGGCGGAGATTGGCAGCGGTGCCGTTGTGGAAGTAAGGCGCCGTCAGAGCGACGTTGCGAAGCCCGGGCGTCTTGAATGCACCGTCGACAGCAACACGCGTCAGTGTCAGGTCATCGTCGGTGCCGCACTCCCTGTCACCATCGAGATCCTTGCATACCTCATAGAAAGTGCCGGACTCCTCGTCAACGAAGCCCAGCGACCCGCTTTCACACTCGGGGGTAAGAAGGTCGTCCGGTATAGAGGTCGAATCGCAGTGCAGATTCGGGATCGGGTTGCCGATGATCGGGAACGGGATCTTCATGATGTCTTCGCTCTGGAACACGAATTGTCGTGTAAATGCAAGCGGCTGCGGCTTCCTTGGCGAGCCAAACGGATCGTTTCCACCTCGACCGACGTCTTCAAAGGTCGGCGTGACGCCGATGTTGTAGAAGCCGTTGTCGTACATGGCGGGCCGTTTGTCACCCATAATCATCGGCTCGATCATGTTGCCGCCACCTTGCGCATTGCGGACGGATGCGTTGGTCATCTCCGGCCCGCCATGGCAGTTAGCACATTTGCCCTTGTTGATGAATATGTCGAGTCCTTTCTTTTCCACATCGCCGAACGTCCCGACGGCTTCGCCGGAAACGCTGGTCATCATCCACTGGTCGAAAGCGCTGTAGTCGGCGACCAAAGTTGCCTCATAGATCATTACAGCCAGACCGTAGAACAGCGCGAAGTTCGCTTCCGACAGGGAATAGACGCCAGGGCCTTCTTCGACGCAGCTTGAATCGGTTGTGATGAACTCATGATTGCCGTTGTTCACCGAACCCTGGTTGCCGGAAGCGGGATACGCCGTCGGATTCAGTTTCACGCAGATCGTCGAGTCCCAGAAACTGTTGTCGAAGGCCTGTTCGACGAGGTGCTGGTAAGTCGGCTTAGCGCCTGCAAATTGTCCCAACAAGCTGTCGTTCGAGTCAATTATCTGCTCAGCCAGTATTGTTGCGCCCAAAAGCTTGCGGCCAACATCCGGAAACGATCGCGGCTTACCAATGTCACCAAATGTTCCGTATGACATTTCGAAGTGACTCAGCGGCGGCCCAACAGCCTGCGAGGCGAGGCTTGCGTTCTTCATGTTGGTCTTCAGTGCAACCAGGCTGTCGCCATCGTGCTTGTACACACGAGCGGCAACGTCCTGCCGGCCAAACGGATTCTCGCCGTTGAAAAGCGGGTTGGCACGTCCGTCCCAGAAGTTCGTGAAGTTGAACACGGCGTTGATCATCGTCGGCGTGTTGCGCGGTTCGACGCGACGCACGTTAACGCCGTCGACGAAAATCTCATCATTAACCAGAAGCCCTGTGTCAATATTGGGAGTCCCTTCTTTTGAATCTTCCCCGGGTGTGACTTTGTCGAAGCCGTTGGCGGTAATGCCCTGGGAGGAAACAACGTCGAAGTTGCTCAATGGATGATCGCTGTTAATGTTTTTAACAAACGGAAAATCGGCCACCGCGAGCTGTTTATTCGGCCCATCAACAATATCGAACCCAAAGTCGGGATTCGCTGGAGCTTTCCAGAATCCTTTGATATCGCCATCCCGTTTATTATTGACCCTGAGCAGGCCCGGGCTTACCTGGTTTTTCGACCGCGAATCCGCGCCCGCATTGAAGTGACAGGTCACGCAGGCCTGGACCGCGTCCGAACCGACTGCCTGATCGTGGAAAAGTGCCTTGCCGAGCTGAGCAGCAGCGGTCATATCTTTGACATACTTGCTCAGATTCGGTGGTAGCGGCACTCCCTCCTCGTTTACTACTTTCCTGAGCGATTCAAGTCCGCCACTTCTGGCATCGTCCGGTGTATTGATCGAACCTACGTCTGCAAATGCCAACGTTGCTAGAGCCGGCACTATCGCAAGCACCGCGAGTCCGCGTATCCTTCGATTATTCGTCTTCATCCCTCTGTACCCCTTTTCATTGTTCTAAGCACCGCTGCCTGAAGCATCGCTCTTACGGTGAGAGTGTGTCGGACCCCATGACTCATGCGCGGTCTTCGACGTCATTCAAGAATGCGTGACAACCTATCGACAACGCGATATCCGGCAGGATAAATATGCCGCTCCTCTGGGGTGAAATTCATTTGGCTTTTGGGGTATCAATCGGCTACTCGTTTGGCCCATTTTGATTTGTTCTATGGGTCAAATCTCGCCTGCCGGAACTCAACTACAGGTCATGTGTGCAATACCCGTAGCGACCGGCCCGCGAATTAGGGCTCGCAGAAAAGTCTCCGACATAAGACAAATAGCGTCTCGTAAAAGTCGTGACTTTCGCGGCCCAGCGTGCGCAGCCTCGGAAACCTACCGCATCTGATCCGCGGTGTGCGTGATTTCCTAAATGCAGTTCAAGGCTATACCTTCGAACCGTGCCTACGGTCACCTCAATACTATACCTTCGGTCAGGGGAGTAGCCGTTCTTTTAGTGATACGTTTCAACATACCGCGAGTAAGCAGTCATGTCTAGGGAAGCACAAGGCCCGTAGCAAGGCCACCCAAAACGTGACGCAAGCCGCGCCAATGAGGAAACTAATGGACGAAACTCGTTGCGAGATAAATGTCGTGATCGTAAACCGATCGCCAATCATGGCCAGTGCCCTTGCTGCTCTGGTCAATTCCGATCCGAATTTTCAGGTCGTTGCAGAAGTATCATCTTGCGCCGAATGCTGCGGCGCAGTTGCTTCAGCAGAGCCGGATCTGATCATTTGCGACCTGAAATCAGAAGAACTGGCCGGATCCCATTCGGTCGCTAATTTACGGCATTGTCTGCCTGACGTACCCGCCATCGTAATTAGTGACGACGACCACGAGCAACGCATTATCAAGATAATCAAGTCAGGCGCGCAGGGCCTTCTGACCTCGAGCGCAAGGCCGGCCGCTCTTTTCGCGGCTGCCCGCGCTGTCAGCCGTGGTGGCTTTTATATCGAGGACTGCATTCAAACGAAGCTAGTGTCTTTGTTCGGTGAAAGCCATCCAGGCAATCTCAATAATGTCCTGCTCAATGACAGGGAACACGCGATTCTCAAGCTCATCGTAGCCGGCCTTACGAATGAACAAATAGGAAACGCCGTCTGTCTGAGCAAGAGCGCAGTCAAGTACCACAACAGAGCAATTTTCAGAAAACTCGGCGTTTCGAATCGAGTCGAAGCGGTAAGGATCGCGACACAAAAAGAGCTGGTAATCTAGCTGTCACACTTTGAACAGCTTTGTGCACGCCATGAATTGCTTCCTGCCGATAAAATGGTTCGCGGAGCCGCTCTAATTCAGAGCTGATCTACGCCCTACCGAACTATACCGGCACGCATAACGGTGACAGTGTCACGTCAACAGCTGTTTTCGGATGCCGTCATCGACTCGCATTCGGAGATTGCTCATCGAGCCTTGGGGAAAGGTAGGGAGTGACGAATGGTGCGAAGATATGGCCGAGAAATCCAAGGGCGATTGGACGGCCAACGATGCGAGGGAATTCGCCAATAATTGTGTTTTCAAGAAATATGACGATGACTGATAAGCGTCCGCTCCATCGAGAAGCGGCCATTAAATAGGCTGGATCGTCGCTAATGGCGGCCACGCATCGGCGTCGTTGGCACTCATTGAAAACGCCGCTAGCTCAGTTGGTATTCCGTCCTTCGCAAACAAGAGAATGCCAATAAGCTTGTCTGGCTCCGGCCGCCCCATCCATTCCATGACCACATCGGAATCCGAACTCGTAATCGGATCATCATCCAGCGATTTTCCAAACAGGATGGTTGGGCATGTTCCACAGCCGCAACGTGCCACAACCTTCAATTCGCCAAGGTCAATGTCGATGTCGTCGACTTGATTGACGAGGTGCTTCAGCAAATCCAATTCTTCTGCGGTTAACTCACGCTTGTCCGGAATGCAGTATGGAAAGCTTGCTTCGGTCATAGAGAGCGTATCGGACGCCTGGTTAGCTAGCGGCGGGTTCAGATGGATGTCGCGACCGACCCTTTGTACGCTGGGTTGTGTCCAGGTTCGGTAGCAAGCAAATCGCTTGTATGTCAGTCGCGACCAAGATCCAAAATAAAGAATAACAGACATGTGGAGGGTCCAATGAACAGAATGCGTGAGAAACCGCTACTTTGGTTCTTCGTAATAACCTACGGTCTGTCCTGGGGAGTGCTGGGGTACGGTTTCGTCATTGCTGGCGAGATGAGTTCCATTGCGGATCTGCTTGATGCTCCATCGCGTATCACGATGAAAGCCTTGATGCCTTATGTCGTTGTCGCTTCATTCGGTCCGCTTGTGGCGGCTTTCCTTATGATCGCTATCGGACCCAATCCAAAGGAAGCTCTACTGCTTTGGTTGAAAGGATTTATCAGGTTAAACGTACATCCGTTCGTATACCTGCTGACTTTGTTCGTTCTTCCGGTCATATACTTTCTGATTCTCACAGTATTGGGGGTAGCTCCACTTTCTGACCAGGAGGCCGCGCTTGTCTACGTAACATCGCTCGGCATGTCTTCTGTGAACGGCTTGGCGACCGCCTTTATGGGTGCCGGGCCCATCGGCGAGGAGCCCGGATGGCGGGGCGGAGTCGATATCGCGGTGTTCTTGCCTACCTATATTGTTGGCGTCATATCATTGGCATATGTGCTCACCAAGATTTGGCGCTGGAGCCACGGCAGCATCATCCTGGCCATTTGGTTTCATGGGCTCGTCAATTTCACGGCGAATTACCCGACTGATGTCAGAATATGGGCACTCGATGGATTCACCGATGTCCAACTAAAAATCTCTTAGCGGCAATACGGCACGTACAAATCAGCTCGATTTATACGGATTTCAACGATGTTTGCTCGGGGTCGGTAGCCGAAATATTAGGGCAAATTGTCGGAGCGGCTGCACTGCGAAGTGAAGCGTTCTGTCGTTCATCTTCCTTGCGACCGGGCGTCCCTGCCTTTGGTACGGCAGTTGTGCGATGGTTAGCGGATATTTGATATTTCACTTCTCAATCTAGTTTTTAGCGATCACGCACTAGGGGCCACAGCAGCTGATGCTGCGCGCTTACCGGTTCCAGGTTCTCAACCCCCACTGAATCCGGGTAGCGCCGTGTAATTTTTGCGGTACCGAATAACATATCCCAAAAGAACAACAGGTTTCCAAAGTTCCCTTTGGTAATGCGTAACACCATCTTCCTTGTGCTGACCATGATGTGCCCAATGCGTAGACGGCGTGGATATTGTCCGCTCAATCACCCACATCACGGGCGACAACCATTTGATTTCATACAGTGACTTATCCCAACGCACGTCCGAGTGCGCGGCGCAGATAACCAGCAGTTTTGTCACGAGATAAAACGCATAGACTTTACCGAGACCGAGATATATCAGTGCGCCGGAAAACCAAATGCCCGGCATCAGAAAGTAGTAAAAAATGTTGTTGCGATACACTATTCGAATACTCATGTACTCGGCATCATGATGGGGGCGATGTAGTTCATAGAGCCACTTGACCGATATGTGTTACTCGATGCCACCAATACTGGGCCATGTCATCAAATACGAGAAACAAGCCAATCTGAGCGCATAACGGTATAAGGGCCAGGCTATCCTTCGCTTGGGGGGCCAGTTTTGCTGCGAGCAGACCGCCGGCAAGGAGCACAAGCGGTTGCGTCAGTAAAAGCAACGTAGACGACCCAACAATTTCCACGATCACGTCTTTGCGACGCTGGCGCGGTTTGTGTAACAAATTAGTAAGGAAAAACTCCGCCAGTGCAATCGCAATTAAAGATTGCAAGAATTGCTAGTATCTCCGGTCTCACAGTGAATTGTTCCCGCTTTTATGCTTTTCTTGACGCGTAGTACGCAACGACTATCGGGTCGTTTGCTATGCGCTGTTCGTGAGCGACCAGCCTCGGTGCCAGTTGTTCGACGATATCCGTCGGAACGTGCTCGAGCTGGCCCGACATCAGCCAGCGGGTGGTACCAAATACCTTCAGATCGGCCACAGTCAGGCGATTATCCGCAAAGTAATCGCCGCCGCGTTCCAGCAGCTCATTAAGTCCCTTAAGGAACACGGACAACCATCCACCGACGAGCTTCTCTCGTGCAGTTTTGAGTTCGTCGCCCTTGAGGCCAAAGGTCTTCACCATGCTGTGCAGGAGATCCTCAATTGCACCCATCGCTTCATCGCAATAAATGGCCTGCACATCGTCCTCGGGATAAAGGCCCGCCTTCTTGCCGGTAAATCGGCACATTGCATTACTTTGAGTCACAACGACGCCGTCGATTTCCAACACTGGCAAGCAGGTGAACCGCATGCCTTGACGCTGCTCCATGAATTCAGGGAACGAAATGCGTATATCGTCGAATTCGATACCCGCCGCGTGAAATGCAATGCGGACAGGTTCTGCGCGCCCACCATCCATATCGAAGTAAGTCAGCTTGTAGTCGGTCATCGCCTTGTCTCCATTTATTCGTAATACCGCAGGAACTCTACCGGAATATTGTCGAGCGAGTCCGGCCGGTCGGCCGTCACCGGCAGCTCCCGTGAGTTATGAGTGTTCCAGAATAAGTACTGCTCACCTCCGTAATTAGGCTGCTGGAGGTCGTGCATTAGTGCGGCCATGGCTTTGCCCGTGTAGGTGGTCTCAAGACTCAGGCCCAGCCGGTTGTTTGCAACATCGACGGCGTTGCTGACGGACTCGTCAAAGGCTGCGTAGCCGCCTGCCAGGAACTCACCGCGCCAAACAAGCCGTACTTTCCCCGCCAACTCCTGATCAAATGAAGGGTCGAGGCGGTTAAGCATCAGGGCCGTCTTTTGAATCAGGCGATCCAGCATAGGAGGATTACCAAACCGCGCCTCAACCACACAGACGGCATGAACTTCCGTCGATAGACCGGCCGCGGCAAGGCCCAGTGCGAGCCCTGCCGTACTGCCCATGGTGCCGGTGGCAATGTATATACGATCAGGGAAGGGCAATTGACCATCTCGTATCTGTTGCGCAAGCTCCAGCCCTGCGTTCACGAAGCCGACGGCGCCGAGCCAGCTTGAGCCTCCAAGCGGCACCACCCAGGTTTGACGATTTTGCAGATATTTGCGAAACAGAGTGAGCTGATCGACAGAGCCACCGTAGCGCACGATCTCGGTGCCGAGGAGTCGATGCATGTTAAGCGCGCGGGGTACTTTCGGGGTTCGCTTCTGGTGCCCGAGAAAACAGGTGCATTCGAGGCCGACCTGTTTCGCGAGCACCGCAGTCGCGAGGGCATGATTGGATCCGGCGGCCCCAAAAGTGGCAACGCGCCTTGCACCGCGGTCCAGCGCGCGCCTGAAGATATATTCCAGCTTGCGAATCTTGTTCCCGCCGTAATGCGCATTGCTGATGTCATCTTTCTTTACGGTGATGCAGCGTGATCCATGTGGCGTGTCGAATTCCGTGCGCTCAACGGGCGTAGGTAGCTCGGCCAGCGGCAGCTTTTTTAGATGCTGGCCTAGTGCCGGATACGTCGCTGACAGAAAATCATTCATGTCCTGAGATTATCGAAGTGCATTGAGGAGCGCGAATGAATTAGTATTAAGCCACGCTTATCTGACCAAGTACGGAGACAGGTTTGTCAGAAGCAGTCGACCACGGTATCACGGTCACAGAAATCGCAGCGATGGATCAACCCATCGATGTGTCGCCAGAGACCACGGCCGCTTTCGTTGGCCGTGCGCTTCGTGGTCCCGTGAATACTCCGGTACTGGTCCAGAGCTTTGGCGATTATCGTCGCCGTTTTGGCGATATCTGGTCGCGCTCAAGCCTGGGTCCTGCGGTCCGACAATTCTTCGACCACGGAGGCCTGCAGCTGTATGTTGTGCGTGTAGCGAACAACGCTCGCGGTTCAATGATTTGTCTGCCGGCGAGCGGTTCTGCGCTGGTGCTGCGCGCGGTTGAACCCGGGTCTACCGAGTTCATTCGGGCCGCCGTTGACTACGATGGTATTGACGACGATGAAGATCTGTTCAACCTGACGCTGCAACGTGTCAATCCAGGTACTGGCCTCGTAGAGGACCAGGAGTTGTTTCGCAGGGTATCGTATCTGGAAGAACACGAGCGATTCGCCGGTAACGCATTGCTGACGTCCAGCCTCGCACGCGTTGAACATCCCTACCCATCGCATCGGCCCGAACCCACGATGGATGCCGGTGGCCGGATCGGATCGACGTACGTCAGTCACGTGCAGGCCGGCACCGACGGCACCGAACTTTCCGATTACGACCTGGTAGGTTCGCGCAAACATCGCAGCGGCCTGTTCGCACTTGAGCAGGTCGACAACTTCGACGTTCTTTATTTACCACCGCCAGGTAAGGGTATTGATACAGGTCCGGCCGCTATTCTGGCAGCTGAGCTCTATTGCCGCGAACGTCGCGCAATGTTGGTCGTTGATCCGCGTAACGAGTGGACGAGCGCGGAGGAGGCCGTAAGAGGCGTCCGCGACCTCGGCTACGCGAGCCCCAACATGCTTGGCTACTTTCCGCGCATGCTGAAGCGTCGCAGTGATGACATTGCGCGCCCGGCGGGTGGGGCGATCGCAGGCCTGCTGTGCAAACAAGACCGCACCTATGGTCCATGGCAGGGCCTCAATCAGCGAGGCATGGGCCTGCATCGGCATTTACTTCCTGCGGTCGATATCGATGATGAGGATGCGCACTTGCTGAATCGTGCCGGCCTTAACGTCATTGCGAATGGGCCGGCAGGTCGATGCCGCGTCGGTGGATCGGTGACGATGGGGCGCGGCAGCGAAGGGCATCGCAAATTCGTGCGACTACCAGTTCGCCGTACTTGCCTGCGAATAATCAGCACCGTATCGGCTGCCGCGCGCTGGGCCGTGTTCGAGCCTGGCGACAAAAACCTCGCGCGCCGCGTTCGTGCCCAGGTGCTCACCTACTTCTATTGCCTGAACGACCTGGGTGCTTTTGCCAACGATCGCTTCATCGTCGAGTGCGATGCAGGTGTTAGCAAACGCAACGACAACTCGCAGCACGGCATTACGGTCTTGCTGGTGTTCCAGCCAGCCGCCTGCGACGAAGCTATCTCGCTTACTTTGCACCTTACAGCAACCGGCTGTCGCGTCGGCAGCGCTGCGTTTGCTCCATCCGTCGAAGACAGTGCCTGATGGGCGGCACCGTCATTGGCGGTGATCAATGCGGTAGTTACCCTCTGCTTGATATCGTGGCGCGAGACTTGGCAAATTTTGCCCAGCGGGATCTTGGGTTTATGATGGCCTGACATTTCAGGTCTGAACGAAACGGGGCCGTGACGGTCTCTAGATCAACAATCATTTTCCGGGGAACCCAGATGAAACTGCGACTTTCAGCCGTACTGGCAGCTGTTTGCCTTGTTGCCGCGTGCGGCAGCGAAGAACCCGCCGTGATCGACACCGTCGATGGCGGCACTGCGCTACACGCCCTGTTTGACGAGCATTTTGAGCGCAATCTCGAATTGAATCCTTTGAGTGCGACGTTTATTGGCGACTATCGTTACAACGATCGCATGGCTAACAGCAACAGCCCCGAGTACCGGGCGGCGGCAGAGGCGATGGACGAGGAGTTCCTGCAAGGATTGCTTGAGATCGATCGTTCGCAGCTCGGTTATCAGGATCAGCTTAGTTATGACATTTTCCGCATTAACCGCGAACAGTCGCTGGAGGGGAACCAGTTTCCGTCCCACCTGCAGCCAATCAACCAGTTCTATTCGATTACCAACTTTTTTGTGCAGCTTGGCAGCGGTGCGAGCGCCCACCGGTTCAAGACCGTTAAAGACTACGAAGACTTTCTTTCTCGCGCCGACGATTTTTCCGAAATCATCGATCAGATCGTAAGCAACATGAAAGAGGGTATGCAGGCGGGCGTTACGCAGCCGCGCATTCTCATGGCCAAGTTGCAGCCGCAGATTGACGCGCATGTCGTTGACAATGTGGAGGACAGCAACTTCTACACGCCGGTGCGGAATATGCCCGAAGACTTCAGCGCGGAGGATCGCGAGCGGCTTACGGCTGCGTATGAGGACAAAATCATGAATACGATTGTCCCGGCGTACCAGCGCATCAGCAACTTTATCGGCGATGACTATCTCGACAATGCGCGCGAGACTGTTGGTCTCTACGCTCAGCCGAATGGGGTGTCCTGGTATGAGTACATGGTTCGTGTACGCACTACGACGGACATGACGCCAGAAGAGGTCCACCAGGTCGGTATCGATGAAGTCGCTCGCATCCACGGTGAGATGCACTCGGTCATGGAAGAGGTCGGTTTCGAAGGCGATCTCAAGGACTTTTTCGAGTACATGAATACTGACCCGCAGTTTTTCTTCGATGAACCCGAGCAGCTGATCCAGGGTTACCGTGACATGTCGGATCACATCGCCGGTCTCTCGGAAGATCTCTTCGAGATATTTCCAGAAACGGAATTCGAGGTGCGCCGCGTGGAGCCATTCCGCGAAAAATCGGCGTCCGGTGGTTCCTACCAGGCGGGCACGCCGGACGGTGCGCGACCCGGTGTCTTCTACGCGAATGCGTACGATCTTAGCGCGCGGCCGAACTGGGCCATGGAGTCGCTGTACCTGCATGAAGCAATCCCAGGACACCACTTCCAGATCATGATCCAGCGTGAGAATGAGGACCTGCCGAACTTCCGTCGCTTCGGCGGGTTCACGGCGTTTTCTGAAGGCTGGGGGTTGTATGCGGAGTCGCTGGGTAAAGAGATTGGCGTATATACCGATCCGTACCAGTACTTCGGTGGCCTCAATGCTGAACTCTGGCGCTCGATTCGACTCGTGGTGGATACCGGCATTCATGCCAAGGGTTGGTCGCGGCAGCAGGTTCTCGATTACATGTATGAGAACTCGGCCGTCGCCGAAGCCCGTGCCGTCTCCGAGGCCGAGCGCTTCATGGCTATCCCCGGCCAGGCGCTCGCCTACAAGGTAGGACAGCTCAAGATTCGGGCGATCCGCGATGATGCCGAGGCACGACTTGGAGACAAGTTTGACGTCAAGGCCTTCCATACCGAGGTTCTGCGCGACGGTGCGATGCCATTGTCGATGCTGGAGAGCAAGATCGATCGATGGATCGAGTCGCAATTGATGTAATCTGCGCGTATGAAACTCGATCGATTCATTCGCGTCGCGATTGCGGTCGTCATACTGCTCGTTTTTATCGTCGCGACGGGCGCGCTGCTCTTCATTTCTGAAGCGGCGCTCAATGTCTGGGACCGGCTCAAGGCCGGCCCCCCCGTCTTGCTCTACGCGTACGTCGGCATCATGGTGTTGTTGGCTATTACGGCAGTCTGGTTGATCTGGCGTCTGGTCATCCGCCGCAAGATAGCGCCGCAGAAGGGGTTCAGCTCGGAGCCACTGTCGCAGGCGGATATCGAAGCGCGGCTACACGAAGCTGAAGCCGCCGGCGTTGATGTCAGCGACGCCCAGGCCGAACTCAAGGAACTCGCGGCGCGCAAAGACACTGTACACCTTTGTTTTTTCGGGGAAGTCAGCTCGGGCAAGAGCTCCCTGATCAAAGCACTGGTGCCCGAAGCTAATGTTGTTGTTGATGTGGTTGGTGGCTCCACTGATGACGTGCGCCACTACCGTTGGCGCGACGATAGCGGTGCAGAAATTCTCCTTACAGATGTCCCTGGTATAGGCGGTCATGAAGACGGCCTTACGCATCTCGCCGTCGAAGAAGCCACGCGTGCGAATGTGGTCCTGTATGTTTGCGACAGCGACCTCACGCGCCCGGAAGTTGCTTCAATTAAATCGCTGCTCGAATTCGATAAGCCCTTGGTCATTGTTCTCAATAAAGCGGATCGCTATTCTGCTGAGGAACAGGCCACACTGATGCAGACATTGCTGGAGCGTGTAGACGACATTGGTGGCCAACTCAATCGTGATCATGTTGTCGCCGTATCGGCCGGTGGCGAAATTGACGTTATCGAACGCGGCAACGACGGTGGTGAGACCAGCACGCGGCGCACACGGCCCGCCGATATCGGTGTGCTTGTGGTCGCGATCAATCGTCTGCTAACCGAGGAAGGGGCGTCCCTCGATCTACGGCGGGAACGTGCTGTATTTCGCATGGCTGCGGCGCGGCTTGCAGAGGCGGAAGGGGAATACCGGCTGCAACGCTCCGAGCAGGTTATTCGCAGCTCGACGCGCAAGGCAATCATTGGCGCGATGGCGGCGATTAGCCCGGGTACGGACATCCTTATACAGGGCTACATCGGCACTGCCATGACGCAACAGCTTTGCAAGCTGTACGGCGCTGCGCCGCGCGATCTCGATATCGAGGAGTTCCTGTCCCTAAGTCAGAGTCGCGTAGGACGGGCGCTGCCTCTGTCACTAGCCGTTGCGGGCAACGGACTCAAGGCGTTCCCCGGTATTGGCACCGTGGCCGGAGGCCTTGTCCATGCGGTCGCTTATGGATTGATATTCGATGCACTTGGCCGCAGCCTCGTGCTCACATTGTCGCGTCACGGCGAGTTGCTGCCCGACGTGGCCGCACGGGAATTCGAGGAAGGAATCAGTGAGCATTTGGAAGCGGGCGTTCGCCGCATTGCCAAAATGGCCCTGGCCGAAAAAGCAGACTGAGGAACGCGGTAGCTCCGGCACCGACCACCTTGGGCTTGCACGCGAAAGCCTGCGTGAGCTTGTTCACGATTCACGGCTGCCCGCGGGTGTCCGCGAGTCCCTGGTGCATGACTACGACGCGGTGCAGGCGATGCTCGACAAGATCGAGCACGGCCATCTGCATCTTTCCGTTTTTGGTCGAGTCAGCACCGGCAAATCGTCTCTGCTGAATGCTTTGATTGGTGAGGAGCGATTCTCAGTTAGTCCGATTCATGGTGAAACACGCTTTTCCTCGATGGAGGCATGGAAGGAAGTGGAGGCCGGTGGTGTTTTCCTCATCGATACTCCCGGGCTTGACGAGGCTGGAGGCGAAGACCGCGAGAAACTCGCGCAAGAAGTTGCCGGACGATCCGACCTCGTAATTTTTGTCATTGACAGTGACATCACGGAAACGGAGCTGGATGCCCTAAAGGCTGTTCTGTCCCAGGGCCGGCCGGTCCTCGTGGCATTGAACAAGTCGGACCTGTATACCGCGGAGGAGTGCGACTCGCTGCTGGCGTCCGTCCGTCGCAAGACCGAAGGACTCATAGAGCCCGATCATGTCATCGTCGCCGCCGCGCAGCCACGTCCGCAGACGCTCGTCGAAGTGGATTCGGATGGCAGCGAAGTCATGATGGACAGGGCGCGTATGCCCGACGTTGCTGCGCTGCGCGTCAAGCTCTGGGATGTCCTCGAGGCAGAAGGAAAAACGCTCGCTGCACTCAATGCCAGTCTGTTTGCAGCAGACCTGTCCGACCAGGTCGGACAAAGGATTCTGATGGCTCGCCAGGAGCTGGGAGACCGACTGGTACGCACCTACTGCGTTGGCAAGGGCATCGCCGTCGCACTCAACCCGGTTCCGGTTGCGGACCTGTTTGCGGCTGCGTTTATCGATGTCGGCATGGTGGTGCACCTGTCGCGTGTCTACGACCTGCCGTTAAGCCGCAAAGAGGCGGGATCCATTGTGCGCGTCATCGTCGCCGAGTCGGCCGCACTCATGACCACCGTGTGGGCGTTACACCTTGTCTCCAGTGGGCTCAAGGTCGGCACGCTTGGGCTGTCGACGGTACTTACGGCTGGCGCTCAGGGCGCTATTGCTTACTACAGCACGTACCTGGTGGGGCAGGCCGCCGGTAAGTATCTCGCGGAAGGTAAGTCGTGGGGCGAGGGTGGTCCCAAGAAGGTCGTCAAGGAAATCCTGGACTCGCTCGATCGGGATACCGTCCTGTCGGATGCGCGCCGAGAGATTCAGGTGCGACTGGGGCTAAGGCGCTCCTGATGGACCGCGAGACCCGCATGCGCCGTATCTGGGAGACGATCCAGGATATTCCCCGTGGTAGTGTTGCCAACTACGGTCAGGTAGCGGAGATCGCAGGTATACCGCGAGGTGCCCGCCAGGTGGGTTATGCACTGCGCCACTCGCCAAGGGACCTGGAGTTGCCGTGGCATCGCGTGATCACATCGTCGGGAAAGAGCGCTTTCGATCCGAACAGCCGCGCGTATCGAACTCAGCGGGACCGCCTCGCGGACGAGGGCGTTGTGATGTTGCAGGGCAAAGTGGATATGCAGAAATACCGTTGGCAACCTGACCTTGATGAGTTGCTGTGGAAGCCATCTTGTATGTGGGACGAGGATTGAGTATCAAACGCAAAGCGCGGTCGCACTTTCTTAACGCGGTGCTGAGTCCAGGCGCGCGACGCCTGCAGCGCACGTCATGCGAACTACGGCGTAAGTTGACCGGGTCGACGCACGAGATATCGGCTTTTCTGCAACTCGATGACCCGTACTCCTACCTTCTGGCACATTACCTGTCGGAATTACCGGCACATTTCGAGATCGAACTTAAGGTCTACCTGTCGCAGGCACGTGGCGACGAGTACCAGCCGGCACCGGAGATGTTGTCCGAGTATGCGGCCGTGGATGCACGCCGTCTTGCGCTCGAACTGGGTATCCCGTTTCTTGACCGTGCTGCGGCACCGCCTGTTGAACATCGACGGCGTCTGCTTGACGAGCTGGCGTCTCACGCTCGCTCTCCCGATTTCCTTGAACAGTTTCTTGAAGTCCTGGAAGTCTACTGGCGCGGTGACACTGAAGCCGCTGCACGGCGCTCGGATACCGGGAAGAAGGGCGCTGCGGATCGCGAAATTGCAGAGTCACAGAAGCTTCAGAAACGTCTCGGTCATTACAACAGTGCGATGTTGCACTACGGTGGCGAGTGGTACTGGGGCGTAGACCGCCTGCACTATCTCGTCGGGCGACTCGATGAACTCGGTGCAGCC
>Ga0224504_10000277_pt1 | contig 22676 bp, 21 predicted proteins | sample SF_Oct11_sed_USG_3_FD_170160 | JGI IMG/M metagenome (GOLD analysis project Ga0224504, IMG submission 170160) | Sediment microbial communities from San Francisco Bay, California, United States - SF_Oct11_sed_USGS_24 | ecosystem: Environmental > Aquatic > Marine > Sediment | place: USA...
CAGACTCCGGACCTGAATTCGATGGAGCTTGTACGGGGAAAGATGACCCACAGGAGACATTGAGCCTCGATGTTTTCCGCTGAGAGGAGTACCGAATTTCAGATACCCCCGAACGTCGGCTTACCCACGCTAACAGGGACAAGATGCCTGGGAGTTGGAGGCGGCGAGTAATACAAGCCACCGCAAGGGAGCAGCCGATCACCCCGCGTACTTGCTGTCAAAATACTGTTTCGCGTTCTCTAGCCAAAGCTTGGCATGCAATTCACCTGTACAGTCCGCGAGGATCTGCTTTACTTGCGTTATGGGAGCCGCCAAGTCGAAAGTGCTGTACCTTCATGCCCGTGAGGTGTCTGCTCACGGATTTCGAGGCTTCTGAATCCTCAAGTCCCTTGCCGGTCTTTTCACGCACTTCCGCTGGCAGGCCCTCTTGAGCGTCAGTCAGTGTCCTATGGCGAGCAGTCGAAGGGCGGTTCGAACGCGTGGCGGCAGGCCTGCACGTCCTCTGCCGTGAGGTCGTTGCGCTCCCCGTAGGGGTCTCCAACATCGAAGCCGTCGAAGTAGATACAGGACCAGTAATCCTGCTGATCTTCCAGGCTTATGCCGAATACGGGGTCGCCCTTCTTGTCCTTGAGTATGTACTCAACGAAGCTGAACACGCCCGCTGTATCCAGGTCGGAGTAACACACGAACTCTGGCTTGTTCATCGAATCAATGCGCTCAAAGACCACTTGTGGGTCCCAGCACTTACACGTCTTCTGCTCGCAGGCGGGCACGTCGCCGCGGATCCGAGCGCGCGTCTCGAGCACGTCCCCCCCGCAGATACCGCAGCTCACCTCGGCGAACACCTTCGTGGTACCTGCCAGCGGGGAGATCGGGACCTGATTGCCGTATCCGACGAGCGTGCAGCTAGACGGATCCGGGGGGGCAAAGTAGTCGCTGCCGAGCGTGTTCCCCTCCTTGTCGACGAACTGGGTCGTGCATTCGGTGAGACCGATACCGACCCCACAGCCCTTCAACCGGATGTGGTAGTCGATGACAGGGACCCCGGCATCACAGCCGACCCACTCTGCGGCTTCCAGCTCGATCCTGCACGAATTGCCTAGGGCGGCCGACGGCGCCACGAGGAATGCCAGTGCTACGAACAGACCTCGCATCTCGATCCTCCTCCACACAGAGCGATTAGATCGGACCTCCGATCCGGGAGTTCCCGGAGTCGATTGCACCGAGCTTATCTCCGTTGCGCCCAAGATACAATGTTGGGCACCTCAAATGAGGGGGGCTTCGTCTCGTCGCTGGGGCGTAAGGTCAGCTGTTGGCTAGGAGCACGCATTCGAGGGCGTGTTCGGGCACGGCCGCTTTCCCCCAGCAAGCCGACTTTCGAGTCCGAACGTCAGCTTTCCAACGAATTTCGTCAGCTTGACCCTTGGCAGCGGACCCGTTGAGCGCCTCGCCCCATGGTCTGGAGGTGACCCAAAGCGGCTGTTCAGTCGCCAAATCGAACCAAGAAAACCAGACGATCAACATGCAATGTCCCAAGCAAGATCAAAGTCGTCATCGGCAGCCGAATCTGCTACCGTTTTCGGCCAGCTGGAGGTGGTATCCGGGGATCTCGGTTTAGACTCTTGACAGTTGGTTTCATCGTCTCGAGTCGACAAGACAGGAACGGATTGAGTGTCCAGTTTAACTGGATCACTGGCTTCTAAGCAAAATTCGACTTAATGTAGATCTCAGCAGGGAGATCTCGGATTAACTGAAGACGCACCACAACAGTATTCTCCGCGCGGGCGGGGGGGGGGCCGAGCATGAGGCAATCGAGAACGAAACCAACGTCACTGACCTGCACCTCCTCGCCGTCTGCCATGAGTTTGCTCGGTCGGGCGGAGCTGGGAGCTGTGCAGACGGAGCCCTACGCCCATCTGGAAATCATGCCGGCGTTAGACTGGTCGCTTTATGAGGAGTTGCAGGGCAGCTTCCCACCCCTTGAGGTGATCGCCGGAGGGCAAGAGGGATATGGCAGCAATCAGGTAGTGCGTCTTTCGGCGCGGGAGGTGATTGACAATGCCGAAATTCCCAAGATCTGGCGGGATTTCTTCACCTACCACGTTTCAAAGGACTGGTGGGGCGACATTGTCCGGGTAATGGGTCGCGAACTGCGCAGGTCCCACCCCAACATTGAAGCACGGACCGGTCGGGCCCTTGAAGACTGGCGAGCAATCTTGAGAGGTGATGATGGAGAGGCGGAGGTTCGTCTCGACTGTTTGTTCGTTTACAATACGCCGGTCACGCAACGCTCCAGCGTCAAGGGAGCGCATGTGGACCGAGCGGATAAGATCTTCAGCGCGCTCTTCTACTGTCGCCATAGAGAGGATGATACACCCGGCGGGGACCTAACGATCTACCGATTTGCCAAGACGCCTGTATTCGACAAGCACCAAGTGTCCACGAAGCGGCTCGAGGACGTGGGTACAATTCGCTACGACACGAACAAGCTGTTCTGCTTCGTGAACTCCCTTCGGAGCGTCCACTCCGTAACCGAACGGGAGGTAACACTAACTCCAAGGCGTTATGTAAATCTCGTTGTCGAAACGCCGTTCAAGGCCTTCAAGGTTCCTCAAATGAACTGGGCCTCACGGCTGTTATACAGAAGGTTGCACAGGGAGTGGACGCGAACCCATCAACCGGACGAATGGAATCGCCGATCACATTCTCCCTAGAGCAGGGTCCGGTCAGTTTGACTCGATTTTTTGGATACCCCTGGGCTTGTTGCCGGCGGCATCATTTTCGCGGGTCGCGTGGGGGGCATATGCGCACGGCAAAATTCAGCAATTGAAAGCTGTTCGGAGAAGCTCGATCAGGCCGCGCGTCTGCAATTGGGCCTTTTCGGCACGAAAAGCCTGCCGATCCGCCGGTCGCCGAATCATAGGGGGAAAGCATGTTTAAAGCTGTCAAAACCGGCGTCCAATGTTTGTCCGCAACTGTCGAATGTCGTCTTTTGGCTCTAGCCGGAAGTGCACAGCTGATCACCAGGATGTCCGCATACCTGTCCATAGCGGTCGTGACACTGGGCGGCGGCCCGTGAAATCGAACCGCCATTGATGAGTACACGACCTACCCCCCGTAACTCTGCACCAGGGAGCCGGCGACCAGGTACCAGCCGTCGACCAGGACGAAGAAGATCAGCTTGAAGGGCAGCGAGATCATGACCGGCGGCAGCATCATCATGCCCATGGACATGAGGATCGAGGCGACCACCATGTCGATCACCAGGAACGGCAGGAACAAGAGGAAGCCGATCTCGAAGGCGCGCTTCAGCTCGCTGATCATGAAGGCCGGGATCAGGGCGCGCAGCGGCGTCTCCTCCGGTTCGTCCAGCGCCTCTTCGCCCGACATGTCGAGGAACAGCTTGAGGTCCTGCTCGCGCACGTGCTTCAACATGAACGTGCGCACCGGCTCGGCGGCGAGGTCCAGCGCCTCGACCTCCGTGACCTCCTCGGCGATCAGGGGCTCGAGCGCCTCGTCGTAGACCAGCTGCAGGGTCGGCATCATGACGAAGGCGGTGAGGAACAGCGCCAGGCTGATCAGCACCGAGTTGGGCGGCGTCTGCTGGATGCCCAGCGCGCTGCGCAGGAAGGAGAGCACGACGACGATCCGGGTGAACGAGGTCATCATCACCAGGATCGAGGGCGCCAGGCTGAGGACCGTGATGAGGGCGACCAGCTGCAGGATCCGGCTGGTCGTCGACCCGCCCTCGCCGCCGAGCTCCAAATTGAGGCTCTGGGCCAGCGCCGGCTCCACGCCCGCGGCGAGGCCGGCCAGCAGCGCCGCGGCGAGCCAGGCAAGGCGCCTCATGCCGGCTCTCCCGTTCGCCCGCCCGGTCGCTCTTCCGTCGGCGCCTCGCCCGGGCCCGGTGTCTCCGGCGCCGCGATGCCGGATTCCACAAGCAGGTCCGGGCCGGCGCCCAGCAGCACCAGGTGCTCGGCCGCGTCGCGGCGCAGCAGGACCAGCTTGCGGCGGGCATCGAGCGGCATCACCTCGACCACGGCAAGCCGCCGCGCCCGGCCGGTGTTGGGGGTCAGCTTGCCGCCCAGGCCGAAACGCCGGGCCGCCCAGGCGAGCGCGCCGATCAGGCCCAGGACAAAGACCAGGGCCAGCACGAACTTGAAATAGACGTCGAGGTCCATGGCGGCGGGCGGCCCGGTCAAGCCCCGCCCGTCGGGCGCGCCTGCGGGTGGTCGTCCGTCCGGTCGTCCGGGCCGTCGACCATCGCGCGGACCTCGGCGGCGAGTCCGTCCAGGTCGGCCCGCAGCCTGAGCAGGACGGGGCCGTAGCACAGCGCTTCCTCCCGGGGCCGGCCCGCGATCTCCGCGCAGAGCGCCTCGACCCGTTCCTCGAAGGCGGCCAGGCCGAGGTCGCGGCCGGCCGCAAGGTGGGCCCGGGCCTCGGCGACGGCCAGGCCCAGCTGGGCCAGCTCTTCGCCGATCGTCGCCGGCGGGCTCACGGCGCGTCCCCCGGCGCGTCTCCCGGCCCGTCTCCGGTAGCCGGCGGCGGGGCGCTTGCCCGGTATACGTAGGTCAGGATCTCGGCGACCGCGGCCAAAGCCTGCAGGGGCACCTCGCTGTCGACGTCGATCGCGGCCAGGATCTCCGCCAGGTCGGCATCGCTGCGCACCTTGACGCCGCGGTCGAAGGCGATCGCCAGGATCTGCTCGGCCAGCTTGCCGCGGCCCTTGGCGACCACGCGCGGCGTGCCGGCCGGGCCCTCCTGAAGCGCGACGGCCAGCGAGCGCCGGCCTTCGGTCTCGGCCGTCTCCGGCGGGGAGAGGGTCGTCTCTTCGGCCATGGTTCGTGTTCTACGTTCCAGGTTGTCGACTGCGCGACGACCGGCAGAGCATTCTGCCGCCGCCAGGACGTAATCCTGGAGTATTAACCTTAATGAATTATTTAGGCTGTCGCCCGCCGCGCCCTTGGCCCGGCCTCGACGGGAGGGCTATCGCATGTAGCGGTGTTCGATGGCCAAGGTTCAAGGCGCCGCCTGCGGCGGCCCCTCATGCTTCGACAAGCTCAGCATGAGGATGGTTGTTTGTTCCAAATTGGGAACCTCATCCTGAGCTTGTCGAAGGATGAGGAGCGCCCGAAGGGCGCGTCTCGAAGGGCGCCGAACACGCCGCGCCCACATGCGATTCCCCCGGCCTCGACGGGGCTCACTCGGGGGGCTTTTCGGTGGCTTCCTGCTCGGTCCTGGCGCCGGCTTCCTTGGTCGCCTCGGCGGCGCGCTGCTCGGCCTGGATGCGCTCGAAGATCTCGCGGCGCAGGACCGTGGCGGTCGACGGGAAGGTGAAGCCGAGCTTGATCGACTTGCCGCGAATGTCGATCACGGTCACCTCGATGTCGTCGTTTATAATGACTGACTCGCCGACCTTGCGTGTCAGATAAAGCATCGGCTGTCTCTCGCCTTTCCGCGGTCGAGCGGCGCCGACGGTAGCGCCCCCACAATTTGTCGGACAATTAAATCACCTTTTACGGATCATTAATAGGCCGCGCTTGATAATCGCGCGGGCCTTTGTGTCGATTTCGGCCGCAGCGGAGCGCGCAGGCACGCGTGGGAGACCAGATGGACGGTAAACTCAGCATTTTCGACGCGCTCGCCCGGCGCATGGCCTGGCTCGGCCAGCGCGAGCAGGTTCTGGCGCAGAACGTCGCGAACGCCGACACCCCCGACTACGTGCCGCAGGACCTCGAGCACGGCCCCTTCGCGCGCCAGCTCGCGCGCAGGCTGGCGCCGGTCGAGCCCGCGGCGACCCACCCGCACCATCTGCGCGGCGCAGAGGGCCGGGCCGAGCGCCCCGCCGACAGCGAGGACCAGCGCGAGCGCTTCGAGACCGCGCCTTCGGGCAACGCCGTCGTGCTCGAGGAGCAGCTGATCAAGGTGGCCGAGACGCAGATGGACTATCAGACCATGACCAACCTGTACCGCAAGCACATGCAAATGATCCGCATGGCGCTGGGCCGCGGGGGCTAGGTCGTGGCGGGACATAAGGAAGGCTGAGCCATGGACCTCGTCAAGGCACTCAACGTTTCGGCTTCGGGCCTGAAGGCGCAGGGCACGCGCCTCCGGGTCATCGCCGAGAACATCGCGAACGCGGATTCGACGGCCCAGCAACCGGGCGCCGAGCCCTATCGCCGCCGGGTCGTGACCTTCGGCAACGTGCTGGACCGCGAGCTCGGCGCCGAGACGGTGCGCGTGGACGGCATCGTCCCGGACCGGAGCGAGTTCAGGCGCCGCTTCGAGCCGGGCCATCCGGCGGCCGACGACAAGGGCTATGTCCTGACGCCGAACGTCAACAGCCTGCTGGAAGTGGCCGACATGCGCGAGGCCCAGCGCAGTTACGAGGCCAACCTGAAAGTGATCCAGTCGTCGCGCGCGATGCTGCAGCAGACCATCGACATCCTGCGTTGATACCAAAGGTCACTGATAATGACGCATTTCACCGAGGCGATTTTGGCCGCCAGCAAGGCGCGCGCTGCGCCGTTGTGCGGGTACAACAAGCGGCGCGCAACGTGGCTGGCGGCCAAAATCGCCCGGCCGTCCGGTGGGGCGTATCGGGGCGCCAGGGGCGTTGCGGCGCTTGCCCGATGCACGCACCGCGCTGCGCACCGCGCCTACCCGGGCGACCCGATCCGCTCCCATGAAATGAGTCATTATCAGTGACCTTTGGTATGACCCAACCGAACGCGGCCGCCAGAAGGGCGGCCGTTTCCCTGCCAGAACGGCGAAGCCGGGGGCGTAACCGGCCCATCAGGAGGCTTAGTCCATGACCGTGAACCTGAACGACGCGATCTCCGCCTATCTCGGCGCGGCGCGCGGCGCCGGCCCGGATGGTCTCGATCCGCGCGAGCGGGACCAGAGCGGCGACTTCGCCGGCGCCCTGCGCGAGGTCGCCGAAGACGCGGTCCAGGCGTTGCGCGAGGGCGAGGCGGCCTCGCTGAAGGCCGCGGCCGGCAAGGCCGACATCACCGACGTCGTGACCGCCGTGAGCCAGGCCGAGATCACCCTGCAGACCGTGGTCGCGGTGCGCGACCGGGTCATCCAGGCCTATCAGGATATCCTGCGCATGCCGATCTGACCGGCCTCGTCCGGCGCCTCCGCTCCCCGTCCGAGAAGCCCAACGCCCATGAATGCCACCGATGTTCTCGAGGTTTCGCGCGAAGCCGTGATCGTCATGCTGAAGGTCGGCGCGCCGATCCTTTCCATGGCACTCCTGGTCGGCCTCGCCGTGGCGCTGTTCCAGGCGCTCACCCAGATCCAGGAGATGACCTTGTCCTTCGTGCCGAAGATCCTGGTCATCTTCGTCTCCCTTCTGGTGCTGATGCCCTTCATGCTCTCCACGATGACCGCCTTCGGCCAGAGCCTGATGGACCGCATCGTCGCGCTGGGTTAGGCGCGCCATGCTCGCGGCCCTGCTGCCGGCCGAGATCTTCGGCGTGCTGCTCGTCTTCGTCAGGGTCGGCGCGGCCATGATGCTGCTGCCCGGCATCGCCGAGCCCTACGTGTCGGCGCGCGTGCGCCTGTTGCTGGCGTTGCTGCTTTCGCTTCTGGTGGCGCCGGTTCTGTCCAGCGCCCTGCCGGCCCTGCCGGGCAGCCCGGTGGCGCTCGCCCTGCTGATCCTCGGCGAGGTCGTGATCGGTCTCTTCATCGGCACGGTGGCACGGTTCTTCATCGCGGCGCTGACCACGACGGGCATGATGATCGCCTACATGTCCGCGCTGGCCAATGCGCTGATCAACGACCCCAGCGCTGCCCAGCAGGGCTCGATCGCTGGGTCCTTCCTGACCATCGTCGCCCTGCTCGTGATCTTCGCCCTCGACCTGCACCACCTGATGCTGAGGGCGCTGGTCGAGAGCTACCAGCTTTTCGTTCCGGGCGAGGTGCTGCCGTTCGGCGATTTCGCCGACATGATCGCCCGCGTGATGTCCAAGACCTTTCTCCTGGCCTTCCAGCTGGCCACGCCCTTCATCGCGGCGGCGACGATCTTCTATCTGGGCGTCGGTCTGCTGTCCCGCCTGATGCCGCAGGTGCATATCCTATTCGTCGTCATGCCGCTGCAGATCACGCTGGGCCTGGTCGTGATGTCGCTCGCGGTGCCCTTCATCATCAGCTGGTTCGCCGGCAGTTTCGAGGAGACGCTGCTGCCCTTCGCCGGCGGCGCGGCGCCGTTTTGAGCCATGGCTGAAGACCGTCAGGACGACTCGCAAAAAACCGAGGAGCCGACTCACAAGCGGCTGCGCGAAGCCCGCGAGAAGGGCCAGATTGCCAAGTCGCAGGAGGTCAGCCACTGGTTCATGATCCTCTCCTTCACGATCGCGGTCGGCTACCTCGCGCCGGGGGTGGCCGGCGGCATCGCCGAGGCGCTCTACGGCTTCCTGGCGCGGCCGCACGCGATCGCCATGGACGGCGAGGGGCTCAGCAACCTCTTCGCCGAGACCGCAGGCCTTCTGGCCCTGGCGCTGGCGCCGCCCATCCTCCTGACAATGGCCGCCGCCTTGGCGTCCGGCCTGATGCAGAGCGGCTTCGTCCTGAGCCTGGAGCCGATCAAGCCCAAGCTCGAGAAGATCTCGCCGCTGCGCGGCCTGCAACGTCTGTTCTCGGCGCGCGCGCTGGCCGAATTCGTCAAGGGGCTGGTCAAACTCGCCATCGTCGCCGCGGTGATCGGCCTGCTGCTCTGGCCCGAGCGGCGGCTGATCTCCGCCGTGGTGACCATGGACCTGCCGCAGTTCCTGGAGCTGCTTCAGTCGCTGGGTCTCCGGGTGCTGATCGCCGTGCTGGCGGTCATGTCGGTGATCGCCGGGCTCGACTTCCTGTTCCAGAAGAACCAGCACAACAAGCAGATGCGCATGTCCAGGCAGGAGGTGAAGGACGAGTTCAAGCAGACCGAAGGGGACCCGATGGTCAAGGCCCGGCTGCGCCAGATCCGCGTGGAGCGGGCCCGTCAGCGCATGATGGCGGCGGTCCCCGAGGCCGATGTCGTGATCGCCAACCCGACCCACTTCGCGGTGGCGCTCAGCTACGAGATGGGGTCGTCCGGCGCGCCCAAGGTGATCGCCAAGGGCGTCGATTCGCTGGCGCTCAGGATCCGCGAACGGGCCGAGGAATGCGACATTCCGGTGGTCGAGAACCCGCCTCTGGCGCGCGCGCTCTGCGAGGGGGTCGAGCTCGATCAGGAGATTCCGCCCGAGCACTACAAGGCGGTGGCCGAGATCATAGGTTACGTGATGCGCCTGAAGGGCAGGATGCCGGCCCGGCGACTCCACTGAGGCGAAGGGCCGGCGTTGGGGGCGGCGGTCTTGCGGCGCGGACGGAGGTGATGGATAAACATGCGCTTTATGGATATAGACTAGATCGGTGATGGCGCCCTTGGGAAAATCGCATCGTACGCTCGCCCTGTTCGCCTCGACGACGGCGGCGAGCCTGGGGTTCGGGTCTTCGCCGGCGCTGGCCGCCGGTGGGGGCGGTTTCTCGGCGCCCACCGTCGCGCTTCTTGTGCTCCTGGGCGCGGTCCTGGGGGGTGCGGCGGCCTACTTCTGGGGGCTGCGCAGGATCTCCCTGCTCCGCGATGCCCTGGCATCGGTCCCGCGGCCACGTCAGATCGTCGATTCGATGGGTCGGACGTCTTATGTGAATTTGGCCTTTGGCCAGGCCTTCGGCGATACGGATCGGCCGACGCCGGACATTCTCGGCGAGCGCGCGGCGGACCCGGAGTCGCGGAGGCTGATCGCGCGGCTTGCCGAAGCGGTGCGGCGGGGCGAGTCCGGGCACGCCGAGATCCGGGTGCGGCAGGGCGGGGGACCGCAGCCGGGGGAGGATATCGAGGACGAAGACGTCGCGTGGCGTCACGTCGCGGCCTATCCGGTCGAGGGGCGGCCCGGGTCCGCGTTCTGGTTCGTCGACAACGTGAAGCCCGAGCGGCAGATGGAGCAGGTCATCCGTGCGGAGCAGCAGCGCTTCGTCGACCTGCTGCACAACGCGCCGATCGGTTTCTACTCGGTCGATGCAGAGGGGCGGTTCCTGTTCGTCAACCAGGCCTTGGCCGGTTGGCTCGGTCTGGCGCGCGAGGATCTCGAAGGCGGCCGGCGGCTCCACGGTGTGCTCGCGCGGAAGCCCCCGGAGGGTACGGCGCCCGGCGATCCCTTCGGTGACGGCGCCGGGCAGGGCGAGGCGGTGCTGCAAGCTGAAGGCGGGAGGGCGTTTCCGGCGCTCATCGGCCAGACCGTCGAGCGCGACGCCGGGGGCCGTGAGCTGCGCACCCGCGCGGTGGTCTGTAACCTGTCCGAGGAGCGCGCCATGGCCGAGGCGCTGGACCGGGCGGAAAGCCGTTTCGAAAGCTTCTTCGGACAGGCGCCGGTCGGCATCGCCCTGGTCGATGGCCGGGGCGGCGTCACCGAGTTCAACGACGCGGTGCGCGTCATGGCCGGAGTCGACGAGGGCGTTTCCGGCGGCATGCCGCTGGCCGACTTGGTCGCCGAGGACAGCCGGCCCCTGGTCGAGAACCTGCTCGAGCGCGGCGCCCAGGGGGCTTCGGACGGCGAGGGGGAGCCGGTCGAGGTCGAGATGGCCGGCGGCGGCGCAAGGGTCTGCGCGCTCTTCGTCACGCCCATGCAGCCGGAGGCGGACGGGCCCGGCGGCTTCGTCGCCCATTTCATCGATACGACCGAGCAGAAGAACCTCGAGAAGCAGTTCGTCCAGTCGATGAAGATGCAGGCCGTGGGCCAGCTGGCCGGCGGCATTGCGCACGACTTCAACAACCTCCTGACCGCGATGATCGGCTTTTCCGACTTGCTGCTGTTGCGCCACCGGCCGGGCGACCAGTCCTTCGCCGACATCATGCAGATCAAGCAGAACGCCAACCGCGCGGCCAACCTGGTGCGCCAGCTGCTGGCCTTCTCGCGCCAGCAGACGCTGCAGGCCAAGGTGCTCAACGTCACCGACATCCTGGCCGAGCTGTCCCACCTGCTGCGCCGCCTGATCGGTGAGAACATCGACCTCAAGATGGTCCACGGCCGCGATCTCGGCATGGTCAAGGCGGACCAGGGGCAGCTGGAGCAGGTGATCATCAACCTGGCGGTCAACGCGCGCGACGCCATGCCCGAGGGCGGCACGTTGACGATTCGCACCGGCACCGTCCACCTCTCGAGGACGACCAAGCGCAAGGGCGAAACCATGCTGGCCGGCGACTACACGCAGATCGAGGTGACCGACAGCGGCTCCGGCATGACCCGCGAAAACCTCGACCGTATCTTCGACCCCTTCTTCACCACCAAGGAGGTCGGGGCCGGTACGGGGCTCGGCCTGTCGACGGTCTATGGCATCGTCAAGCAGACCGGCGGCTTCGTCTTCGTCGCGAGCAAGCCGGGGGCCGGCACGACCTTCACGATCCTGCTGCCCTGCCATGCCGAAACGCAAAGCGATGCGGTCGACGCCAAGCTTCCCGCCGAGCCGGTCATCGATCAGAGCGGCAGCGGCACCCTGCTGCTGGTCGAGGACGAGGACGCCGTGCGCGCCTTTTCCGCCCGCGCGCTGCGCAGCAAGGGCTATGACGTGCTCGAGGCACGTTCCGGCGAGGCGGCGCTCGAACTCCTGGGCGAACAGCAGAAACCGATCGACCTCCTGATCACCGACGTGGTGATGCCGCGGATCGACGGGCCGACCCTGGTGCGCGAAGTGCGCGGCCAGCGGCCCGACCTCAAGGTCATCTTCATCTCGGGCTATGCCGAGGACGCGTTCAGGAAGCGCCTCGACCAGGGCGCCGGCATCCACTTCCTGCCCAAGCCCTTCTCCTTGAAGCAGCTGGCCGGCAAGGTGAAGGAGGTCATGCGCGAAACCGCCGCGTGAGGCGGCGGTCCGATGCTTGACCGGGACCCGGCGGGGCTGGCGCGCCGCCCTTTTGTTCTCTTTTTATTCTTTTCCCTTGCCAAGATGAGAACAAAGCGGGTACACTCGCCTTCGTTGCAGTCGCATCACCCCTATGGGATAAGAGAGGTCGGTCATGTCGCAGAACGTGTTGCGTCTCGTCGAGAGGGACTCCGTGGACAAGAAGAAGGCATTGGAGGGCGCGCTGGGGCAGATCGAGCGCGCTTTCGGCAAGGGTTCGATCATGCGCCTCGGCGAGGACCAGGTGGTCGAGACCGAGGTCGTGCCGACCGGCTCGCTGGGCCTGGACATCGCGCTCGGCATCGGCGGCCTGCCGCGCGGCCGGGTGGTCGAGATCTACGGCCCGGAAAGCTCCGGCAAGACGACCCTGGCGCTGCACGTGCTCGCCGAGGCGCAGAAGCGCGGCGGCACCTGCGCCTTCATCGATGCCGAGCACGCGCTGGACCCGGCCTATGCCGGCAAGCTCGGGGCCGACGTGGGGGAGCTGCTGATCTCGCAGCCCGACACCGGCGAACAGGCGCTCGAGATCGCCGACACTCTGGTGCGCTCGGGCGCGATCGACGTGCTGGTGATCGATTCGGTGGCCGCCCTGGTGCCGCGGGCCGAGCTCGAGGGCGACATGGGCGACCAGCTGCCCGGCCTGCAGGCGCGCCTGATGAGCCAGGCCTTGCGCAAGCTGACCAGCTCGATCTCCAAGTCCAATACCATGGTGCTGTTCATCAACCAGATCCGCTACAAGATCGGCGTGATGTTCGGCAGTCCCGAGACCACGACCGGCGGCAACGCGCTCAAGTTCTACGCGTCGGTCCGGCTCGACATCCGGCGCATCGGCGCGATCAAGGACCGCGATTTGGTGGTCGGCAACCAGACCCGGGTCAAGGTGGTCAAGAACAAGATGGCGCCGCCGTTCCGCGTGGTCGAGTTCGACATCATGTACGGCGAGGGGGTGTCCAAGACCGGCGAGCTGCTCGACCTCGGGGTCCAGGCCGGTATCGTCGAGAAGTCCGGCTCGTGGTTCTCCTTCGACGGCCAGCGGGTTGGCCAGGGGCGCGAGAACGCCAAGACCTTCCTCAGGGAAAATCCCGGGATCGCCGATACGATCGAACAGAAGATCCGGGAGAACGCCGGGCTCGTCGCCTCGGCAATGCTCGAGGGACCGGACGGCCCCGACGGCCCCGACGGCGCCGAAGCGGGGGAGGGCGCCGAGGCCGAGCCGGCCGGCTGACCCGGCAGCCTTCGTCGGCCTGCGCGGCAGGCCGCTCGATTTCCGGAAAAGAAACGCGCCGGGACGGATCGCGGCCGGCCCGGCGCTGCGCCGGACGGGCCCGCCGCGTCCGCGGTCTGTCGAAGCCCATGTGCAAATGGGCTGCGACCAAATGGGCTGCGACCAAATGGGCTGGCTCCGCGCGTCCTGGCGAACTGGACAGGTCCGAGCCGGCGCGTTAAATACCCTTTGCCAATAAGCCAGCTTCTTGGGGCCAAGAATGGAATTGTTCCAGTTCTTGCCCTAAGGCCCGGCGCTTGGGGCAGCCGGAGTAGCGAAACCCATGACAACGGCCAACGAGATCCGCGGTGGATTCCTGGATTATTTCGCGCGCAACGGCCACGAGGTCGTGGCCTCCTCGGCGCTCGTGCCGCACAACGATCCCACGCTGCTGTTCACCAACGCCGGCATGGTGCAGTTCAAGAACGTCTTCACCGGCGCCGAGACGCGTCCCTACAAGCGCGCCGTGACCTCGCAGAAATGCGTGCGCGCGGGCGGCAAGCACAACGATCTTGAGAACGTCGGCTATACCGCCCGGCACCACACCTTCTTCGAGATGCTGGGCAATTTCTCCTTCGGCGACTACTTCAAGGATCTGGCCATCGAGCTGGCCTGGAACCTGGTCACCAAGGAATACGGCCTCGACCCGGACCGGCTGCTGATCACGGTCTATGCGGAGGACGACCAGGCGGCCCAACTGTGGCGCAAGATCGCCGGCCTGCCCGACAGTAAGATCCTGCGAATCGGGACCTCGGACAACTTCTGGGCCATGGGCGATACCGGTCCCTGCGGTCCCTGTTCGGAGATCTTCTACGATCACGGGCCGGCGATCCCGGGCGGACCTCCCGGCAGCCCCGACGAGGAGGGCGACCGCTTTATCGAGATCTGGAACCTGGTGTTCATGCAGTACGAGCAGGTCGAGCCGGGCAGCCGGATCGAGCTTCCCAAGCCGTCGGTCGACACCGGCATGGGGCTCGAACGCATCGCCGCGGTGCTGCAGGGCACGCACGACAACTACGAGGTCGACCTGCTGCGCCACATCATCGAAGCCTCGGCCGAGGTCTCCGGGGTCGCGCCCGACGGTCCGCAGGCGGTCTCGCACCGGGTGATCGCCGACCATCTGCGCGCCACCGCCTTCCTGATCGCCGACGGGGTCTTGCCGTCCAACGAGGGCCGCGGCTACGTGCTGCGCCGGATCATGCGCCGGGCCATGCGCCACGTGCACAAGCTGGGCGTCAAGGACACCATGATCTGGCGCTTGGTGCCGAACCTGGTGCGCGAGATGGGGGAGCATTTTTCCGAGCTCAAGCGCGCCGAGGCGCTGATCACGGAGACGCTCAAGCTCGAGGAGCGCAACTTTAACCGCACGCTCGATCGCGGCCTCAAGCTGCTGAACGAGGAAACCGGCAGGTTGGGCGACGGCCAGGCGCTGGCCGGCGAGGTCGCCTTCAAGCTCTACGACACCTACGGCTTCCCGCTCGATCTCACCCAGGACATCCTGCGCGGCCAGGGTCGCGGCGTGGACACGGCCGGCTTCGACGCCGCCATGAAGAGGCAGCGCGAACAGGCGAAGAAGGCCTGGGCCGGGTCGGGCGACGCGGCCACGGAGGCGCTCTGGTTCGATTTGCGCGATCGCCTCGGCGCCACCGAATTCCTGGGCTACGAGACCGAGCAGGCCGAGGGCCGGATTCTCGCGATCCTGAAGGACGGCGAGGAGGTCCGGGAGGCCGCGCCGGGCGAGCCGGTCCAGTTCATCGTCAACCAGACCCCCTTCTACGGCGAATCCGGCGGCCAGGTCGGCGATACCGGGCTGTTCTTCAGCGCCGCCGGGGCCGAGGCCAGGATCGACGACACCCAGAAGAAGCTGGGCGACCTGCACGTCCACATCGGCGAGGTGACGCAGGGCAAGCTCGCGGTCGGCGAGGCGGTCGAGCTGCGCGTCGATGCGGTGCGCCGCGCCGGCCTGCGCGTCCATCACTCGGCGACGCACCTGCTGCACGAGGCCTTGCGCCGCCGCTTGGGCGACCACGTCACCCAGAAGGGCTCGCTGGTGGCGCCCGACCGCCTGCGCTTCGACATCTCCCATCCCAAGGCGCTGACGGCCGAGGACATCCTGGCGGTCGAGGAGATGGTCAACGCCCGCATCCGCGCGAACGCGCGAAGCGGGACCCACCTCATGGCCCAGGACGAGGCGGTCGAGGCCGGTGCGCTCGCCCTGTTCGGCGAGAAGTACGGCGAGGAGGTGCGCGTGGTCGCCATGGGCGGCGAGGACCCGGCCAAGGGCGAGGGCAAAGCCTATTCGACCGAGCTGTGTGGCGGCACCCACGTTCGGCGCAGCGGCGACATCGGCTTCCTCAAGATCGTCGGTGAAGGGGCGCTGGCCGCGGGCGTGCGCCGCATCGAGGCGGTCGCCGGCGCCGCGGCGCTGGCCCACGTGGCGTGGCACGAGGCGTTGTTGTGCGAGGCGGCCGCGGCCTTGAAGACCGCGCCGGCCGAGCTGCCGGCCCGGCTCGGCGGCCTGATGGATGAGCGCAAGAAGCTGCAGCGCGAGCTGGAGGACCTGCGCCGGCGGCTCGCCACCGGCGGCGGCGGCGGCGCGGCCAAGGCGCCGGAGGCGCGCGAGGTGGCCGGAGTCAAGTTCGCCACGCGGCTGCTCGAGGGCGTGCCGCCGCGCGACCTCAAGCCCATGGCCGACGAGCTGAAGACCCGGGTCGGCTCGGGCGTCGTCGCCCTGGTCGCGGTCAACGACGGCAAGGCCTCGCTCGTGGTCGGCGTGACCGGCGACCTGACCGGGCGGCTCTCGGCCGTCGACCTGGTGCGCGCCGGCTCCGAGGCGCTCGGCGGCAAGGGCGGCGGCGGCCGGCCGGACATGGCTCAGGCCGGCGGGCCCGACGGCGCCGCGGCCCAGGCCGCGCTCGCCGCCATCGAAGGCGCGCTGGAAGCGGCCGGGTAATCCCGGCCGCCTAGCAACTTTATTTGACAGTCCAAGGGACACATGGCTAGGTATAGCCCGGTCTTTTCGCAACCTTTTCACGGGTTGTAAGAGAAATCAAACTAGATACATTAAGTTGTGTAACAGACAGGGAGGTTAACATGAAGCGCCAGATCCTGATGGCTTCCTTCGCCGTCGCCGCGACGCTTGCCTTTGCGGCGGGGGCTCAGGCCAAGACCCTCGTCTACTGCTCGGAGGGCAGCCCCGAGGGCTTCAATCCGTCACTCTACACGGCGGGCACCACCTTCGACGCCTCGTCGCGCCCGATCTTCAACCGCCTGGTCGAGTTCGAGCGCGGCACCACCAAGATCGTGCCGGCCCTGGCCGAGAGCTGGGAGGTCTCGGGCGACGGCCTGAGCTACACCTTCAAGTTGCGTAAGGGCGTCAAGTTCCACACCACCAAGAACTTCACGCCGAGCCGGGATTTCACTGCCGACGACGTGCTCTACAGCTTCAACCGGCAGCTCAAGCCAGACCACCCCTACCACAAGGTCTCGGGCGGCGCCTACGAGTACTTCAACGGCATGGACATGCCAGGGCTGCTGAAGTCGGTCGATAAGGTCGACGACTATACGGTCAGGTTCGTGCTGACCAAGCCCGAGGCGCCCTTCATCGCCAACATGGGCATGGACTTCGCCTCGATCCTCTCGGCCGAGTACGCGGACCAGATGTCCAAGGCCGGCACGCCGGAGAATGTCGACCTCAATCCGGTCGGCACCGGGCCGTTCCAGCTGGTCGCCTATCAGAAGGACGCGGTCATCCGCTACAAGGCCCATCCCGACTATTGGGCCGGCAAGGCCAAGATCGACAAGCTGATCTACGCCATCACGCCGGACCCCTCGGTGCGCTACCAGAAGCTCAAGGCCGGTGAATGCCATGTGATGCCCTATCCGAACCCGGCCGATATCGAGGCCATGAGCAAGGACCCGGACCTCAAGCTGCTCGAGCAGGAAGGCTTGAACGTCGGCTACCTGGCGTTCAACACCGAAAAGGCGCCCTTCACCGACAAGCGCGTGCGCCAGGCCCTCAACATGGCGGTCGACAAGAGCGCGATCATCGACGTGGTTTTCCAGGGCGCCGGCAAGGCGGCCAAGAACCCGATCCCGCCGACCATCTGGTCCTATGACGAGTCGACCAAGGACTATCCCTACGATCCCGACAAGGCCAAGGCGCTGCTGGCCGAGGCCGGGGTCAAGGACCTCAAGACCAACATCTGGGCCATGCCGGTGCAGCGGCCCTATAACCCCAACGCCAAGCGCATGGCCGAGCTGATCCAAGCCGACTGGGCCAAGGTCGGCGTCCAGGCCGAAATCGTCTCCTTCGAGTGGGGTGAGTACCTGAAGCGCTCCAAGGCGGGCGAGCACCAAACCATCCTGCTGGGGTGGACCGGCGACAACGGCGATCCGGACAACTTCCTCTTCGTGCTCCTGGGCTGCGAGGCGGCCAAGGGGGCCAACCGGGCGCGCTGGTGCCACAAGCCCTTCGACGACCTGCTGCGCAAGGCCAAGCAGATCTCGGACGTCAAGGAGCGCACCAGGCTCTACGAGCAGGCTCAGGCCGTCTTCAAGGAGGAGGCGCCCTGGATCACCATCGCCCACTCGGTCGTCTTCATGCCGGTGCGCAAGGAGGTCGTCGACTACAAGATCGACCCCTTCGGCGGCCACATCTTCTACGGCGTCGATCTGAAGTAACGATTGGCGCGCCCATAGACCTGTTCAGGGAAGGGGCCCTTCGGGGCCCCTTTCTTCGTTCAGGAAAACTCGACGCCGATCTTGTCGCCCTCGCGCCAGCGCCGCGTGCAGTGGCGTGCCGGGCCGTCCAGGGGCCGCAAGGTGAAGGACTCCGGGCAGTCCTGGTCGGGATCGGACATCCGGATCGCCGCCCCGCCCTCGGACCGGTTGAGAATGACGCAGGGGAAATGGTGGTCCCCGTCTACGATCACGGCCGCCTCGATGACCGACACCCGCTCGTGACGACGGCGCTCTGCGCCCCCCCAGCCCGGGACCGCCTCGGACACCGGCTCGGACGCCGGTTCGGACGCCGGTTCGGACTCCGGTTCGGACTCCGGGCTCGGCCCGGCCGCCGGCCGGGAGGCCAGGCCGGGCAGCAAGTCGTCGACGGACCAGGGTTCGGGCTCTGGCCGAGACTCCTGCCCGTCTTCGAACGCCGGGTCCGGAGAGGAAGCTTCGGCGGGTGCGGTCTCGGCCCAAGCTTCGGCTTCGGGCCGCGACCCGGCCAGCGGCGGGGAGGACCCGGACTCCAGCCAGCCGGTCCCAGTCCCGTCTTGCGGCTCGGGCTCCGGCTCGGGATCCGGCTCGGACGGCCCGGCCGGAGTGTCGCCGGTCGCTGGTTCGAATTCGGATAGAGGATCCGGCCCGCCGGGCGCGTCGCCTTCGTTGCCGGCTTCGACCTCGATCGGCGGTGCGTCCGGAATTTGAGACGGCTCGGACTCCAGCCAGTCGGTCCCGGCCCCGTCTTCCGGCTCGGGTTCCGGCTCGGATGGACCGGCCGGCGCGTCACCGTTTGCCGCATCGAACTCAGATAGAGATTGCGGCCCGCCGGGCGCATCGGGTTCGTTATCGGTCTCGGCTTCGATCGGCTCCGCGTCCAGCATTTGAAGCGGCTCGGTGTCCAGCCAATCGGTCCCGGTCTCGTCCTCGGGCTCGGGTTCCGGCTCGGACGGCCCGGCCATCGCGTCATCGGGCGCGGCCTCGACCGGCGCCGCGTCCGGCATTTGGGGCGGCTCGGACTCCAGCCAGTCGGTCCCGGCCTCGTTTTCCACTTCGGTCTCCGGCTCGGGTTCCGGCTCGGATGGACCGGCCGGCGCGTCACCGGTCGCCGCATCGAACTCAGATAGAGATTGCGGCCCGCCGGGCGCATCGGGTTCGTTGTCGGTCTCGGCTTCGATCGGCTCCGCGTCCAGCATTTGAAGCGGCTCGGTGTCCAGCCAATCGGTCCCGGCCTCGTCCTCGGGCTCGGGTTCCGGCTCGGACGGCCCGGCCATCGCGTCATCGGGCGCGGCCTCGAATTCGGACAGAGAGTCCGGTTCGCCGGGCGCATCGGGCTCGTCATCGGGCGCGGCCTCGACCGGCTGCGAGTCCGGCATTCGAGATGGCTCGGAGTCCAGCCAATCGGTCCCGGCCTCGTTTTCCGCTTCGGTCTCCGGCTCGGGTTCCGGCTCGGATGGACCGGCCGGTGCGTCGCCGGGCGTTGCCTTGAATTCGGATAGAGCGTCCGGCTCGCTCGACGTATCGGGTTCGTTGTCGGTCTCGGCTTCGATCGGCTCCGCGTCCAGCACTTGAGGCGGCTCGGTGTCCAGCAAATCGGTCCCGGCCTCGTCCTTCGGCTCAGGCTCCGGCTCGGGATCCGGCTCGGACGGCCCGGCCGGTGCGTCGCCGGGCGTTGCCTTGAATTCGGATAGAGCGTCCGGCTCGCTCGACGTATCGGGCTCGTCGTCGAATTCGGCCGCGTCGCTTGGCGCGCCTTGCGGCTGTATCTGTTCCGACTCCAGCCAGTCGGTCCCGGCCTCGTCCTGGGGTTCCGGTTCCGGGTCGGGAGCCGACGGGCCGGCGGACTCGCCATCGGGCGCCGCGCCGACTTCGAACGGAGGCTCTGGATCGCCGGGCGCGTCGGCCTCGGTCCGCGGCGCGGCTGGCGGCGGAGACGGCTCCGAGTCCTGCGCGACATCTTCGATCCGGTCCGCTGCCTCGGGTTCCGGCGTCGTGTCCGGCCTGGCCGAGGCCGTAGGTCCGACATCGGGTCCGGGCTCCGGTTCGGACGCCGGCTGCGGCCCGGTTGGGATCTTCGCCCTGGCGACGAGCGCCGCCCGGGCTTTCGCCGCGGCCTTGGAGAGCGGCTTGGCGCCGAGCGCGGCCTTGGCGTCGGCCGCGAACTGCGCGAGCGGTTTGGCGTCGAGCGCCGCCCGCCCCTTCGCCACGACCTTCGAGAGCGGCTCGGCGGAAAGCGCCCCCCGGGCCTTCGCCATGGCCTTGGAGAGCGTCCCGGTGCCGCTTTCGGCCTCGGAATCCAGGTGATCCGCGTCCACCGCGGCCATCGCGTCGGTGTCGGTCTTGGGGCCGATGGCGGTCCGGGCTGTCGTCACGGCTTTCGCAAGCGCCTTGGCGCCGCGTTCGGCCATGGCTTCGGACACGGCCTGCAGGCCGGTCGGGGTTTCGGGCTCGGCCAGTAGCGCCGCCCGGGCGGCCGCCACGGCGGCCGGCCGCGGCGGTGGAGCGGTTTGCTCCGCGGTCTCGGGAGGTGCCTCGGCGGGCGGCTTCGGTGGGGCCTCCGCGGCTGGCCGGGGCGCCGGCTTGGCCTCCGGCCGGGGCGCCGGTGCGGGCCGTAGTGCGGGCCGTGGTGCGGGCGGCGGTGCGGGGGCCGCCCTGGGGGCCGCCTTGGGCTGGGCGTCGGGGAGCCGGGTCGGCCCCGGGCCGGCTTCCGGGTTCGGTTGCGCGGGGCACCCCGGTTCGCAAGGCGCTGTGGCGTCCGGGGACTCGAAGGCCGGAGCCTCGGGGCCCCGGGATTCGGGCGCCGGGTCCGGGGCGCCTATCCCCTTGCGTGCCAGCACCGCCTCCATCCGCTCGATCAGTTCCGCGATGCTGAAGGGCTTGGGGAGGAAATCCTCGACGCCCAGGCTTTGCGCCTCGGCCGACAGCTCCGGGTCGATCAGGCCGGATTGCAGCAGCACGGGCGTCTCGACGCCCTCCATCTTCATGCGCCGGACCACATGGCATCCGTCGATGTCGGGCAGGCCGACGTCGAGCACGACGATATCGTAGGCGTTGCGCTTGGCAAGCGTCAGCGCCTCCTTACCCAGGTCCGTGACCTCGCAGACATGGCCGTTGTCGCGCAAGGCCAATTCAACGCCCTGGGCCAACGCCTCGTCGTCGTCGACAAAGAGTACGTGCATGGCCTTCGGGTCCGTTCGCCGCACCAAATACGTTCCGGCAGGCTCAGCCACTCTAGCCTTGGGAAGTTAATACTTTGACACCGGCCGTTTACCATGGCCGACAGGGCCCGTGGCACCGTGCGGCACCGATCGGCGTCGTCGCCTTGCTCCGCCACCGCGATCCCGGCACAATCGCCGCGACTCCAGGCGCACGCGGCGCCTCCGGACCATTGGGAGACTAGACCATGAGCGCGGACATGACCCTGACGACCGAATTGCGGCTGCTGACCTATACGGCCTTCATCAGCCTCGTCGTTTGGATTCCCTATATCCTGGCGGCAATCAAGGCGCGCGGCCTGAGCCGGGCCGTCGGCTATCCCAGCGGCGGCACGGAGGACCTGCCCGCCTGGGCGCAGCGCGGGCACCGGGCGCACATGAACCTGGTGGAGAACCTGGCGCCCTTCGCCGTGCTGGTGCTGGTCGCCCATGCCGTCGGCGTCTCCAACCCGGCGACGGTGCTGGGCGCGCAGCTGTTCTTCTGGGCGCGGGTCGTGCAGATCGGCGTCATGTACGCCGGCATTCCCTGGCTGCGCACCCTGAGCTTCGCCGTGGCCATGATCGGCAACCTGATCATCCTCTGGCAGATCCTCTACCACTGACCCAGCGGGGGGATCACCGAACCCTACCCGCGTCTCACGTCTTCGGCGTCTTCAAAAAAGGGGACAGCAAAAAAGGGGCAAAAAAGGGGACAGTATACTTATTTCGACCTTTAGGTCTGGGCTTTGGGCTTTCGCCCGCGTTTGCCGGGCCTCAAGGCACGGTCGAGGCGCGCCTCGAGGGCTTCGAGGAAGGCCGCGCTGCCGAGCGGCCGGCCGGTGCGGGCGTGGCGGCGGATCGCCTCCAGTGCGTCCTCCGCCAGGCCGCCGGCCAGAAAGGCCCGCCAGTCGGGCACCAGTTCCAGAAGCGGCGCGACCTGGACCAGGGCGTCGTCCTTGCCGGCCAGGTGCGCCCGCGCGCTCGACCAGCGCCAGTCCCGCGCCCGCCGCGCCAACCCGGCCCGCACCGGATTGAGCTCGACATAGCGCGCCGCGGCCAGCAGATGGCCCTCGTCCATGGCGAAGGAGTGGAAGCGCTCCTGCCACAGGTGCCCGCGCCAGCCCTCGCGTAAGTTGACGCGCCGCGTATAGCGCCGGTGCGCCTCGCCCAAGGCTCGGCGCAGGCCGTCGGCGTCTTGCGGCACCAGGACCAGATGCACGTGGTTGGGCATCAGGCAGTAGGCCCAGACCGCGACACCGGCCGTCGCCGCGTGCTCGGCCAGGAGGTCGATGTAAGCGCGGTAGTCCCCGTCGTTGAAAAAGGTGTCGAGCCGCCGGTTGCCCCGCTGGGTCACGTGATGCGGGACACCGGGGACAACGACGCGGGCGAAACGGGCCATGGGGCGAGCCTAGCGCGGGGGCACGGGAGCCGTCGAGAAATAAGTATACTGTCCCTTTTATTCTGTCCCTTTTATTCCGCAGACGCATAGACCGGGCGCCTTCTCGCCGCTCCCCCCGAAATCGCCACTGGATTGATTTCCCTGCGACGGCTTAGTATGGGAGAGGGACGCG
>Ga0224504_10000278_pt1 | contig 22624 bp, 12 predicted proteins | sample SF_Oct11_sed_USG_3_FD_170160 | JGI IMG/M metagenome (GOLD analysis project Ga0224504, IMG submission 170160) | Sediment microbial communities from San Francisco Bay, California, United States - SF_Oct11_sed_USGS_24 | ecosystem: Environmental > Aquatic > Marine > Sediment | place: USA...
ACGCAGCTGCAACAAACATAATAGTCTGTCTTTAGAGTCGCGTCCGAAGCGAGTTCTTACGCCATTGAACGGAACACACCGGGCAGTGATCATGGCCATTGAACGCGGCAAATTACAAAACCTGATTTTCGATAACCAGGTCTTATGGAGCCACCGCGCCATGGCTGGGGTACTAGGTGTGATCTTGAAGCTGCCGCCGATTAAACAGGTTTTGGCAAGTGAACAGCTCAAATCTCGCTATCTGGAAACGCTAATCGGCCATACAAAGCATTAGACAGCGCCCCAACTAAACCATGGCGACAAAATATCGATCCGCCAGGATCAGTCGTTATCGATTTCACACAATTCTGACCGCGTCAGAAACCTCTTTCCGCGACCGTTATCCAACGAGAACATACCGCCACGACCATCAACAACGTCGATGATCAGGCGGGTATGTTTCCAGACCTCGTATTGGGTGCCGCTAATGTAAAAAGGCGCGCCACCGATCTCACCCAGTTTTACGTCATGGTCCGCCAGCAGAAAATCGCCCTGGGCATAACACATTGGTGCAGAGCCGTCGCAACAACCACCGGATTGATGAAACATGACCGGACCATGGTCATCCTGGATTTCTTTGATCAATTGTAGCGCCGCTTCGGTCGCCTCGACTTTATGGTCCATATGTACATTCCCGGCCTTGCTGCAAGTAAGTCCTAGAAGAAGCCAAGTTTCTTGGGGCTATAACTTACCAGCAGATTCTTGGTTTGCTGGTAGTGATCCAGCATCATCAAGTGATTTTCACGCCCAATACCGGATTGCTTATAGCCGCCAAACGCCGCATGAGCCGGGTAGGCATGATAGCAATTGGTCCATACACGGCCGGCCTTAATCGCCCGGCCAAAGCGGTAGCAAGTATTTACATTGCGGCTCCAAACACCAGCGCCAAGCCCGTATAGCGTGTCATTCGCGATCTCAAGAGCTTCCTCATCCGTTTTGAACGTGCAAACCGAAACAACCGGACCGAATATCTCCTCTTGGAATACTCGCATGGCGTTATTGCCTTTGAGTACGGTCGGCTTGATGTAGTAGCCGCCAGCCAAATCTCCGTCAAGTTTCAGCTGCTCGCCACCGCAAAGCACTTCGGCACCTTCCTTTTGACCAATATCAAAATAGGAAAGAATCTTCTCCATCTGCTCACTCGAAGCTTGTGCTCCAACCATGGTTTCCATCTTCAGTGGATCACCCTGGATAATCGCCTCAATGCGTTTTAACGCGCGGGCCATGAAATCTTCATAAATATCTTCATGGATCAGTGCCCTGCTTGGACAGGTGCAGACCTCACCCTGGTTAAACGCAAACAGAACGAATCCTTCAATCGCCTTGTCGTAGAAATCATCGTCTTCTGCAGCCACATCCTTGAAGAAGATATTGGGAGATTTACCCCCCAGCTCCAACGTGCTCGGAATAATGTTCTGACTGGCGTACTGCATAATCAGTCGGCCAGTTGTAGTCTCACCAGTAAAGGCGATTTTGGCTATGCGTGTACTTGCGGCCAGCGGTTTACCAGCTTCGAGTCCAAAGCCATTCACTACATTCAATACGCCGGGTGGCAGCAGATCACCGATAAGCTCCATCAACACCATTATGGACGCAGGAGTTTGCTCAGCCGGTTTGAGAACAACGCAGTTTCCCGCTGCAAGTGCTGGTGCAAGTTTCCAGGTGGCCATCAAAAGCGGGAAATTCCACGGGATAATCTGCCCGACAACGCCAAGTGGTTCATGAAAATGATAGGCAACCGTATCGCCGTCGAGTTCGCCGATCGACCCTTCCTGGGCACGAATTACGCTGCCAAAATAGCGAAAATGATCAATCGCCAGTGGTATGTCCGCCGCGGTGGTTTCACGGATCGGCTTACCGTTATCCCAGGTCTCGGCTTCTGCCAGCAGCGCCAGATTATCTTCCATCACCTGCGCGATTTTCATAAGAATCAAACCGCGTTCTGTCACGCTTGTCGCACCCCAAGCGTCTTTTGCTGCATGGGCGGCGTCCAGTGCCAGTTCGACGTCTTTTCCATCAGACCTGGCAATCTGGCACAAGACCGCACCGTTAACCGGTGAAATATTGTCAAAATATTTTCCAGATACTGGCTCGACTAACTTTCCACCGATAAAATTTCCGTAACTTTTCTTGTATTTGAAACTCATTAGTTCGTCTCCACAATTGCTCAACTTTTCTCAGGCTGAGAAGTTAGCGTGCATGGTTCCTTTCCGGGAAATATTCCGCGTTCGTCGAACACTTTAAATGGTGCGTCCATCCAATTGGCTTTGGGGTGCTTTTGGACACGATAAACGGGGTACCCAGCAGACTACCCCTGCGCACGACTGGCTGTCAACGAGCAGCACGAATCGTTATCGAAAACCATTATTGCAATATATTCAATAGCTTATTGCTGTAATCGAACTTTAGGGGACAGTCACCTTTTTAGAGGTGACTGTCCCCTTTTTTATGTCTGGCGGTGGAGCGAGCCCTCTGCGGAGGGTGCTCTGGCAGATTTCCCCGCCATCAGCGACACTTGGTGCGAGAAGAGGATTTTCCCCGGCAAATTACCAGGGTGATTTACCGTAAACGGAGTAATCAGGTTGACTGAAAAGACGGACAACGACTCAATCAATCGGAAGATCGACCTGCAACGACAGCGTCTGCGTCAGTCGACAGCGAACCCTGCTGCTGTATCTGCGCTCGGCTTACCCATCGAAACTCGAGCGAAATCGACCAATACGGTTCGTTGGGGATTCATCGGTACCGGAGTGATCGCCAGCTCCATGGCGCATACCGTCACTTTGACACCGAGGGCGAAACTCGTCGCCGTGTCCAGCCGTAGGGTGGACGCAGCAAAGTCGTTCGCGGAAAAGCATGGCGCCAAGCTCGCGTTTGACTCGTGGGCCGAGATGTTGACATCCGGAGAAATCGACGCAATCTACGTCGCTACGCCGACGAGCGTGCGTGAAGAGATATGTGTCGCAGCCGCCCAGGCAGGCAAACATGTATTGGCCGAGAAACCTTTTGCCAGTCTCCAGTCGATGCAGAACATCATTGCAGCCTGTCGCGACAACAACGTCGGCTTCATGGACGGTACCCACTTCGTACACCACCCGCGGACACACCAAATAAGGAAACAAAAAGCTGATGCCATTGGCTGGGCCTGGTCAGTCGCTTCAGCCTTCCAGTTCAATCTAGGGGACAAGAGCAACATCCGTTACAACCCCGAACTCGAGCCCATGGGCGCAGTCGGCGATGCTGGTTGGTACAACATGAGAGCGGCTGTTGAGTACCTCGCGCCGGACGCCGAACTCGAAAGTGCCGATGCCTACCTTCGGCGCGATAACGAAACGGGTGCCGCAGTATCGGGTAGTGGTGTTCTGCGATTTACCGACGGCTCGACATCAACCTTTAACTGCGGGTTCGATTCAGGGGCGGTCGTGACGGACTTGCGCGTATCCGGAACCCGGGGTTCCGTGAGTTTGGACGACTTCCTGAGTCAATCATCGGACGGCTCGGCGGACTACCTCCATCGCGTTGGCGATTGGGGGCCGGACTCTAAATCCAGCACAATCAAGGTCGATTCGTCCCTGCCGGGCTCTGCACTGATGTTTGAGGGCTTTGCGGCGATAGTCGCCGATCCTTCACTGCGAGAACAGTGGGCAAGCGCGAGTATACGCACGCAGACTTTGCTGGATGCGGTATGGCGGAGCGCCATCACTCAACCTCATGCTTCAAAGTAGCAAGGCGTGTAGTCGAAGAGCACTGATGATACCGATTCTTTCATGATCTGCCCGGTGGCGGCATCTACGTCGAATACTGTGAGTTCCGGAAGAGATTCGACAGGCTGACCCGTAATGATCTGATAGAAGACCAGCGCGGTGAGAAGCAGACCTGTACCGGCTGCGTGGTTGCCGTCGGGCTGATGGAGGATCAAAGACGGGTCCCTGAATATGACCTCATCCCAAACGAGTCCTACAGGCGCCACACAAGTGTTCTCACGCGCGGCAATTCCTGTATGCAGTTCCCACAACGTCCGGCCTTCCCAGTTATTGTCCTTCCTTGGGTGCTCAGGAAACATTATTGGCGTGGCCCCCTGCTCTTTGCTTCCCCTTATCCAGTACTCAGCCGCCGTCGTCGGGTAGGTACTTGAACCGGTGCTCGAGTACTTCTGGCCCTGCAAAATCACGTGAGTCCACGGCTCGCTCTCGAGTTTCTCCTCACTACGGCCATCATTGACCCGGTCGGCAAGAAACGTGGAGTTTGGCGACAGCTGCACGTCGATAGACTTGCCTGGTTGCCCCAGGACCAGGAGTTGCTCCAGAACAGGTGCTACTCCCGCCGCATGACTATTACCCATGAGAAGCACTTTGTAGGCGCTTGCACCCGAATTGTCGACCAACGGCTGAGACGTCGTGTACCTGCCCGGTTCGGTGGAACCGGCCGGATTTCCGGTATCCGAATCAGCGGAACGGCTGTCCCCGCCTCCCCCGCAGCTGGCAAGAGTACATGAACCCAGGAGAACAAGAAGCCTTCTCATCAGGACAAAGAAATCCAATGAATGAACTGAGAAAGACTTAGTTCCCGTATTGACACAAATAGTTCCCTCAGGACGGAACATCATTGTCTCATGGCGGTGTGGCGAGACCTCTGCAGAAGATGCTCTGCCAAGCCTGGTCTAGTCTACCGCGACAGCGTCCAGGGCCGCGGCCGTCGCATTCAACAGTGCATCTGGCCCGACCTCCCTGCCCGTCGCATTTTTCATCCACAGATCCGGCGCTATGTTCCCGGCAAGACACATGCGTTCAAACTCGGCACCAAGGTCGCCGGACTTTGCGATCTGTTCCTCGATCTGGTGCGCAATCATGCTGCCGACGGGGTAATCCGGCAGGTACAGGAAAGAGTGAATCATGTGTGAGTAAATGCCGAACAACGTGACATCCTCGATACCGAACACCGGCGCGTAGTAGCGATTCCAGACGTCCCGCGCAATGCGCAGCGTTGCTGCCTTCAGTTGCGCCGGGGTCGCCTCGGGGTTGTCGTACATCCAGCGCCAAACGCCAATGTCGACGAGCGCTACCGCGGCAATCTCGGAGGCGCCCCAGAAGTCATCCAGCGTTGCCAGCGCCTTTGCCTCATCACTGGGTGATGCAAGACCCAGCAATTCCAGGTCTCGCGCCTGGAACACGAAGGCTAACGCTTCGGTAAAGGCCGTGTTGGGCACGCCCTGCAACATGTAGTGATCGATATCATTGAGCGAAATGGTCTGCTCGACGTTGTGTCCCATCTCATGGACGGCAATGTTGAAGCCTTTGTAATCCATACCATCCGCGCCAACACGAGTACGCAGGTGCGTCTTCGCATCACGCATACTGGCGCCCCAGGCATGCCCTGAACCACGCGCCGGTTCGACGACGATATTTGCAGCAAGTTCCTGCGCACGGTCTTTCTCGAACCCGAGTCCGACCAGCAGGTTGGGCATATCCGCCTCGTAGGCCGCCGCCGTCGGGTAGCGTTTCTTTGTAATCGCATCGAGGTCCGCTTCGCTGTACGCGCCACGGGCGCGGAAACCGTTGTACCAGATGTCGAACGGTTCCAATGGCCGGCCCAGTCGAGACTCGATGAGGCGACCGGTGCGCTCCAACAACTCGGATGACAGCAACGCCTCGAACATCGCGACGACACGCTCCTCCGGAATCTCGCGGCTCTCATTGAAGCTACGATCGATATGCGTAGGCGCTGTCGGGGAATACGGATCTATCTGACGCACCGCCTGGTAACTGCTGAGCAAGACCTCGTAACGCGTGTCCGGCTCGGGCGCATTGGATACGACAAGATCTGCCGGTGCCGGCTCGTCAGTATCAGACACGACCGCCGCTTTCACCTCATTGGTGTACGGATTCCAGTCAACGTGCGGACTGTTAATGACGACTTCCGGAATGGTCTGGTCGACGATTCGCTCCATTACCTTTTGCACGGTGCGCTGGCGAGCGAGCCCCGATTCATCACCGCTGCTGTAATTGGCCTTGATCTCATCACGCAAATTCCAGTGCGACAGCAGCTTCATCCCCTCGGGAAACAGGCGCTCCCCGTCCTTCGTGACGAGGTGATGCATGAAGATGTTGTATTCGGCGATGTACTGATCGGCAACGGCACCGGCCGTCGACACGGCTTGCGAAACTTCGGCCGGAATGCGCTTCGCATAGCGGTCAGCCAGACGCGACTGCGCCCATTGCGACCTGCTCCAGGACTCGCCCATATCAAGACGCTCTGAGAGTGACGAAATCGGGAAGTTCAGCAGGACCACGAAAGCCAGCTTGTTGGCAAAGAAATCATCGTTCATGTGAGCGAACGGATCGTAGGCGGCGAATATCTCGTCATACGGGAGGATAGGCCCGAGGTCGAGGTCCGATTGCTCACGAAACGCGAGCAATATTTCCAGCGAGTGACCATCAAGTTGCTCGAGCAGTTTTTCGTAGCGAGCAAACATCACCGCCAGGGTTTCGTCGTCCCCAGCGAACTGGCGCTTGATGAACGCTTCAAAGTCATCACGTCCACCATCCTGCTCACGCCAGAAGTCGGCCACCTGGTCGAGGCCGCGCTGTACCCGCCTGCGTTGCGCTTCCCCATGCTCTGCAACCAGATCCGATTCGAGCGCCGCCAGCGATGCAGCCATCCAGTCAGTTTCACTCGACACCGCGGGTGTGGCCCACAGGAAAACGACTGACGAGACAAGCAAAGAAAATACAGACAACAGGTTACTGGTGCGGGTCATGGTTGCAGGACTCCTCGAAGGTGGGTTCACGTAACGCTTTGGTCCAGTCGGGAAAAGGCGTCGGCCGCGACTATTCTAATATGTAACCGCATCGAATCGCCCGTCGTACTCGGCCACCAGATACAGCAGTGCAGCATAAGCCGCCGTGTTGTAGCCCAGGTCTGATGCCTTGATCTTGTCGAGCGTGTCCTCAGCCGTGTGGTGCAGATCGAAGTAGAACGTACCGTCACCGTTCAATGCGGCCCCTGCGAGACCTTCGCCATCTACGAGCGGACGCAGATCCGGACCGGGAAAGCCCTGAGCGTCTGGGTCCCAGGCTATCCCCATCGGCTCCAGTAGGGTGGCGATCTCGCCCAGAACGGGCACCGCGTCAGCGGATACAGCCGGCGACAGCTGCCAGACCTTGCCGATGCCAAAATCCGATTCAATCCCGAAGACATGATCGACTTCCGCGTACTCCTCGGCATAGGCCCTTGCACCCAGCAGCCCGAGCTCCTCTGCACCGAAAGCGACATAGCGTATTGTTCTTGCGGGACGGCGCGCGAGCCCACCTATCATTGACACAGCATTCATTGTGATGGCCACGCCCATGCCATCATCCATCGCGCCGACACCTGTATCCCAGGCATCGATGTGGCCGCCGGTTATTACCACTTCTTCCGGCCGCTCAGAACCGGCTATTTCTCCAATGATGTTGTAACTGGTGATTTCGCCGAGGTCGTTATTGCTAATTTCCAAGGCGACCGTAACCGCTTCGGTGGACTCGAACAGCGCCTCAAGAACATCCGAATCGACGTTTGAAATCGCCCCCGCAGCGACGGTCTTTTCCCCGTACGGCGCACTGACCGCCTCCTCGTAGGCAAGATCCAGTTCAGGCTGCGACATGCCGCTTGCACCAAAACTCATCACGCCCGTGTGCGGCGCATCATGGTTATCGGTGCCGATCGATCGTATGAGCAACGCCAGACCACCCTTCCGGGCCACAACTTCATGCCCGCGGCTTCGCGCAACGTTGGCCGGACCGTAACCTGATCCGTCTTTCTTCCGTTCCATGCGATTGGATATAAAGACGATCTTGCCACTCACTTCCGATTCGGCGGCCGCACTCAGATCATCGAATGTCGGGAAGTGTATGACTTGTGCCGTCACCCCGCCGACAGGCGTGGATACCGACCTGCCCAGAGAGGTGATGTCCAGATCGATACCTTCATCGCCCAGGACAGCGGCGCTCGCACTTGACCGCTCCCAACCACGAAGTGTGAATTCCTGAACCCAGACTCGATCAAAGCCAAGCGACTCAAGCTTTTTCGTTGCCCAGTCCCTGGCAACTTTGTCGCCCGGAGAACCTGCCAATCGCTTGGGAGCGACAGAAACAAGTTCCTCAAGAATCTCCCAGGTTTCGCCATCCTCAAGCGCCGCGTCGCGAAGACTCGCCGCAGTCGCCATTTGCTCTGCCGAAAAATAGCTGGTTGACGCCTTCTCTCTTCGTGCATCGCAAGCCGTCAAGACAGCGGCAACAACCAGCAACGCAAGGACTTTTCCAAATTTCATCAGCAGGCTTTCCGGCTACTCGGTGGATAGCTCGATTTAATCAGAAGCTCGGGGACAGCACCAGACAACAGGGAAGCTGCCGAACTTTTCGGTGGTAGGATACATACCTCGTTTCTACGGAGAGCACCAATGCTGGTACTCAGAATTATTTTCTTCGTTCTGATTATTGCCATCGCGAAAGTCGGAATCGCCGATGACACACGACTGCTGCGATTTCCCGATATCCATGAAAACCGTGTGGTGTTCGTTTACGCCGGCGATCTGTATATCGCATCGACGGATGGCGGCGCCGCCGTCCGACTGACATCGCACGCAGGTCTGGAACAGTTTCCCAAGTTTTCGCCAGATGGTTCTAAAGTTGCCTATTCCGCAGAATATAACGGCACTCGACAAGTCTTCGTGATCCCCTCAACCGGCGGCACACCGCGCCAGCTTACCTGGTACAACGACGTCGGCGCCATGCCGCCACGTGGCGGCTCCGACTATCGCGTCCTCGACTGGACGCGCGACGGACAGCATGTGCTCGTGCGCGCCAACCGCCTTCCCTGGGGCGTGCGCATGGGGCGCTACCACCTGGTCCCGGCGAACGGCGGCGATGAAACGCCGATGGAAATACCCGAGGGCGGCGGCGGCATGTTCTCGCCCGACGGCACCAAGGTTGTCTATACGCCAATCGACCGCGAGTTCCGCACCTGGAAGCGCTACCGCGGCGGTCGTGCCCAGGATGTCTGGATCTACGATCTCGAGAACAGCACATCGGAACAATTGACCGACAGCCCGGCAACCGATCACCAGCCTGTCTGGGTCGTTGACGACATTTACTTCACGTCCGACCGCGGCTATACCCTGAATCTCTATCGCTACTCGGCGGACGGTTCGGAAGCCGTTACCTCGCATGAGGAGTTCGATGTCCTATGGGCAAGCGCTGGGCCTAACGCTATCGTTTATGAAAACGGTGGCTGGCTTTATCGCTACGACCCGGCCAGTGGCGCGACACGGCGACTCGCAATTACCGTCGGCGGTGACCGACCGGCAACACTGCCCAAGGTCGTCGAAGCGTCAGAGTTTATCGAGTCCGCGGATCTCTCGCCGAGTGCCAACCGCGTGCTGATCACGGCTCGCGGCGACGTTTTTAGCGTTCCGGCCAAAGATGGGCCGGTGCGCAATCTCACACGCACACCCGGCAGCCGGGAAATCGATGCAAGCTGGTCGCCGGATGGTAAGCACCTCGCGTACCTGTCCGATGCATCCGGCGAATACGAGATCTGGGTGCAACCGGTGGGCGGCGGTGATGCCAGGCGCGTGACGAAGGACGGCGCCATCTGGCGATTTGCGCCGGTCTGGTCTCCCGATTCGGGCATGCTCATATTCGGTGACAAAAAGCAGCGCCTGAACGTCGTAGATATCGATAGCGGGCGAGTACGTGTCATCGATTCGTCCGTTTACAACGACATCACTGACTATAGCTGGGCGCCCGACAGTCGCTTCGTCACCTACGTCAAGAACAATGAACTCGGCATTGGTGATGTCTGGGTCCATGCACTCGGGGATAAACGCAATTACCGGGTAACTTCGAGCATGACGAACGAAAGCGAACCCGTGTTCGACCCGCAGGGCCGCTACCTGTATTTCCTCTCGTCGCGAGACCAGAATTTGCAGTTCAGCTCGATTGAGTTCAACTACATGGTAACGGACTCCACGCGCGTTTATGCAGCACAGCTGAACGCCGATCAACCGGCCCTGCTCCTGCCGAAGAGCGACGAAGTAGAGCCGGCCAGTGACGGCAACGGTGGTGAAGAAGAGGATAAATCCGACGACGATGCTGTGACCATCAACATCGATTTCGAAGGCATCGAAAGCCGCGTGGTCGCGCTGCAGGAGTCGGGCGGAGACTTTAACAACCTGGCCGCCTCTCCCAAGGGCCCGGTGTATGTGTCCGGACAGAACGGCGACAACAATGTCATGCTCTTCAAGCTTGACGACGAGGAAGAGGTGACCGTCCTCGAGGGCGTAGAGAGCTTCTCACTGTCGGGTAACGGAGAAAAAGTCCTGTACTCAGCCAGCGGCGAACTCGGCATCGCCGATCTGGCTGCGGAACAGGATGCATCAGAAGGCCGACTCGATCTCGACGACATGGAGTTACTCGTCGATCCAAAGGTCGAGTGGCAGCAGATGTACGTGGACGGCTGGCGCATTCTCCGCGACTGGTTCTACGACCCCAACATGCATGGCATGGACTGGGACGGCATTCGCACGAAGTATGAACCGCTCGTGCAGCACGTCGCCCACCGGGCCGATCTCGATTACATCTTCGGCGAAATCGCCGGCGAGATGAATGCGGGACATATTTACGTACAGTCCGGCGACCAGCCTGCGGTCGAACGCCGCGATGGCGGCTTGCTTGGCGCCGAATTCAAACGCGAGGGCGATGCCTACCGCGTGAGCAAGATCTTCCAGGGCGAAACCTGGCAGGCGGCCTTCTACTCACCTCTGGCAGCACCTGGTGTCGATATTGCAGTCGGCGACTACATTGTCGCCGTCAACGGCGTTTCGACGGCAGGCGCACAGAACTTCTACCAGCTACTCGAAAACACCGGCGGTGATGTAGTAACGCTTACGGTGAACGACAAGCCGAGTGCGCGCGGTAGTCGCGACGTCATGGTCAGGACCGTCACGTCGGAGACCCAGCTCCGTTATCTCGACTGGGTCGAAGATCGTGCGCGCCGCGTCGACGAGCTGTCCGGCGGTCGCATAGGCTACGTGCATTTGCCGAATACGGCGGGCGACGGTAATCGTGAGCTGTTCAAGCGCTTTATGCCGCAGATGAACAAGGACGCCCTGATCATCGACGCCCGCTACAACGGTGGCGGCTTTATTCCGGATCGCATGATCGAGCTGGTGTCACGCAGGCCGCTGAACTACTGGAAGCGCCGCGGCCTTGAGCCCCTTGCGACACCGGCCTTCTCACACACCGGGCCCAAGGCGACGCTGATCAATGGCTACTCGTCATCGGGTGGCGACGCGTTCCCGTATTACTTCAAGAAGCTCGGCCTGGGGCCACTGATTGGCACGCGCACCTGGGGCGGACTTATCGGCATTTCCGGCAATCCATCGCTCGCTGATGGCGGCAGTATATTGGCGTCCACATTCCGCTTCATGAACACGGACGGCGAATGGGCGGTTGAGAATGAAGGCGTCTCTCCGGATATCGAAGTTGTCGATCGTCCCGAGTTCGTCGCTGCAGGCCAGGATCCGACGCTCGAGGCAGCGGTCCGGCACTTGCTTGCAGAACTCGAAAAGGCACCACCCACAAAGGTCAAAGCGCCACCGTCACCAACCGACTTCTGATTGCGATAGGTGACAGCAATCAAGAGAAACCGCAAGGTGGCCCTTTAGCCCGCTGGCGGAGCGAGTCCTCTGCGGAGGATGCTCTTGTGATCCCCGGCACATTTGCCTGTAATTACTTACGCCAGGTCGGCCTCAGCCAGATCCGCATCAAGCACCTGACGACGCACGAGATCGATGTCGCGTCGAAGCTTGTAGAGATCGTCCTTGTAAGCGTGCGGCACGGAAACCGTCACTGTTTGATTCTCCAGAACACCAAGTGCCAGAATTCGACGTGCCCTGTCTGCATCGTTTACGACGGCTCTGCTTCTTGGATCCAACTGTTCAAGTTCCGAATAGACTCGCAGTATCTTGCGCCGGATTCGCCACTGATAAACCGGCGGGACCAGTTTCACCAAGGGAATAGCCAAGCCGATTATCGGGAATAACATGATCCACATGCGATCAACGAGGGTTGCGGCCCAGAATGGCAAATATCGCATCAGGAATGGCGGCCCGTTCTTGAAATAGCGCTCCGCGTCCTCGCTCAATGGCAGGTCAACGTATCGCCCGGAGGGGAATTCTCCACTGTCGGCAAGGATGCTATGCCCGCCGTGATTATGGGTCGCCGCGACCAGCAGCAAATTAACCAGGGCGGGATGAAAGTCCTGTCGCGCTACCAGCATCGCTGTCAAGGCGACCGTTTCGATATCCTTATCGGGCCGATTCGCACGCAGATCAAGTACGCCTTCCGGCAGAGATATCGATGTCAGGTAAGAATAGCGTCGAGCATACGCATCGGCGCGCTCAAAACTGTGCAAACCTGCCGCGGACGATCGGAGCAGGTCGACTATTATGTCGGCACCGGGGTCGGCAATAACAAAAGCGGCGTCAAGTTCGCCATCGACGAACGATTGTGCCAACTCGTCCGGTTCCACACCGGTGAAATCGGCTGCATCGTCAGCGATGCCGTGCGCCGCGAGCAAGGTATTGGCGACAACACGAGTACCGCTGCCTTCCTTGCCGATTGACACCTTCGCGCCAGCGAGATCATTCATTTCACGAAACTCGAAATCGCGGCGTACGAAGAGCCATAGCGGCTCGATGTAGAGTGAGCCGACTGCCATTACAGCATTGGAATCGGCACTACCAGCCAGGCCTCCCTGGACAAAAGCAATATCGACGTCAGAGTCCGTAGACAACAACTGGAGGTTCTCGAGGGAACCCGCGGTTTCCCGTAGCGTTACCTCGATACCTTCTCGAGCAAGGTAATCGGCGAATTTCTGGCCGTAACGCTGATAGGCGCCCCCATCCGACCCCGTAGCTAGAACGATTCGATCGGGCGGTGCCGGATCCACAAACTGATAGGCAACCACGAATCCCGCCAGAACCAGGATGACCGCGATAAATGACACTCCGCCAGCGCCCAGCGAACCTCGCTGATGCCTGCGCAATCCAGGCGTAGGAGCGAGCGCCCCCATCCGGCAATTTACCGAGCTCACCGTCAGCTACCTCCGCCCTGCGTTGTCAGCGACATCTGCATGCGAACGTCCTCGTCATCATCGCGTGAAACGCTGGACGATTCGACAATCTCGAGCCGCGCCTCCAGTTCGGGGTTCGTCCCAATGATCGCCGCCGTTACATTGTTAGCACGGGCGACCGCCAAATCTGACAGCTCCTGCTGGGTCAGCGGTTGACGGTCGACCAGGAGACGGCGCAGGTTCTCTGTATAGGCAAGGGCGTCGAGCTGTCGCTCGGCCTCCACCCCCTCCGCGGCAGCGACGGTATTGGCTGCACGCAGTTCAACCAGGCTGGCGGATGGGTCGGGCGCAATGCCGGACTCCCGGTATAACTGCTCGATAACTTCGAGACGTGTTTTGGCATACATCGCGTCGTCCGACTCCTTGTTCATCAAAGACGTGATGCGCCGCTCGACTTCCGCGTCAAAGGACGCCGCTCTGAGCGCTGAACCGTCGGCTTCCGGGTCCACGATGCCACCAAATTGCAGCATCAGCTCGGGCCGAATTGCCAGCGCTTCCGCAACTTTGGCGATCTTCTCAAGCTCCGGCGGCGTGAGGTCGGACCGGCCATCGGCAAACCGCAAGTATTCAAGTTCGGACGATTCGGCTCCGACGAGATTGGCCAGCAATTTGAATGGCGAGGCTACGATTCCCGTGATCAGGTTGCCGAGCGCCTTCAAGATAACACCGCCGTACTTAAAGTCCGGATCATCAACGTTACCGCGAACCGGCAGGTCGATGTTGATCCTGCCGTCCGCATCTTTGAGCAATGCAACTGCGAGTCCGAGCGGCAGACTCAGGGCGCCCGGATGTTCGACCTTGTTGCCTAACTCGAAGTCGCGAAGGACAACCGTATTCTCGCCTTCCAGTTCGCTCGCCGTGACCTTGTAGCCAAGATCAAGGTCAAGGCGCCCGCTGGCGATCTCACGGCCGGCGAATGGAACCGAGTAGGCGGAAAATTTCGGCATTTCGACGTTTTCGAAGACGACTTTGATATCAGTGTTCGCGGACGGATCGACAGGCGTTACGTGGCCGGTGACTCGCACGAGACCGAATTCGTCCACCTTGCCTTCCAGCGACGCTGTCGAAGGTTCGGCGCTTGCGGTGGCGATTGTCGATAACTCACCGTTGAGCTCAGCGATCTTTACTACGAACGGCAGCGGCAGTGAAAAATCGGCAAAATCGGCGGCCGCGTTCGCGACCACGACTCGACCAACCGTGACCTTGAACGGGATCTCGTCACCATCCGCCGGGGTCTCTGCTTCCAGGGCAACAGTATCGTCAGGCGCGGCATCGTCATCACCCCGCTGCTCGCCTTTTCGGACGCGACCAAGATTGACGCTACCGTCCTTGGCAATGACGATATCGGCATAGGGTTCGTCCAGTCGGATCTCCGAAATCTCCAGGCTTTGATTTGCGGCGCTCAATGTCAGCTTGTTCGCGTTTAACGCGGTCCAGCTGCCCAGGCGCGATCCCTCATCCGTTTCGGTGATCAGAAAATCCACGATCTGCAGATCACCGTCCAGCAATAGGGAATCCGTGTCCAAACTGGCGAGCGTGCCCGAAAAATTCAGCGCGCCGGAATCGAGATTGACGTCCGCCAGCGGCTGCAGGTAGGGATGCGCGTCGGATAATGCGAGGTTCTCGACGCGCAGATCAAGACTGATATCCGGCGCCGGCAGCACCCCGATGTTGCCATCCAACGATATGCTACCCGCACTACCGGCGAGCAGCGTCAGCGACGTCGGAAATACCGCGGCAGGCTCATTACTGATGTCACGTATCGACAGGTCCAACGAGCGAAAGCCGATGTTGGCCGCGGGATCGACGCTATCATCCTCGAGCTCGAACGCCATGCGGTTGATGTCGAACTCGGCCAGGTTGAAAAGCCACGTGTCCCCTGTCGTCGGCACTGACTCAGCGCCGGGGATTTCGCCGGAGTCCTCGACCGCCGACGCGCTGTCAACTGGCGGGACAATGTTCAGCCGGCCGACGTCATCACGATACAGGCTGACAGTGGCGTCATCGATAGAAACCACTTGTGCAGACACCCTGCGTTCCAGCAAATCAAATGAACCGCCGGTCAGCCTCATCAATGGTAGCCGCAAGACCTCACGATCGGGCTCGCTGATTTCGAATGCTTGGTTGAACGTACTGATTTGCACGTCTTGAAAAGACAAATTGAAGTTGGCAATGCTCGCGTCAAATTCCCCATCGTCACGCAGCGAGATTGCGTAATCCAACTCGAGGTCTACTGTGCCATCGATAACGTCGAACCCTGCTTCGTGTTTTAGATAAGCAGAAGTCAGCGGAAAGTGCGATCCCTTTACCGACGCGTGCCCTTCCGACATCAGCGGATTAAGATTCAGACTACCGCTCCAGGCCAGTGTACCGTTCGTTTCCGTCGTGATAACGACATCCTGCTGTCCAGCGCGATCAGGAAGAGTATTGAGTTCGGCGATCGCAATATTGACCGGACCGAAGCGCGTCACGACCGGGTCGACGGGTACCTCGTCGCTCCAGTTGATCACACTGTCGTTGATCGCGAAGTCAAAGATCAGCAGCCGCAGCGGCTCCGATGTGGTTACTTCCTGTTCTTCGGTGGCGGGTGGCTCAACGCGTTTTGGCGCCAGGAAACCGGCATTCAGCGTGCGGTCACCCGCGCGAGCCAGGAAAACCTCGGGGGCATCGATGCTGACTTCGTCGAATGTCCATGCCCAGCGGAACAACGAACTCGTCTGAAAATTTACGAACAGCTGCCCAACACGCAGGAACGGCACGCCCGATGGATCCTCCAGTTCGATGCCATTAACTCGCAAGCTCAGGACAAACGGGTTGACGGCAACTTTTTCGATCTTGAGTTCGGCGCCGTATGTGTCGGCGACGACTTCAATGGCATTTTTCTTGACGAGCCACGGTGCAAGGAAAAAGCCGACAAGCGTGTACAGGACGACGACGACGACGGCTGTCCCGATCGATCGTCGGTACTTTCTCGTGAAGCTGGCAAGCATACTGGTGCTCGTATTTAAAGACTCGGCCACGGAGAGTAACACGCTAGTTTATCCGTCCAGGAGCGTACCAGATCGCCGCAGACAAAATAAAAAGGCCCCGCGAGGGGGGCGCTTTTCATTTTCTGGCGATGGAGCGAGACTTACGCGGACGATGCTCTTCGGATTGACCCATTCCAATTTCTTTTTGTTCCGGACGCCTCGCCGAAGCGATACTATATCCTGTCATTTGACCTGCTAAGATGGCGCTATGGGGCTTCGGCAGCTCATCATAGAACTAAGACGCCGAAGGGTCTTTCGGGCCGCGGCTTTGTATATCGTTACTGCGTGGGTTGCCATCCAGGTTGCTGGCGAGTTCTTTCCGGCGATCGGTGTACCCGATGAAGCGATCCGATATGTGTGGCTGATTGCCGCATCGTTGTTTCCGATCGCCGTCGTGTTCGCCTGGCGCTACGACGTTTCGCTTGAGGGTGTCACGCGAACTCCCCCGGCCAGCCCCAGCGATGACTTCGATCCCTCGCTTCGAAAGACGGATTTTGTATTGCTTGCGGCCCTCGCGACCGTGGCGCTATCTCTCGTTCTTCAGTTTGGATCACGCATCGAACCGGGCCAGGTGCGCCTGGACGATTTCATCGATGCTTTTTCTATCGCTGTTTTACCATTTGATGACCTCTCCGGTAATCCGGACGAACAGTATTTCGTGTCGGGCATGCAGTCGTCACTGATCGATGGCTTGTCGCGGGTCAGGAACCTGCGCGTAACGTCGAAAGTGTCGACATTGCCGTTCCGTGAGGCTGGCGGATCGCTGCTCGACATCGCGTTACAGCTGGGGGTCGCCCGCGTCGTCGAGGGCACGGTCTTGCGCGATGGCAGTCGCGTCAGTATCGCACTGCGAATGCATGATGCGGAGAAGGACGAACAGGTCTGGTCAGCCCGTTTCGAGGACGAACTTGAGAACATCATGCTTATGCAGGCGAAGGCGGCACAGGAAATCGCTAACCAGGTAAGAGTGCAACTCGGGCCGGAGGAACGTGAGCAGTTTGCGGCGGCGAGGCCCGTAAACCCGGATGCGTACAATGCCGTGCTGAAGGGTATATTTCACGTCGAGCGCTTCAACCCCGAAGACATGCGTATTGCGGCCACCCATTTCCAGCGTGCTGTCGAGATCGATCCTGACTACACGCTGGGCCATTGGGGGCTCGCCAAGCTGTGCATATTCCAGGCGCAAATTGGAATGCTGACATCCGTCGAGGCGCGCGAGAAGTGTTTGCCTCTTGCAGAAAAGGTATTAGAGCTCGACCCATTTCTGCCCGAGGCGCACGTGGCCATGGCGTCAGTCCTCACCTGGCACTATTTCGACTGGGAAGGTGCACGGGTGTATTGGGAAAGGGCGCTTGAACTTAACCCGAGTTATGCCGAGGCACATGTCTTTTTCGCACACTACCTGGGTGTCCTGGGCGAATTGGACAATAGTACCGAACACATTGAGAAGGCAGTCGCTCTCGATCCTCTCAACCCATTCACGATTGGCCTTTATAGCGTGCAGCTGGTCATGCGAAACGAGTATGAAGAGGCAATCTCATTCGGCGAACAGGCGGTGAGTATGGCGCCGGGTTATGCATTTGGTTACGGGACCCTGGTGATGGCACACGACGCGCTGGGCAACGAAGAGAAAGCCATACGGGCATTTGCAAATATGTTACGCCTGGCGGGCGAAAGGCCGGATGCTGCTGAGTTCCTGGAGACTGCCTATCAGCGCGACGGGTACGAAGCCGCCAATCTGCAACTCGCGGAATTCCTGGTGGAGGCATCGGAATGGAGCGAGGGAGGCCCAATGACAATATCGATGGCTTACGAATTCGGTGGGGACTATGAATCTTCTATCGACTGGCTCGAGATTTCAGCCGAGAGACGGGATCCCGATGCACCGTACATAGGGGCCCTGATCAAGGACCCCGCTGTTCTTGCGCATCCGAGGTTCAAGACCCTGGTCAAGAGCATGGGCCTCGACTACTGGGCCTCAGGTCCCTGACCCTCCTCGGCCAACATGCCGCTGCGCGGCTGCGTTGGGCGAACAGGGTTCGAAAGCCCATACCTCACTCGGCGAGAAAACAAAAAGGCCCCGCGAGGGGGCCTTTTCATTTTCTGGCGGTGGGGCGAGTCATGAGCGAACCATGCTCCTTCGGAACAATATCCAGTCAATTTTTTATCACTGGCTCAAATCCTTCAAGGGCCTCCTGAAGCCCGATTACGTGTTCCGCCCCAACCGGAACCTGCACTGACGAACCAGCCAACGCATCACCGATATCCTGAGATCGACCCCCTAGGCATTTCGCGAGAAAGCCTTCCATGATCGCGTAGAAGGATTCACGGTTTTCGGGCCTCGCGAATCCGTGTCCTTCGTCTGGATACAGAACATAGGTAACCGGTTGTTCGTTGCCCTGCATGGCAGCGACTATCTGGTCCGACTCTGGCTGTTTCACCCTCGGATCGTTTGCACCCTGACCGATGAGCAGCGGTCTGACAATTTGATCTGAGCGAAAGAGCGGCGAACGCGAGCGCAGAAACTTCTGCCCTTCTTCCGTCCGCGGATCTCCGACCCTCTGCGCGAATGTCTCAAGGAATGAAGCCCAATACGGGGGAATACTCTCCAGTAATGTAACCAGGTTTGACGGGCCAACGATATCCACGCCGCAGGCGAAAGTCTCGGGTGTGAATGTAAGACCAACCAAGGTCGCGTAACCGCCATATGAGCCTCCGGCGATGGCTATCTTGTCCGCCGGCGCAATGTCCTCGGCAATCGCCCAATTCACTGCATCGATGAGGTCGTTATGCATATCAGCCGCCCATTGCTTGTCGCCAGCATTCAAGAATCCTTTGCCGAACCCCGATGACCCACGGTAATTGACGTTGAGCACTGCGTATCCACGATTTGACAGCCATTGTGACCAAGATGTGTAGCCATACTCATCACGAGCCCACGGTCCGCCATGCACATCGAGAACCAATGGAACCGGTTTGTCGGGCCTGCCGTCTCCGTCCGCGTCGGTATGCGGTGGGAGAGTCAGGTAAGAGACAAGTTCCAGGCCATCACGGGAAGTTATCGCTACTGGATGCATCTCGTTCAGCGGTATGTCGTCGAGGTCCGGGCGTGCGGTGAAAATCTTCTCGATACCGCCAGAGCTCCGGTCAAATGCAAAATATGTCTGGGGGTTTTTGGCGCCGTCGCTGACGACTGTCCACAACTGATTGTCCCGCGTTTGCGCGACTACGGAAATGTCTCCCGTCAGATTCTCCCTCAGTAAGGCCAGATCTTTTTCGACGTTCTCCGTCAGACCGTACCAATCATTACGAAGGTGGTTAACGGAGTAAGCCAGGGGCTCGTTAGTCTCGGGATTGACGATGATGTCGCTGATGTCGGCAGTCGAATTCTCAGCGATGATCGTCCGGTCATCTGTCTCAAAATCAACCAGTAACAGAGCACTCTTGTCACGTCCTGAGCTGTCTAACATCAGAAAGTGAGTTCCCTCCTCGTTAAAGGCCAGCACATACGTCGTTAATGCATCTTCCTTTTCTATCTTGAAGAACTCGTGCCATTCGCCACTGGGAAGATGCTTGTAGACCATTTGTCCACCGTCCGGTGTCGGCTCGTATGCCAAACGGAGCTTGAGGTCGAGGTCTGCAGTAAACCCGCTGAATCGATCGTGTTGTTCAACCAGTTGTCGCTGGCCTGTACGAACATTGACCCGCCATACGTCATGCCAGCGCGCGTCACGATTGTTCATACCAATCAGATACTCATCCTCAAATTGGTAACTTCCGCCGACAAAGATAGCGGTCGTTTTTTCGAATGGGGTCAGGTCGATTGTTTCGCCTGATTCGAGGTCCACGGAAAAGATGTGAAAATCCTCGTCGCCACCCTGATCGCGCAAATAAAGCACGTTACGCCCATTAAGAGCCCACCGATGTTGGCTAACACCTCGCAGCTTATCGTCGGTAACAGGCTTAACGCTGGCGAAATCGCCGAGTGAGCCGACCCAAACATTCAAGACACCATCCAAAGGCGCCATGAAGCTCATTTTGGACCCGTCCGGACTAATGCGGCCCTGAGTACGTTCTGGGTTGCCGAAATACGTAGCCCTGGGAATCAGTTCAAAATCAGAAAGCAGACGTGACTGATCTGGCTCTGTCGCTGAGTCTTCAGCCGTATCATCGCGGTTGCCGCAGCCGCTGATCAATACTATTGATACAAAGAACAGGAATAATCTTGAGATAAGTACTTTCACGGTTCTGGCCCCTTTTGGGGCATCACACCTGCCGGTCGATGCCATTGGCGAACGCCGCATTTCTTGCGGTTGTTGTATAAGCAAATAATAGCAGTCGTTGGCGGAGAGGGTGGGATTCAGCTCGCTCGCTTCGCGAGCTCCCTGCCAACATGCCGCTGCGCGGCTGCGTTGGGCGAACAGGGTTCGAAAGCCCATACCTCACTCGGCGAGAAAACAAAAAGGCCCCGCGAGGGGGCCTTTTCATTTTCTGGCGGAGAGGGTGGGATTCGAACCCACGGTACGGTACAACCGTACACCTGATTTCGAATCAGGCCCATTCGACCACTCTGGCACCTCTCCGTGAGGTAGGGGCGGGAATATTGGTGAGCAAACTGTCCAATGTCAAGGGTCCATTCCGCGCCGCCTGATGCGATAATCACCCTTCCAGCGATATGGGAAGCCGCGCTTGCGACTATTACTCATCATCAGTTTGGCAGGCCTCATCGGGACGTGTTCCCCGGCCAAGCCGATCCTCGACCAGGTCCTGGAAACGGGTGAACTCCGCGTCGTCACGCGGAACAGCCCGACGTCCTACACGATCAGCCCCGATGGCCCCACGGGGCCTGAATACGATCTGGTGCGCGCATTTGCCGAGGAACTCGACGTTACGCTGGTCATAGAAACTGTCGAAAGCGTTTCCGAGATTTTGCCACTCCTGCTGTCTGGCCATGCCCACATGGCTGCCGCCGGTCTGTCGATCACAGACACACGACGCGAGTTTCTCAATTTCGGTCATCCTTATGAGTCGGTCGACGTCCACCTGATTTACAAGCTCGGCACCGGGCGGCCGCGCTCCATTGATGACATCCTCGACCGATCCATCGAAATCGTCGCATCGAGCAGCCACGTCGAAATCCTCGAAGAGCTCCAGCAGGACTATCCGGACCTCAGCTGGACGGAAAATGCCGATGTCGAGTTCGCGGACCTTCTCGCCAAGGTCGCGATGGGCGAGGTCGAACTGACGGTCGCCGACAGCCCTGATTTCAATATCCAGCGGCATTTTTATCCGGACCTGCGCATCGCCCTGGACCTCGATATCGAAGACCAGATCGCCTGGGCGTTTCCCCGCGATACCGCGGACTCGCTGCTGGCACGGGCCGATGAATTCCTGATCTCTGCCGGTGATTCTGGAATGCTCACCCGCGTTCACGATCGCTACTACGGCCATACCAAGAAATACGATTATGTCGGCACGCGCAATTTCATCCGCCATTACGAGAGCCGCCTGCCCCGCTACCGCACTATGTTTGAAGAAGCGGGTGCGGCATGGGGCGTCGACTGGCGTTTGCTCGCCGCCATCGGCTACCAGGAGTCTCACTGGCGCGCTCAGGCGGTATCGCCAACCGGCGTGCGCGGTATCATGATGCTCACCCAGGCCACAGCCGACTATCTCGGTATCGACAACCGCGAGGATCCTCTGGCCAGCATCGTGGGTGGCGCTCAGTACTTTGCTCGGCAAACCGAAAGAGTCGCCGACACCGTCGCTGAGCCCGATCGCACGTGGATGGCGCTTGCTGCCTACAACGTCGGCTTTAATCACCTGAAGGACGCGCGCATGATCGTCGAGTCGCAAGGGGGTGACCCGGACAACTGGATTGATATCAGGGCCGCACTACCGCTGCTTGCGCAACGCAAATGGTATTCGCAGCTGCCCTACGGCTACGCCCGTGGGTGGGAACCGGTGCTGTACGTCAACAATATCCGCGCCTATTACAACATTCTGCAATGGCTGACCGACCAGGATGGAACTGCGGACGAGGAACCGCCCGGGCCCGCAGAAGGCGGGGAAGCGACCTGACTCAGTTGATGCCGCGTTTAGTCACAAGGTAGGTCGCAAAACTGCCAAGCCAGTGACTCCCCATGTAGTGCTCGTTGGACACCGAGGCAATCCCCGTCTCACGGTGCAAATCTGCAGCTGCCTGGAGAGCGGCACGTCGCCGATCGTCCTCGGGCAGCCCCGCTGAGATACCCTCCAGTGCCCAGGCACGTGAGAGATTCACGCCGTCAAGATGGACAAGTTTGCCGTCTTCCGGGTCCAGCACCACACCAGGCTCAAGCCAGTCTCCCGACCCGTCCTCGGGAATGGTTGGCATAAACTCC
>Ga0224504_10000281_pt1 | contig 22456 bp, 16 predicted proteins | sample SF_Oct11_sed_USG_3_FD_170160 | JGI IMG/M metagenome (GOLD analysis project Ga0224504, IMG submission 170160) | Sediment microbial communities from San Francisco Bay, California, United States - SF_Oct11_sed_USGS_24 | ecosystem: Environmental > Aquatic > Marine > Sediment | place: USA...
GCAACATCCCTAACACACCAAGAGTTGCTGTCAGCCAGAAAAGCCCTCTCAACCCAAGCAATGTTGATAATGGCACCGCTATCATCATGGACAACAGGAAAGAAGCACCAATGCCCATTCCGATAATGGCCATGATCACACTTCGATTCTGTGGTCGTGTATGGTCGGCAGCGAATGCCAATGCTACCCCGGCAATGGCACCACAACCCTGCAATGCCCGTCCCGCAATTACCATCTCTATCGATTCAGCCAGGGCCGCGACGACACCACCTGCAGCAAATAATGCGAGACCGGCGAGCATGACAGGCCGGCGGCCGAATCGATCAGACAATTTTCCGAAAGGCTGCTGCAGCAAGGCCTGGGTAAGACCGTATATACCCACGGCCAGACCGGCTTTGGCCGGACTAAACCCGGGCATGTCTGCCGCCAACAACATGAAGACCGGTAAAATCATGAACAGACCAAGCATCCGGAAGGCGATGACACCCGTCAGAGTGATACCTGTGCGCAGTTCAACTGAATCTAATTGACCAAACAAGTGTGGAATCCTTTAGTTAATATCCCGACTGGCCGCACAGTATATGGTGCATACAGTAAAAATTCATGAGAATTGTTAAAGCCCACTACACAATCATTTATAATCGCCAAAACAATTAGAGCATCCATATGACTTTCAGCCCCCAAACAGCCAAGCCAGACAACCGGAATTCGATTGAGGAAATTATTTCTCTGAGCGCACCGGATATGAAACGGGTGGATGCCTGCATTGAAGATAGTCTGAAATCAGATGTACTTCTGATTAACCAGATTGCACATTATATCGTTGCCAGTGGCGGTAAACGTCTGCGGCCAATGCTGCTTACTCTGTGCGCCCACGCCTGTGGCTACAAGGGACATGATCACGTACCCCTCGCGGCCATCATTGAGTTTATCCATACAGCAACTCTGTTGCACGATGACGTAGTCGATGAATCCGAACTACGCCGGGGCCAGCAAAGTGCGCACGCTGTATGGGGTAATGCGGCCAGTGTATTGGTGGGTGATTTTCTTTATTCCCGAAGCTTTCAGATGATGGTAGGCCTCAATTCAATGCGCATCATGGAGGTGTTGGCAAACACCACCAATACCATTGCTGAAGGTGAAGTACAGCAACTTCTCAATATGGGTGATCCGGATGTCGATCAGCACCGGTATATGCAGGTTATTGAGAACAAAACAGCCAAGCTGTTTGAAGCTGCCTGCAAACTGGCTGCCATTATTGGTGGGCAATCACAGGAAGTTGAGCAGGCACTGGCAATATATGGCAGCAGGCTTGGTTCGGCTTTCCAAATCGCAGATGATGTTCTCGATTACAATGGTGATGCCGACACCATGGGGAAAAACGCCGGCGAGGATATTGCAGAAGGCAAACCAACCTTACCGCTGATTCTTGCCCGGGAACGTTGTGATGATCAGGAGCGGAAACTTCTGGATTCCGCCATAAGGAATGGTGGAGCAGATGATCTAAAACCGGTTCTTGCCGTTATCGAAAAAACCGGTTCTATTAACTCAGCAATGGAAATTGCCCGACAGCACGCGCTTGAAGCCAGGAAGAAAATTGTGGTTTTACCTGAATCGCCCTGGCGTACTGCTCTTGAACAACTGGCGGATTTCAGCGTTAACCGCAATCAATAACAAATTGGCGAACTCAATGCCCGCCAATTTGTACACTAAAAGCAAATCTACAGTTTGATCAGAAAATCAACGGTCCAGCGTTGTGTTCCATTCAGATACACGCGCTGATTGCTGCTCAAGCAGGTCGTCCCCACCGGTGATCGTGACGGAAATAATGTCGTCACCATCGGCAATGGCGTTAACAACAACCTGGTCTTCGGCCGACTCAACACTGCCAAATACCGTGTGCTTGCCATCCAGCCAGGGTGTTTCTACATGAGTGATAAAAAACTGGCTACCGTTGGTAGAGGGGCCTGCATTCGCCATTGAAAGCTTTCCGGGAGCGTCATGTCTAAGTTCAGGATGACATTCATCCTCAAACCTGTAACCCGGTCCACCGGTACCGGAACCCAGCGGACAACCGCCCTGAATCATAAAGTTATCAATTACACGGTGAAAACTGAGACCGTCGTAAAACCCGCGCTTTGCCAGGTTAACAAAGTTAGCTACCGTTACCGGTGCTTGCTGCGGGTACAGACGAAGATGAATAACACCTTTATTGGTGTTCATTTCCGCCAGAATTTCATTGGATGAATCTGTCATGTCACAACTCCGTTAATTTATATAAATATTTTTGAAACTAATTTCATGGACCGGGTGTCTATCTTGGTACAGAAGGCCGCGGGCAAATGGTCTCTCCCTCAACCAAATGGGTATATGCACTCCTCACCCAAGTCCCGCGGCCTTTTTTATGGGTGCTGGAAAGCCATTTTTCAATACCCGGACCACTAATAAAAACCTGAATAAGCCTTAAATTGTTGCCCACGATCCTCATAATCCCGAAAGTACGGGTAACTGGGCGCGCCGGGTGACAATAGAACACAACCATTTTCGGGCACCAGACTTTCTGCCAGCACCACAGCCTCTCTCAAGCCGGCAACCGTATGCAAGCCGCCCGGCGGTTTAACACCCACCGTTCTCATGCACTCAAGAATTCCCGGGCCACTATCAGGCAATGCAATAATGGCGTGTGGTGCCTGGTCTAAAAGACTGCTGGCAAACCCCTCCCAATCCAACCCCCGGTCAAATCCCCCTAGTAACAGAACAACATCTTGATGACCAACCGTCTGTAAAGCGGCCGCCACTGAAACCGGTGTAGTAGAAATACTGTCATCGACATAACTGACACCCGCCCTTTCGCCAATCAGTTGCAATCGATGCGGCAAACCCTGAAAAGACGACAGCGCCTCATCAAGCCGGGGAATAACCAGTCCTATTGTGTCGGTGACAGTCAGCGCTGCTGCAATGTTTTGCGCGTTATGCTCTCCAGGCAAAGATAACGGCGCAACAAGCTGTCTTTGCCCGGCAGCAGACTGAGTGGATTTAACCGGATGATTAATCACACCTCCCGCCTCTGCCCGCCAGCTGCCGGATTTGTTAAACCAGGCAACGTCAGGATTGTTTTCTAAGCTGTACCTAAGAACATCATCGGAATAATTTGCAATGATTCTGCCACCAGTGGCCAATTTGGCAAGCCTTAACTTATCAGCCTTGTAGCGTTCTATTCCCCCGTGCCAATCCAGGTGTTCCTCACTGATATTGAGCAACACAGCGACGTCCGGTTTTGCTTCAAGATCTGATATTTGGTAACTGGAAAGCTCAATCACCCACCATTGAGCATCACCGTTCTCACAATCCAGCATCGGTCTGCCGATATTACCGGCAAGACAAACCCCAACATCCGAATGCTTAAGTAAATGGGCGATCAGCTTTGCCGTTGTGCTTTTACCCAGCGAGCCGGTGATGCAGATGGTTTTTGCCGTTGGATTCTCTGCAAACCAGAGGCTACTTGCAGTCGTAAACTGCACACCACTGGACCGAAGCCGAACCAGTTCATCACGGTATATGCTGATTCCGGCAGAACGGACCAGCAAATCAAACTTGCGCAGGTGTTCAACATCAAGTGGACCGATACGCAATTCATCTACTGCCGGGTTAAACTGTTGCCGCACCTCTTCACTGACCGCTGATTCTGCGAATAACGACAATGTTTTATCCGGATAACGCCGGCGTATCTGACGCCATACCGCGAGACCTTCTCTGCCAACCCCGAGTATCCCGACACGGGAGTTTTTCATTTCTCTAAACCGCATTAAGCCTGACCAATACTTCCGCGGGTATACAGTGCGGCGTTTTAAAATCCGGCTTTAGCTCGAGTTCACCAGCCTGCTGAATCTCCGCAAACCCGGCCAGTTCCCTGACAACATATTTTCCCTGCCACCCTGGGTCTCCTGTCAGAAACTTCATTGCCGCGCGGCTTTCTGAAATGCTACCGACACATTCAAATGGCTTGTGCTCACCAAGACCACACAGGGCTTTGAAGCCCTGTAATTGTTTTTCCTCATCCAGCAGATCAGCAGCCTGGATTACCAGCAGTTCCTGCGGAGACAAAAATGGAGCCAGGGCCAGGGCCGCAAAACGGCATTTGGGGCAATCCTTGCACCAACGGGTTTTGATATGTGATCCATCCTGATGAAAGTTACGGTTACAGCTAGAGAAAACTTCGTGAAACTCCGTCATATCCGAGAACTGCCGTGTGATGGCGACCTCGCTGAACGGCCGTAACAATGAGAAATATTCAATATCGGGAGAAACATGTTGATTGACCACAGTGACAAACCCTTGCTCAAATTCGAGGCTTTTACTGTACTGGTGATTCACTTCCCTGCCCTGGCTGTCTTTCAGTGTTGCCTCGCTGGCTGAAGACTCATTTGCAAACACAATGTAGCGGTATCCGTATAACAAACCGGCGCATAACAGGATGGCAGAGTTGATCGCAGTGACGGGGACATGTCCGTTCCAGGCACCGCTTGCGTTCATACCGGTCAATTCAGGTGAAAGCTCACGCCGAATCCGTATCAGCGGTAAGCCAGCTGCTTTAACAGTGTCACCTATCAAACTGGAACCACCAACACAAACAGGTTGAACTTCTACACCAGCATCCCTGAGCGTTTGCAGACACACCAGGCTGTCCTTACCACCACCCATGGCAACCAGCGCACGCGCAGGCAAATCAACCTGATAAGAAATACTGAATTGGGAGCCGCCGGTTTCATTCGATAAATCCGCTACTTCCACCACTTCCTCGGCAGCAGGTTCAAAATCTATCAGTTCTGTTAAATCCAGTTGATTGACGTGAGCAAACTCACCCAGTCCTTTCAGATACAACTCATTTAGAAAACCAGACATGACACCGTCAATTTTGCTCTCACCCGTATCAATTCGGGCTGCCAGGCATGCCTTGTAATAACTGATACCGGCAACTAAGTGAAGCAATTCCAGCGCTCGAAAAAATGCTGCCTGACGTGATGCATCCACTGGCCATGGGGCCCATGGAAATGTAATTTTTTCGTGCAACACCCGACCATCAATATCGTATGAAAGCCTGGCCTCGCCAGTCGCTGGATCATATGCATACTCCGAGAAGGCGAAGCAATTTGCCTGCTTGTTTTTGACGCAAATTTCGTTCTTTTTGAGTACCAGCATTGCTTGGGTCACACCGGGAAGCCTAGCATTTATCAAAGTAATGGAACGTTACCTCAAGGTCAGATAGGTGTACAGCATCAAAGGCGGATCTGTCCGGGTTTGACAGAAGCCTGCCATTGGGAAGTCCTAATTGAGGTGTGCGACTGCAAGAATTTAAAATTGACACATTTACCAGAATCCGTTTCTGTCTGAATACTCGCATAGCCGAGGGGTTGTGGACTCTTGTTTCGGGACCATGCGAGACAGGGAGTCGAGCCCGCGCCCCCATGGATGGGTTCACGGCATGTCCCGAAACAAGAGTCCACAACCCCTTGGCGCCCAGGCAAATAGAAAAATGGGTTATAAAAATGACACAATCACGCCGAACACAGCCCAGCCGCCCTCTCGTCCGTTTCACGGTCTCACCTTGTCCATGTGCTCTATCGCGATATACCGTTCATCCTGAACATAAACTAGACCCACCAATGACATATGTCATTTGATGCGCCTGATCAAACGTAATAGGATTAGCTTCCTATTCGAATTCAGACACCAAGAAAAGGACTGCCGCATGCCCAGTTACCGCACAAAGGATATTCGTAATATTGCACTTGTAGGTCATTCAGGATCAGGAAAAACAACACTTGCCGAGGCATTACTGGTCAAATCAGGTGCTAAAGGCGAGGCCGGCACAGTTGAGCGTGGCACGACCACCATGGATCATGACCCGATCGAGAAAACTTACCAGCATTCACTCGAGTCATCCATCGCCAGCCTGGATTACCAGGGCATGCATTTAAATCTTATCGATACTGCCGGCATCCCCGATTTCCGTGGACCAACGCTTGCCGCCATGACGGCAGTCGAGACAACTGCGATCGTGGTCAATGCCCATGCTGGAATTGAGCAATCCACCCGCCGCCTGATGCGCAGGGCTAAACAACGGCAACTGTGCCGGATGATTATTATCAACCGGATCGATGTAGAAGAAGCGGATCTGACGCAATTGGTAACCGATCTGCGTGAAGAGTTCGGACCAGGTTGTCTTCCGGTTAATTTACCGTCAGAAAACCTGACCAAGGTTCGTGACTGCTTTTTCCAAACCGAAGGCGATACGGATATCTTTTCTTTGTCAGAAGCGCATGACGCCATCATTGACCAGGTCGTCGAGGTCAATGAAGAGTTGATGGAAAAATTTCTTGAGGGCGAAGACTTATCGCGTGAGGAACTGCATTCTGCATTCGAACAGGCACTGCGTGAAGGTCACCTTGTTCCTATTTGTTTTGTATCTGCCCATACCGGCGCGGGAATTGTGGAGTTATTGGACTTCTTCAATAAACTGGCACCAAGCCCAAGGGAAGGCAACCCGCCACCATTCATAAAAGGTGAAGGTGATGATGCAGTCGATGTAAGCATTACAACAAATTCCAGTGACCACGTGGTCGCTCATGTATTCAAGATCACCAATGACCCGTTTGTTGGAAAACTATGTGTATTCAGAATCTACCAGGGAACTGTCCGACCTGATTCGCAGTTGTTTATTGGCGATGCCCGTAAGCCTTTCAAAGTGGGTCACCTGTTTAAAATTCAGGGCGGTAAACATGCTGAAATTGACACCGGTCTGCCTGGCGATATTTGTGCCGTGGCGAAAGTAGATGAAATCTACTATGACGCGGTATTGCATGATTCCCATGATGAGGACCGCCACCACCTGAGTCCTTTGGATTTCCCGGAGCCCATGTATGGTCTGGCCGTGAATACCAAGAGCCGAGGTCAGGAGCAAAAACTTTCAACCGCTCTTCAACGGTTGCAAGAGGAAGATCCATGTTTTGTGGTAGAGCATAACCAGGAACTCAATGAAACTGTGATGCGCGGTCTGGGTGAGTTGTATATGCGTGTCACGTTGGAACGTATGCTGGAGCGGTACAACGTTGAAGTCACAACACGTACACCGAGGATCGCTTACCGGGAGACAATCACACGCGCGGCAGAAGGACATCACCGGCATAAAAAGCAAACTGGTGGTGCTGGCCAATTTGGCGAAGTCTTCTTGCGTATACGACCTAAACAGCGTGGCAAAGGCTTTGAGTTCATAGACAAAGTGGTCGGTGGATCAATACCCTACAACCTGATTCCCGCGGTAGAAAAAGGTATCACGCAAGTGATGAATGAGGGTGCTATATCCGGTTATTCAATGCAGGATATTGAAGTCACTGTCTACGATGGCAAATACCACCCTGTTGATTCAAAAGAAATCGCGTTTGTAACAGCTGGCCGCATTGCGTTTTTGGACGCGATTAAAAATGCCGGACCACAGATACTGGAACCCATTGTGAGTGTAGATGTGACGGTTCCCGATGCATTTATGGGTGATATTACCGGTAACCTGGCAAGTCGACGGGCGCGAATCAGCGGAACTGAGAGCCTCCGTGGCGGACAGGTCACCATTCAGGCCGATATTCCATTGAGTTCTCTTTCCGATTATCACACCGAATTGAAGAGCCTCACCCAGGGTCTCGGAAGCTACACAATGGAATTCAGCCATTACGACCCGGTTCCATCCAATGTTCAACAGGATCTGATCAAGAACTTTAAATCAAAAGACGAAGAGTAGAGAGTTCTTCTTCTGATATCTGAAACTGCAAGTAGGGGCGGTCAAACCGCCACTACATTCGGTTCGCTGCCGATTGGTTTCACCCGTTAAACCCGGGCAACTATCCTGATTTCATGTACTTTTTTGAGTTTCAAAACCGAATATAATGAATAATTGCCACTGAGGGCAACCGGTACTCCGCTGAGCAACCTATGAATATGCATGTCATTTTTGTCGCTCCCTTTTGCATGGAAACAACCTTGCGCTTCGTTAAGGGTGCAGCGAGCCTGCCGGGTGTCAACCTCAGTCTGATCAGCCAGGAGGAAGTTGAGAAACTCCCCTTCGACCTGCGTGCCAAGCTTGCTGGTCACTGGCGTGTCCGGGATGCACTTGACCCGGAACAGCTCGTTACCGCCACAGGTGCTCTCGAAACAAGGCTTGGACCCGCAAAACGACTGATCGGTGCTCTGGAACAGTTGCAGGTGCCGTTGGCAAAAGCCCGCGAGATCCTGGGCGTCGAAGGCCTCGGTGTTGAAGCTGCCCGAAACTTTCGGGACAAGTCCAGAATGAAGAACGTATTACGGGACGCCGGTGTGCCGTGCGCCCGGCACGTGCTGGCTAAAAACCCGGAGCAGGCAAAGGTGTTTGCCGAAAACACCGGGTTCCCGTTGGTCGCCAAACCACCGTCCGGTGCCGGCGGAAAGGGAACTTTCCGCCTCAATTCAGAACACGATCTGCAAAACCTGCTACGCCGTTACCCGCCAACAGCACCCGAGCCCATCATGCTTGAAGAGTTTGTCTCAGGTACCGAGCATTCGTTCGATAGTGTTGTAATTAAAGGAGAGCCCGTCTGGCATTCGATTTCCCGTTACATGCCCGCACCACTCCAGGTGCTTGAAAACCCGTGGATACAATGGTGTGTTTTCCTGCCAGCGAATATCGACAAAGAAGAGTTCAAACCGATCGTTGAGGCTGGCTTCAGAGCAGTGGAGACCCTTGGTTTGCAAACCGGCCTGAGTCACATGGAATGGTTTCGGCTACAGGGCGATCGCATCGCAATATCCGAAGTGGGTGCGCGACCGCCCGGTGCACAAATCACCAGCCTCTTATCCTGGGCGCATGACCTGGATTTTTATCGGGCCTGGTCACGCCTGATGATATTTGATGAGTTCGAACCACCAACACGCAAGTCTGCCGTGGGCGCTGCCTATTTCCGTGGCCAAAGAAGCGTTTCTGGTGGTACACGGGTGCGGGCAATACACGGGCTTGAAGAAGCCCAAAAGCGTTTTGGTCACCTGGTTGTTGAAACCCGTTTGCCCTCGGCCGGACAATTCGCCTCGGACAGCTACGAAGGTGAAGGATATGTGATTATTCGCGATGCCGACTCTGACGTCGTTGAAGAAGCACTGAAACAGATTGTCGGGCTGGTTCGAGTGGAGCTTGCCTGAGCCATGGTGATGCAAATTCTTCTGGGCCCTCAAAACCCCGTACCCAATCTCAAACAGGCGGTTGATAGGATCAACTCAGACGGACCTGTCGTAGTGATTTCGGCTGGCTGGCGCGATTCAGAGGGAGAAATCGATGAGCTGCGGGACATTACAGGACGTTCGCTTGAAGACTTGAAGCTCTATCAACGTGCCGAGGAAGTATTTTCCAATGAACCTGCCCTGCATGAGTTACATCGCGAACGGCAGGACAAACTGCGGGAACTGCAGCGTCTTTATAGAATTCGCCTGGCACCGACCATAACTGCCGCGCGTAAATTGATGCGCACCCGGGCCGAACCGGAATTATTGCGTCTTGAGCAGCGTGCGGCCATCACACAGTTACGCGCCCTGGATGCACATCACCTCCGGCGAATCCGTGGTATTCACCTGAACTTCAACGAACGCCGGTCAGCACTGGAGGTACCCAGTGCCCAGATTCAGCGCGACGAGGTCCACAGCCTGGTTAAAAACGCGGGCCTGATCCTGATCCCCGGTGGTCATGTGGCCGTGCTACTAAACCGGATCCGGCTGTTCGGACTTGATCAGTTACTGGCACAAAAGCCTGTGATTGCATGGTCAGCCGGCGCCATGGCAATGAGTGAACGTATTGTTCTGTTTCACCATGCAGCACCCCAGGGAAAACGTGATGCCGAGCTTCTGGACGCGGGTCTGGGTATCGTCCGACGCCGGGTTTTGCTTCCACATGCAGGCAGCCGTCTCGACTGGCGTAATCGAAGAAGGATGGCCTTGTTCAGCCGGAGGTTTTCACCCGCTGCCTGTTCTACGCTTGATAATGGCTCAATGATTCAATTGGACAATGGGCGTGTAATCGCCTCAAGCGGTTCTTCCATCGTGACAAGAACGGGGCGCAAAAGAGTTTTGGCAAAGACATGAATCGGCAAATCGAAACCCTTTATCACGATGGTCCTCCATCTACCGAAAAGATCGGTGAGTTCATTCAGAACAACCGGTTTCCACTAATCGAGCCGGGTCATGTCACCTTCGTATTTCGGGGACAGGCTGACGAGGTGAATTTACGGCGTTGGATTTCTGGCCTGAGTACAGCACAACCCATGCAGGTACTGGAGGGTACAGATCTTTGGGTTCTTCGGATGGAACTGCCTGATAAATCCCGCTTCGAATACAAGTTTGAGGTCGTCAGGGATGGCAATCGCGATCTGGTGCTTGACGAGCTGAATGATGTGCAGGCCTCGGACCCGTTTGGTTCTAATTCGGTCTGCCAGGGACACGGCTATAAGCGTCCGGCCTGGACCCTGCCCGACCCCGAAACACGCAAGGGTTCACTGACCGGATTCCAGATGTATAGCGAGGCATTTGAGAGTCAACGGGACATCCAGGTTTACCTGCCGGCGCGCTTTAGAAAAAGTCGCAACTATCCGTTACTGGTCGTCCATGATGGTGCTGATTATTTACATTATGCCGATTTTCAAACGGTACTGGATAACCTTATTCATAGACTGGAAATCCCGGCAATGGTCGTTGCCATGACACAATCCCCGGACCGCCTGGTTGAGTACACGGGGGATCAGCGGCATGCCCGATTTATTGGCGACGAACTTCTTCGGGAACTGAATGCAAAACTCCCGTTGATCGACAGCAATAATGCAAGGGGGCTCATGGGTGCCAGTCTTGGTGCTGTAGCGAGTCTGCATACAGCCCGACAATATCCAAACAGGTTCGGTCAGTTACTTTTACAATCCGGCTCTTTTGCATTCAGCGACCTGGGTAAACATCAGAAAGGTCCGATATTCGACCCGGTTGTCCGCTTTGTTAATGAATACCGAAAAAACCCTTTTGCATTGGCTGAAAAAATCTACATGAGCTGTGGTGTTTACGAATCACTGATTTATGAAAACCGCTCGCTGGTACCTCTCCTGCAGGCACAGGGTATGCAGGTTAAATATGAAGAGGCACGTGATGCCCATAACTGGGAGAACTGGCGCGACCGTCTGCGCAATGGTCTTTCGTGGATCTTCCCCGGACCATTGTGGATGGTTTACGAATAAAGAGGCGCCACAGAAAATCAAAATCTGGTTCAAATCATTTGGAAGACGTATGATGATCGGGTAACAACCAGAGGAAGATTAAGTGGCAAACATCACTCGGAAAATTGGCCTATCACTCGGCGCGGATATTTGCTGGCCCATCTGCTACGAAGAATTACTCAAACAGCTCAACCTCAAGTTACCTATTGATGGGGATATGATCAGCTTTGAGTCATCCCGGGTAGAAATTGAACCGTTCGATCTGCGTAAGCAATGCAACTACGATGTGGTAATTGACCGCCTGACCCACTGGTACCACATTTCACGTGAGTGGATAAAAACAGAAATACTCGTCAACGATCTGTATGTTTTCAACAACCCGTGGTCGTTGCAGTCGATGGAAAAGCAAACCACCTACGCCGCCATGATGCGTCTTGGTTTTCCGGTACCCGACACATGGATGATTCCCCCGAAAAGGTACGAGGAGTCCGGCGACCTGCGGCCAACCTTGAGTCGCTACGCGAAACTGTTTGACCTTGGAGCCATCGGTGATCGTATTGGTTACCCCCTGTATATGAAGCCCTATGATGGCGGTGCCTGGGTGGGTGTGACCGGTATCCATAATCAACAGGAACTGCTGAATGCCTACGAGAGCAGTGGCACCAGGGTAATGAACCTGCAGAAAGGCGTGGAGCCCAATGATGCCTTTGTGCGTTGCGTAGGTCTTGGCCCCCAGTTTCGCATGGTCAATTATGATCCGGGCGCGCCGTTGCATGACCGCTACTGCATGGATCACGACTTCCTGCCGGATGACCAGGCCAAGCAAATGCGTGACATGACAATGGTTATCAACGCCTTTTTTGGCTGGGATTTCAATTCCTGTGAAGGTTTGCGCCAGGAAGGTGTCTGGTATCCGATTGACTTCGCAAACGCCTGCCCTGACTCCCAGGTGACGTCCCTGCATTATCACTTCCCGTGGTTGATCAAGGCCAACCTGCGCTGGTCCATTTTCTGCGCCGCCACCAACCGGACAATGAAAACAAACCTTAATTGGCAGTCGTATTTTGATATTGCGGATCAGGACATCCCCTTTGAAGAAAAAGTGGCTGCATATGTTGACCTCGCCCGTGACCATTTCAACGTGGATGAGTTCGAGAGTTTTTGTGCTGAACATTTGTCCCAGCTAGATGAAGTCGCTAATGAGTTTTTTGCAAGCGATACCGTGCACAACGCTATCAGGGACAAGGTCTCTGCACTCTATCCAGATGACGAAATTGAGTCTTTTGTCGAGCTGTTCTGGGACCGCATACAAACATGGCGTCAGGTGGAGGGCGCTGGTGTAGTGTCCCGAATTAGCTCATGAAACACGTTTACCGGTGGTATTCTCCGAATGTTGAACAGGAAGTCCAACTGGTCCGTTGGGGCACCTACGGCACACCTGTATTGCTGTTCCCAACCGCGGGCGGTGATGCAGAGGAGGTAGAGCGTTTTCACCTCATTGGCGTGCTCATGCCGTTGATTGAGAGCGGGCGCATCAAGGTCTATTCGACGGATTCAATTGCCGGCAAAGCCTGGATCTCAAACCAGCATTCAGCGGAGTATTGCTCTCTATTTCAAAACCGGTTCGACACACTGGTCTATGAAGAAATAGTACCGCTGATCCGTCAGGATTGTGCATCATCTGATATAGAAATCATTACCGCCGGCGCATCAATCGGCGCATTCAATGCGGTCGCAACAATCTGCCGGCATCCCGATGTGTTCCGTCTCGCTATTGCGATGAGTGGCACCTACGATTTATCCAAATACCTCGATGGCCAATTTATCCAGGACTTCTACTTCGCATCGCCTTTACATTTTCTGCCCGGCCTGGATGGCCCGGTCCTGGAGCAGTTACGCAAAAGACTGGTCCTGCTACCGAGCGGCGAAGGTGAGTTTGAAGATATCGGTGAGTCCTGGCGAATGGGGAATATGCTGGGTGACAAAGGAGTACCCAACCGGGTCGACCCCTGGGGTACCGAATGGCGTCATGACTGGGTTACCTGGCGAGTGATGCTACCCAAATACCTTGCTGAGTTTGCCGACTAATGAAATATGCGGGCTAGCCCGCATAAAGGTGAAGCTCTGACCCAACCTTGTCGGCCATTTCCATGGTCATGGCAAGATCGGGATGACGCAACATGATAAACCCATCGGAAACAAGGGTTTTTCGCCAATCGCGACGCCAACTGCCGATCTCTTGCAGGGTGTTCCACACGACATGTTTACCAAACTCATTCTGCAGTTTATCGATACCCTCAATGGCTTTGATCCGGCCAACACCGCGGGCACGTTTGTAAATAGTCGCAACATTGTATTTGGGCCTGATATTCTCGGAGATCCTGCCCTGGGTTATAGCGTTGGCCCATTCGCGAAACACATCAAAATCACATGCATATTTCATCTGATCAACCTGGTGGGCACCAGGGGGACGTGCGCCGATTTCCCCAAACACGACCTCACCGTCCGCCTTGCGATACCACTCCATGTGGGTAAAGCCGGTGTCGAATTGCAGGGCTTCAATGACGTCGAAACCCATTTTTACACCTTCCTGCAAATCAGGGTGATCGATGTCCCGTAAAGCAATAACCTGGGGACTGATCCACTCGTTACTACGTGCAACCAGTGGCCGTGGTCGATACCAGGCAATATTGTAATAAGCAATTTTTCCATTGACGGTAATGGTATCGAATGTGTATTCCTCGCCCTCTACGAACTCTTCCACACTCACCGATTGCACATGACGCAGTCGCGGCAGGACCGCTCTGAGTTCATCAACATCATTAATCCGGTAGGTATCTGCCGATCCGGCCCCGTCTATTGGTTTGAGGATGACAGGAAAACCGATGACTTCCACCGCCTCCCAGACTGCGGCAACCGTTCGTGCAGCGATGTGACGAGGAGTACGAATGCCAGCGGTATCAAGTGCCTGCTTCATCAGTTCCTTATCACGAAAACATTGGGCCTGCTCTACGTTAAGACCGCTCACACCGAATGTTTCCCGCAGACGGGCGGCCAACAGGATACCGGGTTCCCACAGGCATTCGATCCGGTCAAGTTGCTGTCCCCGTAGTCGCTCGCGTAGTGACGCAATGACCGCTTCTTCATCCCACAACGATCGTACCGCTATGTATTCGGTTAAAGATCGGCGTACCATTGTCGGCAGGCTATCGATAGGTGAGTCGCCCACACCGAACACACGGGCACCAGCCTCTGCCAGGCCACGGGTAAATTCCGGCATATCAGCCGGGTAACCAGGGGAAAGCAATAATACATTCATCATAAAATTGAGCACTTCGTGACCGGTAAATGGGTAGAATAACCCGCCGGGATATGTTGTCCTGAAGAGAGGTACATAACGTCATCATGCCACAGGAACCATTGAAAATCTGCCTTGCAAGCTCGGAGTTCACTCCACTTGCCAAAACGGGGGGCCTGGCCGACGTTGCTTCTGCCCTATCGGTATTTCTTGGAGGAAAGGGGCACGATATTCGTGTGCTGATCCCTCTCTACTCTTCCATTGATACCTCAACCCTTGAGATTACGCAGGTTGATTACCTGCAGAACCTGCCCATTAAAATGGGGCCGCATCAATTTCACTATTCCATCGATACCGCCAGGTTGCCTGGCACGGAATTGTCGATCTACCTATTACGTTGTCCACAACTATATGACCGGCCGGGTGTTTATACATCAGGTGCCGATGAACACTTGCGATTCATACTGTTATCAAGGGCCGCAATCGAAATGTGCCAGCACATGGGCTTTGCACCGGATATTTTTCATTGTCACGACTGGCACACATCATTAATACCTCTCTATCTTAAAACCAGGTATTCCTGGGACCGGCTTTTTCAAAACACGCGTTCGGTACTAACCATTCATAACATTGGCTACCAGGGTGTCTTTAGTGCAGACATACTCCCTGACCTGGGTCTGCGTCATGAAACAGACAAACTTCACCAGGATGACCTCGCAAGCGGCATGATCAATTTTTTGAGAACCGGTGTACTTTATGCGGATTTGCTCACAACAGTGAGTCCAAACTACGCGGAGGAGATTCTGGGTCCGGAGTATGGCATGGGTTTACAGGACATCCTGCAGCAACGCCGTCACTCCCTGGTCGGTATTCTGAATGGTGTCGATTACAAGGAATGGAACCCTGCCTCAGACCCCTTGATTCCGCATACTTTTGACAAACGCCGCATCGCGGGCAAAAAGAAAAACAAGCTGGCATTGATGAAAGAACTGAATCTGGACTGCAGTGATGACATGCCATTGATTGGAATGGTCACACGCCTGACGGGACAGAAGGGCCTCGACCTGGTTGAGCAAGTGGTGCCGGACATGATGATGCAACGGCGCTTTGCAATGGCCATACTGGGTAGTGGTGAACCACATTACGAGCATTTTTTCAGCTGGCTGCAAGATCGTTATCGTGACCGGGTCTGCTTTTACCGGGGCTTCAACAATAAGCTTGCCCATGAAATAGAAGCCGGCAGTGATATGTTCCTGATGCCTTCATTATTTGAACCCTGCGGATTGAACCAGATGTATAGCCTGCGTTATGGAACCGTTCCAATCGTCCGGCGCACGGGTGGACTGGCCGACTCCGTACAGCAGTTCGACCCATCCAGCGGCAAGGGTACAGGTATCGTCTTCAATGACTACAATGCCACTGCACTGGGTTGGGCAATTAACTTTGCATTGGATCTATACCCTGAAAAAACCACGTGGCGCAAACTCATGCGCAATGGCATGTCCATGGACTACTCATGGGAACAGCAGGGACAGCACTATATCGATCTTTTTTACAGGTTATTAGGCAAATAGCATCATGCTAAATGGAAATGAGGCGCGTTAAATGAACATCATTTTTGTAGAACCCTCCTTCCCTTACAACCAGCGTGAGTTTGTGCGTGGACTCCATGAGGCGGGCGCCAACGTCATTGGAATTGGCGAGCGCCCCCAGGAACACCTTGCCGATGACATCAAAGGCTGGCTCAGTCATTATGTCCAGGTGCAGTCCGTGGTACACGAAGCCTCGCTGTTGCGCGCAGTTGAGCATATTCAAAGCCTGGTTTATGTTGACCGCCTGGAAGCGACGGTCGAAGCGCATATCATGGCTGCTGCCAAGGTGCGTGAAGCCACGGGCATCCCCGGCACTTCCGTCCGAACAGCCTATCTTTGCCGTGATAAACCTGCCATGAAGGAAGTTTTGCGTGAAGCCGGTATTCCCTGTGCCCTGTCAACCCGTGCTGATGATCCGAAGAAGGCGCGTGATTTTGCCCGCCAGGTAGGATATCCGCTGATTATCAAGCCACCTGACGGGGCGGGGGCTGCAGGTACATGGAAAGTGCGGGACGCAAACGAACTGGAGCAGGTGCTGGTGGAATCCCGGGTGGTCGATGGCGCAGAAGTGGCCATCGAGGAATTTATCGAGGGACATGAAGGTTACCTCGATACACTAACCATCAACGGTGAAGTCACCCACGAATTCATCACCCACTACTATCCGGGTGTTCTCACAGCAATGCGCGAACGCTGGATATCACCACAGATGGTCACCACCAACCGCATTGAAGCGCCCGGTTATCGCGAGGTCCGTCAAATGGCGCGTGATGTGATCAGGGTTCTGGAGATTGGTACATCCGCCACCCACATGGAATGGTTCGCCAGCCCCAAGGGACTCAGGTTCTCCGAGATTGGCTGCCGGCCACCGGGCGTCGGCCAATGGGACGTTTATAACACGGCCAACGATTTTGACCTGTACCTTGAATGGGCCAGCGCAATGAACCACGGCAAACCACACAAAAGTCCATCGCGCCGCTTCGCTGCCGGAATGATCGCACTGCGACCCTCATGTGATGGTCACATCACCGGTTATTCAGGTCTTGAGACCATTCAACAGCATTATGGCGACTGCATTGTAGCCTCACATTTGCCGCCACCCGGGTCAGCCACACAACCGGTGGAGGGCGGCTACATGGCCAATGCGTGGATGCGTGTGCGCCACCCGGATTATGATGCTCTACGGGAAATTATGAACACAATTGGGGAAACGGTGAAAGTACATGCCAGCTGAAATTAACGACGCGTTCGGACAACTCCAGAAAAAGTTACTCCCCATATGGACATCTATACGGGAAGACGACAACTTCGAACACACATCCGTGATCATTCCTTCACTTAGTGTTGACCAGGAGGAACTCAGCAAGGTGCAGGGCGCATCGTTTTATGAAGAGCGCCTGATGTTTGCCTTGATTCGACTGCGCAACCCCAACGCCCGTCTGATTTACGTGACCAGCCAACCGGTTCACCCTGATGTCATCGATTACTACCTCCAGTTGCTGATCGGTGTTCCTGCCGCTCACGCAAAAAGGCGTTTGAAGATGCTTTGTGTCCTGGATGCAAGCACACGTCCACTGACAGAAAAGGTGCTGGAGCGACCAAGGGTGCTGGAGCGGTTACGTGGCTGGATCAATGAACACGGCCCGGCCTACCTGACCTGCTACAACACCACCATGCTGGAACGGAACCTGGCGCTGGAACTGGAAATACCATTAAATGGGGTCGATCCGGTGTTGCTGCCATTGGGCACCAAATCAGGAAGCAGGCAAGCATTTGCTTCTGCAAAAGTACCCTGCCCGGCCGGTTTCGAGGACCTGCATACCGAACAGGAAATAGTGACCGCCCTGTGTGAACTCGGCAAATTGCGGCCGGATATTCATCGCGCTGTTGTCAAGATCAACGAGGGGTTTTCCGGTGAAGGCAATGGTGTTTTCACTTACCCGGATTCAAAAACCGACCCGCAAGCCATACGCCAATCCCTTCAGCAACTGGAGTGGCCGTCGGACAGTGAAACCACTGCATCCTTTCTGCGCAAATTCGATCAAATGGGAGGTATTGTTGAAGAGATGATCGAAGCGGAGGAGGTCCGGTCACCCAGCGTTCAAATGCGGATTTTTCCAGATGGGAAAGCCGTTCTCGTTTCCAGCCATGAGCAGGTGCTGGGCGGTAATACCGGACAGGTCTATCTCGGTTGTCAGTTCCCGGCCCGTGAAGAGTACCGCCTGATGATCCAGGAGCAAGCTGCACGTATCGGTGAAGTTCTCAGCAAAAAGGGTGTGCTGGGACGCTTCGGCATCGACTTTCTGTTGACCCGTAAAGAGGATGGTACCTGGCAATCCCACGCTTTGGAGATCAACCTGCGCATGGGCGGCACGACTCCGCCGTATCACGCCTTGGAATTTCTGACTTCCGGTGAGTTAAGTCCTCAAACCGGTATCTACCACGCACCAACCGGCCAGGAGAAATTCTACAGCGCAACCGACAATCTGAAATCTCCCGCCTACCGTGGTTTGTTACCGGAAGACCTGTTTGATATCAGCATCCGAAACAAGATTCATTACCAGCCCGACAGTGGAACAGGTGTGTTGTTTTACATGATCGGAGCACTTTCGCAGTATGGGAAAATCGGTATGACCTGTATTGGCAACTCACCGGAGCAGGCGAATGAACTGTTCAGGCGTACAGTTGCCATTCTTGATCGCGAAACAGAAGTTGGTTCCCATGACCATGGTGTACTGGAACCGCTGTTTGATAACCGTATCAATATGGAGTGATTTGCCAGGAGACTACGTAGTTCTTACTAACCACGCCGGCGTGAGGCTTAGTGGTACTTCCTCACCAGGAACAATAACCTGGCCAATGTCAGTGCACCACCAATACTGGCTGCGATTCCTGGCCCGATCAGCCCTAATGGTGGTGTGAACACATAAAACAAGCTCAGGTAAACAAAGGAACTTAAGGCATAGATTCGGAGTACCGTTCCTGCACCACCCAAAGCGTAGGCTGCTGCACGTAAAGGTGAACCAGCGAGTTCAAATGTCGCTGCAAGCAGCATCAAGGTCATCAGGGGAGCGGCAGGCGTGTAATCCTGACCGATGATACCCAGAATGGGGGCACCAAGAGGGATGGAAAGCAGGACCATTAACAGACCGGATGCACCGGCAATACGCACAGCCTTGTATCCCAGTTCATGAAAGCCTGCCTCCTTATTGTGTAGCATGCGGCTCAAATCTGGAAACAGCACTTCACGTAACATAAGACCGGGCTTACTCAACACCGTGGAAAAATCATTGGCGAGACGAAACATTCCCGCTCCAGCAGGCCCAAGCAGACTACCTGCAAGTAAAACCGCAAGATGTTTCGGGAGCAGATCCACATTTGTCTGCCAATAAATTACACCCATAAAATGACGAAACTCTGAACTGGTCTCACGAAGTTCACGTAGCCGAAACCCCCTCCAGATCGACTCAGACATATGCTGATGAACTTCCCTGTGGCCACGCAGGTAAATCCAAATATTTTCAAATATGAAAGCAGCAGCCCAAACACCAATAAAAACCAGCATTTGTGCATCAAAAAACCATGCACAGACGACCCCGAAAAACCGGATGCCGGGACTGATCGTGTACCAGATACCCAGCACATCAAAACGGTCATACAAACGCAAAATACCGTTGGGCGTGCCAGTAGCGGTGGTCAACAAGGTCAGGCTGTAGATGGCAGCAGTAGTGACCATCTGCGTATCCCAGTGGACGAATTTGCCGGTAATCGAAGCCGCAGCAATACCCAGTAACGTAGCAATAATGCTGGCTATCACATCAATTGAGGTCGTAATCCGGAGTAGCTTCCTAAGACCATCATTATCACCACTGGCGTGCAGGGGTACGCCATACTTGACAATGGCCTCGAATGTCCTGAAGTTCAGAAAACCACGTATAGCCAATACGTAGGTATGGAGAAGAACGACCAGGCCAAATTCAACAGGTGACAACGCATTTGCCATCAACGCCAAAGCGACCACGTTGAAGACTGCGGCGATACCCCGGCCACGCAAGACCACACCGAAGTTTTTGAGTACCCGTTGGGCGTTCGTTTTCGACATTAGCGGTCAGTCAGTATCTTGCAGTTCACACGACAAGCCGCTCATGGGCTCCGGCATGATTAATCATTGGATACCGTGGTTGCCCCGAAAACCGCATATGAGCGGGCATTCGGCCCGGTAGCAACATCTTCCGCACTCAGCCACGAGCTCAATGGACCTTGTTTGATCCTGATTATGGCTGCGTAAAGCAGACGCAAGTTGAGAATTAACGTCGTCAACACAGTCCAGAATACGACAGCTACAAAACCCCAATCGGGTCGACCCGCGAACACGCTTATGGTAAGAATAATCATACAGGGGTTGCGCCGCGCCGTGATCAATCTGAACCAGGCATCGACCGGCCGCCAGGTAAAAATACCGCAACTTCCCAATAGCTGAAACAGAACTTCTACGACACGTCCGGAAATGTAGGCAAAGATAATCGCCCAGTTCATCTGATCCACGCTCAAGCCCATAACCCCGCTAAAACCGACCAGGGACCCACCCCAGATGACATACCAGAAGGGTGGGTGTATCAGGTCAATCAGGTGATCATACAAATGGCCGAACTGGCTGGAATTAATGGTGACACGGGCCAGCTTTCCATCGACCGTGTCGAGAAAAGTCATGATCCAGCCGGCCAGAAGTCCCCAGGCGTAATAACCATGAAAAAACAGGAAACAGGCGGCAATGACCAGCAACAATCCGATCGTTGTGACCATGTTTGGCGTAAACCCCATGCTTGCGCAAACATGGACCGCCTTTTTTGCCGGCCTGGGCCAGACAAATTTGGTAACCAGGTCGGTTATACCCCGGTAAGCATTGCCATACAGCTTGTTTTCAAGTTCACCTTTGCTGTCTGTGGATATACGTTCCAGCAACGGCCTGGTTGACCTGCGTAAGTTGGTATCAAACGCCTTCAGGTCCCGCGGCCTGATAACTGACATGCCATCTGGAAGCGCCCGATCCTGATCCTGCATATGATCGATAACATGTGTGGCCAGTTTCACATCTACAAAAGCTGCAGCAGTTTCGTTTTCATATTGAAGTGCGCAATCGGGATTGGCGATGACGCCTTCAATCGTCCGGTTCTCAAATACAAATCCACCGTTAAACAGCAGTATTCGACCCGTGTCCGGCAAGTCATCAACACGATCAACCCAGCTGATTTGACTGAAATCTCCTTTGACTATCTTGCCAACTTCATAGAGTTGCCTGCGCAGACGCTGTTTGGCATCCAGGCCCCAAAGGCGCACTTTTGATTTTTCAGAAACAAACGCGTAAATGGCCATGCTCTATTGCAACTCTTGTATTTGGTGCTTGAAGATCATTAACTAAATGCCGATAAAAACTGAAGTTCGAATTATAGACAGTGCGACAACCATGGGCAAAGAAGTGGGTGATTTTTATCACAGTACAATCAGAGTGTCTGAAGCGCAAATCCGATTTGACCTGTCAACTTGTCGCAATCTATCACTTTCAGCATCTCGACGATAGGGTGATATACTCCTGCAATCAAACCACAGGCATGTACCAGGAATGAAAAACACGCACTCACTAAAAAGTTCAGCCGTCCTGGCAGCGCTTTTGATTTGCTTGGTTTCACCCCTAATTGCCTCAGAGAAAAACTCACCTGACTGGTCATATGTGGGAGAAACAGGACCGGAGCATTGGAGCGAGCTTTCGTCTGACTTTCTGATGTGTTCTGAAGGCTGGAATCAGTCGCCGATTGACCTTGTATACGATGTTCATGCAGACCTGCCGGAGTTGCAGTTTGAATATTACAGCTCAAAGATTAATGAAATCAATAACGGGCACTCCATCCAGCAAAACATCGAGCCTGGCAGTTTTCTGAGGGTACCCGAGCGGAACCTGATCACTGAACTAAAGCAGTTCCACTTTCACAGCCCCAGTGAACACACAATAAATGGTAAATCTTTTGCCATGGAGATTCACTTCGTACACGCGGACAAAAACGGCAAGCTGACGGTCGTTGGTATTCTTGTTGATGAAGGCGATGAGCACCCTGTATTGAATCAACTTTGGGCATTTATGCCTGAAAACCCTGGCGACACCGTTCAAGAGCCGATAGGTATTGAAGAGACCGACCTGCTTCCACCCACACGAGAGTACTTTGCCTACAGTGGTTCGTTGACGACGCCGCCTTGCACCGAAGGGGTCAAATGGCTGGTTCTCAAGACACCAATCCAGGTATCGGCTG
>Ga0224504_10000282_pt1 | contig 22432 bp, 18 predicted proteins | sample SF_Oct11_sed_USG_3_FD_170160 | JGI IMG/M metagenome (GOLD analysis project Ga0224504, IMG submission 170160) | Sediment microbial communities from San Francisco Bay, California, United States - SF_Oct11_sed_USGS_24 | ecosystem: Environmental > Aquatic > Marine > Sediment | place: USA...
CGTGACTATTTTTGTGGCTACCAACAGCCCCCACTCCATGGTCGTCGATGACTATGCGCGCATCGGTCTCGCGACCCACCGCAAGCTGGAGCGAGATCGGCAGGCCGCAATCCTGGGCGTACGTGCGGATCTCGAGATTCCCGCGGATGCCGCCGAAATCCGGGTGCGGCTCTCCGGTGGCGCCAGTCAACCCGGCCACCTGATCCTGAAACTCTCTCATCCGACTGTCTCGGCACTCGACCAGGAGATGACGCTACCCGGGCACGGTGAGATTTACAGCGCACGGCTCGCTTCGCCCCTGAGCGGTCGCTGGTATGTGCAGCTGGAACCGCCCGATGGGAGCTGGCGTCTCGCCGGTGAACGTGGGCCGGACACCGCTAAGCTGTCCCTCATCCCGGCAACGGGCGACCGTTAGGATCACGCCATGGGCGATCCAGGCGCCTGTTTTCATTGTGGCGAGCCGGTCACCACCGGCCATCGTTACATCGTTGATTTCGACACCGGCGCCCTGCCGGTGTGTTGCCCGGGCTGCAAGGCCGTCGCCGAATTCATACGCGACTCCGGCCTGTCCGATTATTACGACTTCCGCACGGCCGATGCCCTTCGCCCCGAAGCACCCGAACCCGATGGCATCCGCGCGGAGTGGCTTGCCTACGACAGGGAAACCCTGCAGGAGCACCTGACTTCGGCATTGGCGGACGGGAAACGCGAGGTTCTGTTGCTGGTGGAGGGGGTCCGCTGCGCGGCGTGTAGCTGGCTGATTGAGCGGGCTCTGAGTAGCCTCGAGGGCCTGTCCTCGATTGAGATCAATCCGGCCACGGCCAGGGGGCGGGTCGTCTGGGATCCGTCGTCTCTGCCGCTAAGCCGGATCATGGATGCGATCGCCCGCCTCGGCTACCGGCCTCACCCTGTGACCGCGACAGCCGGCGCCTCAGTCGCCACCCGGGAGCGCCGCGATGCGATGAAACGGCTGGTAGTCGCCGGGCTGGGAATGATGCAGGTGATGACCTACGCCGTGTCCCTCTACCTGGGCGCCTTTCAGGGCATGGACGAAGACATCCGCGAGTTCCTCAGGCTGGTCAGCCTGCTGGTCGCCACACCCGTTGTTCTGTATTCGGGATTCCCGTTCTTCGCCGGCGCGTGGCGGGACTTGAGCGTCGGCCGACCCGGGATGGACGTCCCGGTAGCCCTGGCGGTGGGCGGCGCCTATGCAGCCAGCCTCTACAACGGCTTTCGAGGCACCGGCGAAGTCTACTTCGATTCCGTCACGATGTTCGTATTCCTGCTTTCGCTGGGACGGTTCGCCGAAATGACCGCCCGCCATCGGGCTGGAGAGATCGCCGATTCTCTGGCGCGGCTGGCGCCCGCCACGGCCCTGAGGATCGAGCCGGCCCACAATGATCCTGTGCCGGTCGGGGTAGCGGAACTGGCCGTGGGTGATCGTCTGCTGGTGCGGCCCGGAGACCCGTTCCCGGCGGATGGCCGGATAGTCAGAGGTCGGACCCATGTGGATGAGTCCATGCTGACGGGCGAGTCCCGGCCGGTATCGAGGGAGACGGGTTCCACGGTAACGGGCGGCAGCATGAATAGCGGCGACCCGGTCGAGATCCTGGTGGAGCGGATCGGTGCCGACACAGTGCTGTCTCACATATCGCGACTGCTTGAACGGGCGCAGTCGAGCCGCCCTGCCCTGGCCCGTACCGCGGACCTCGTGGCCCGGTGGTTCGTCGTTGGCGTCCTCGCGATCGCCGCGATCGTCGCCGCCATATGGTCGGCAGTTGATGGGTCGGCCGCATTCGAGGTCACCCTGTCCGTGCTGGTAGTCACCTGTCCCTGTGCCCTCTCCCTGGCGACGCCGACCGCACTGACTGCGGCGACTTCGTGTCTGGCCAGGAGTGGGTTGCTGGTCGCAAGGAACGACGCACTCGAGCAACTCAGCAAGGCGGACTGGATGGTCTTCGACAAGACGGGAACGCTGACCCGGGCTCATGTCAGCCTGCAGGCCGTCCGGCCGCTGGGAAGCCTCGAAGAGGACCAGTGCCGACGCGTGGCGGCCGCTCTGGAGGCCGGGTCGGAACATCCGCTGGCGACGGCCTTGAGAAGGGCAGATGCGCCTGCCGCCAGGGACCTCAGGGCGAAGCGTGGCGAGGGTATCGAGGGTATCGTGGAAGGCCGGACCTACAGGGTCGGCAGCCCGGCATTCGTCGCAAAACTGAGCGGCTCGCGGGTCGAGGAAGATGCGACCGACCCGGCTTCGGTGATGCTCGGTGATGCCTCCGGTTTGCTGGCGGCGTTCACTTTCACCGACCCGGTCAGGCTGAACGTCGAGTCGACTCTTGAACGTCTGCGGCACGAAGGGCTGGATCTGGAGATCCTGAGCGGCGACAACGAAGCATCGGTGACCGAGGTCGGGCGGCGACTCGGTGTGTCGCATCTGCGGTGGCGCCGGAGCCCGGAAGACAAGCTGGAGCGTATCCGTCAGCTGCAGGCCGACGGGCATCGGGTGGCTATGGTGGGCGACGGCGTCAATGATGCGCCGGTGCTGGCCGGTGCGGACGTATCCGTGGCGATGGGGGCCGGTGCGCCCCTGGCCCAGACCAGTGCTGACATGGTCCTGCTGGGCGATTCGCTGGCGCCGCTGCCGATCGGAGTGAGCACAGCTCGAAAAGCGATGAGGATCATCCGCCAGAACATCACCTGGGCAATTCTGTACAACCTGACCGCCCTGCCCCTGGCGGCCGCCGGCCTCGTCGCGCCCTGGATGGCGGCCATCGGTATGTCGGCAAGTTCTCTGCTGGTCGTATTGAACTCGTCCAGGCTTGCGGGCGGGCCACCGGCACCGGCCAAGACAAGAGTCAGCGGAATCAACGCCGACCAGGCCGCGATGACCGCACACAGGAGCGGATCATGAGCATCATCTTCGTACTCATCCCGTTGGGACTTGTCGTCGTGGGCTTGGGTATCTGGGCGTTCTTCTGGGCCGCCGGAAGCGGCCAGTTCGACGACCTGGAGACGCCTGCCTGGAGGATATTGATGGACGACGACCGCAGGCCTCCGCAGCAGCCGGGTAAGGAGGTCGACGACGATGAGCGATGAGCTCACCCTGCTGACCGCGCTTGCGGCCGGCGTGCTGGGTAGTACCCACTGCCTCGGCATGTGCGGTGGGATCGCCGGCGCCCTCGGCGCCAGCGCCCGCGCCGCCGCTGACACGCGCGGTGGAATGCTGGGACTGACGGTACTGTTTAACCTGGGTCGAATCATCGGTTATGCGATCATCGGGGCTATCGCAGGGTTGGTGGGGGCCGGCATCGCCGCGGCGGTGAACGTTCCGTTGTGGGCCGCGCTGGCGCGGGGGATCACCGGCCTGCTGATGGTGCTGATCGGCCTGCAGATCGCCTTCCGATGGCCGTTGTTGCGCTTCGTCGAGCAAAGCGGTGCGCGGTTCTGGGCCCGAATCGCGCCGCTCGCAAAACGACTCCTGCCCGTCCGGTCGGCGGGAGGGGCCCTGCTGCTGGGTATTTTGTGGGGCTGGCTGCCCTGCGGGCTGGTGTACAGCATCCTGCTGTTGGCCCTGATAGGGGGGGACCCGCTCGAGTCGGCGACCCTCATGGCCATGTTCGGATTGGGGACCCTGCCCGCCATGACCTTGACGGGACTTGTGGCCACCCGGATGAAACTCGCCACGGCGAATCCCTCGGTCCGCTTGCTTGGCGGATTTGTCCTGGTCGCGTTCGGCGTATGGACCGCACTGGGACCACTCAGTCATGTCGCCGGCGGCGGGGAACATCACCACCATGCCGCGGCCACTGAAGCTCTACAGGCTGCTATAGTAACGTTCTGACCAGTCGCAATCCTGGCAACTGTTTTCGCCGTGCCGCACCACCCGGTACGGTAACGGATCGTGTCCCGGACCACGGGACGCCACCGATCAACGAGGAGCAAACCATGTCACAAGAAGCTTCCGCATCCACTGGCGAAACGATTTCCTCCGTAGCCGGACCCGGAGTCGCCACCGGCGATGCGGTCTCGGAAATCTACCGGGTCGCCAAAGAGCAGGGCTTCGCTCTGCCCGCAGTCAACTGCGTCGGTTCCAACTCAGTTAATGCCGTGCTCGAGGCTGCCAGCGCGGTCAACTCTCCGGTCATCGTCCAGTTCTCCAACAGCGGCGGTGCTTTCTTTGTCGGCAAGACGCTTCCCAACGAGAATATGCAGACCTCGGTCAGAGGTTGCGTAGCGGCTGCCAACTACATTCGTGAAGTGGCTCCCGCCTACGGGGTACCGGTCATCCTGCATACCGATCACTGCGCCAAGAAGCACCTGCCCTGGGTGGATGGGATGGTAGAAGCCGGCGAACGGTACTTCGAGCAACACGGCGTACCGTTATTCAGCTCTCACATGATCGATCTGTCAGCCCAGCCGCTGGAAGAGAACGTGGAGACCTGTGCGCGCTATCACGAACGCATGAGCAAGATCGGCATGTCCCTCGAGATCGAACTGGGCGTCACCGGCGGCGAGGAAGACGGTATCGACAATACGGACGTCGATAACTCCGCGCTCTATACACAGCCCGAGGATGTCGATTACGCCTACCAGATCATGTCGGCGATCAGTCCGAACTTCACTATCGCAGCGAGCTTTGGCAACGTGCACGGCGTCTACAAACCGGGCAACGTCCACCTGACGCCGGCCATCCTGAAGAACTCTCAGGATTACATCATCGACAAGCGCGGCACCGGTCCGAAGCCGGTCAGCTTCGTGTTCCACGGAGGGTCTGGTTCGGAACCGGAGAAGATTGAAGAAGCGATCTCCTACGGGGTCATAAAGATGAACATCGACACCGACACCCAGTGGGCGACGTGGAAGGGCGTCAAAGAGTACTACTCGGAGTTCGAGGCCTATCTGCAGGGACAGATCGGTAATCCGGAAGGCGACGACAAGCCCAACAAGAAATACTACGACCCACGCGCCTGGTTACGTCGCGGCGAGCAATCGATGATCGAACGCCTGAAGGTCGCATTTGCTGATCTGAACTGTATCAACAGGCTGTGAGTCCCGCCGCCACGGGATCGGCATCCGGCAGACTGCGCGACCTGCTGTGGTCGGCGATGATCATCATCGGTGTTTCGACAGCCGGCGTCGCCATTGCAGGCGACGCCGCGTCCGAGTTCGAGCAACTGGAGAATCGTCTCCTAGGTGCCGACCAGGTCACGATCCGATTCGACATCCGCTCTACCGGGGCCGTGGATTCGGCACTGTCGGGGCAAGCGGCGATCGGCCACTCGGGCCAGGCCAAAATTCGCGCCGACGGCTCCTTTGCCGGCACAGCCGCCAATCTTCGGCTGGATGCCTCGCCAGACGCGCTAACCGGTGGCAATGGTGAACAGTCGTTCGAGACGGCCCGACCAGATGCTCTGGCCGAAGGCCTGCTGGTCGGATTTACACGCATGGGTCTGCTGCATAATCTGGCCATGCTGTCAGCCGGCTATCCGCCGGACGCGACGAACGGCACTGCCAGAGAGTGGGTCGAAGCGTCGGGCATCACGCTGGGCGAGCCACAGGCGCTCGGCGGCGTGACCGCGCGGGCCTTCAGATTCACCGTCGTCGTGGGCGGGAAGCCGTCCGGATTAGCAGAGCTGTGGATAGACGCGGACACCGGGCTTCCGGTCAGACGGGTTCAGATTGTCAGCTTCCCCGAGGGAGAGATGCGGGTGCTGGAGCAATACAGCGCTTTCGAACTTAACGGCGGGGATTAGCCGCGGCGAGCTGAAGCTATCCGGAGCAGCCCGACACTCAGCTGCCGCGAAACCCGTCCGTGGCTTCCACGAGTGCCGCAGCGTTGCTCTTCTCGAGCGCCGAGTGACCCGCATCCGGGATAATCCGCAGGTCCGCCTCCGGCCAGGCTGTATGCAGATCCCAGGCAGAGCGAACGGGACATACGACATCGTAGCGGCCCTGGACGATGACAGTGGGTATGTGACGGATCAGATCGATCCCGCGAATCAACTGATCATCGCTGCCAAGAAAACAGCCGTTGACGAAATAGTGACATTCGATACGAGCAAGCGCGAGAGCGAATTCCGGATCGGAAAAGTGGTCCACATAGCTGCGGTCCGTTAGCAGGAAACTGGTCGCGCCCTCCCAGGTCGACCAGGCCTTGGCGGCTTCAACAGCGACGTCGCTGTCGGACCCGGTCAGGCGTCTATGGTAGGCACTGAGCAAATCGTGCCGTTCCGCTTCCGGGATGGGTGCGAGATAGGATTCCCAGACATCCGGAAACAGTTCGCTGGCGCCTGACTGGTAGAGCCAGCGGATCTCTCGCTGCCGGCCGAGGAAGATCCCCCTGAGCACGAGTTCCGTGACTTTGTCGGCGTGGTGCTGGGCGTAGGCTAATGCCAGCGTGCTGCCCCAGGATCCTCCGAAAACCTGCCAGGCCGTGACGTTCAGGTGCTCCCGGAGGCGCTCCATGTCGGCGCACAGGTGCCAGGTGGTGTTGTCCTCGAGCCGCGCGTGCGGCTTGCTGCGGCCGCAGCCACGCTGATCGAACAGAATGATCCGGTAAACATCCGGATCGAAGAACCGGCGGGCGCGTTTGTCGCACCCGGCGCCAGGGCCACCATGGACGAAGACAACAGGCTTGCCGTCCGGGTTACCGCATTCCTCGTAGAAAATCCGGTGGGCCTCGGATACCGGGAGGATTCCATCATTGAAGGACTCAATCTCCGGGTATAGCCCCCTCGGACGGTGTTCCCCGCTCACTGCCTCCACCCTAGCCAGAGCCGGAGCCAGAACGGGTAATAAAGAACCAGGCGAGGTAGCCGCCTATCCCCAACATCACAAGGATGACGACCAGTGCGCCCAATCCATAGGGAGTGCCCAACAGCAAGTCTGTCCACTCAGTCATGAGACCTCCTGGCCGGAAACGATTACGCCATCCCGAGGCTAGCACAGGAGCAGTGGTGTTTCGTAGGTCGACGGCGCCCACGGTGGCTTGTGCTAGTCTCGGCTGCGACCAGCCCGACCCGTCCAACGGTAATTCTGAAGGGAGCGCCTCCAGTGACCCTATGGCAGACAGCCATCGCCAGCCTCGTAACGCTGGCCGGCTTCGCATCCGCGATCCATGCTCTGCTTCACAAGCGCGACCCCCGGGCTGCTCTGGGCTGGTGCGCCATGTGCATCATGGTGCCGCTGATCGGTGCCTTGCTCTACACCCTGTTCGGAATCAATCGGGTCCATAGCCGTGCGCGGCGCCTCGAGCTCCAGGAACGCAACATCCCTGGTTCGCCCCAGGATTGCCGGGGTAGTGACACCGACAGCATCAGTGGCCCCCTTGCGCCTCTTGCGAACCTCTCAGCCACGCTCCAGGGGTGGCCCTTGTTGCCAGGGAACGATGCACGGGAGCTGCACAACGGCGAACAGGCTTATCCGGAGATGCTCGAGGCCATAGGGCGGGCCCGCAGCAGGGTCTGCCTCAGCAGCTACATCTTCGATACGGACGCATCAGGTGCGGCGTTCATCGAGGCGCTGGCGGCCGCCGTCGCACGGGACGTTGACGTCCACGTGCTCGTCGACGGCATCGGGGAGCTCTACTCATGGCCACGTGCCAGCCGGCAACTACGCAAGCGGGGCGTCCCGGTCTTGCGCTTCTCGCCACCGCAGCTCTTTCCGCCGTCGATTCAGTTCAATCTGCGCAATCATCGCAAGATACTCGTCATCGACCGGACGACCGCATTCGCAGGCGGCATGAACATCGGCGACCGCCACCTGCGGGATCGTCCACGGGGCTCTTCGGTGCTGGATCTGCACTTCCGTTTCGACGGGCCGGTAGCGGCGCAGCTGGAACAGGCTTTTTTCGATGACTGGGAGCGTGCTGGCGGGGAGCTGCCGGATACGGATCTGGTCAGACCTGCGGAGCGGGGCTCGGCCTCGTGTCGGGTACTCACTGACGGACCCGGTGAGGATATGGACAAGCTCACGACAGTACTCACTGCGGCGGCGTCTACCGCGCAACGGCGGATCCTGATCAAGACCCCCTATTTCCTGCCGCCCCGCGAGCTGATCGGCGGCCTGGTCTCGGCAGCGCTGAGAGGGGTCGACGTCTCCATCATCCTGCCCGCGAATAACAATCTGCCTTATGTCCACTGGGCCACGCGCAACATGCTGTGGGAATTACTGCGCTGGGGTGTCAAAGTGTTCTATCAACCCGGGACGTTTGATCACTCCAAGCTCTTTATCATAGACGATGGCTACGTCCAGGTCGGCTCGGCGAACCTGGATCCACGCAGCCTGCGACTCAATTTCGAGCTGGCTATCGAGATCTTCGACGCTGCGCTGACCGCCCGTTTGGTAGATCATTGCCTTACCGCGCGCGGCCAATCCAGGGAGGTCACGCTGGAGGAAATGGATGGACGTCCGTTGCTCCAGCGGTTCAGGGATGCCTTCGTGTGGTTGTTCTCTCCATACTTGTGACACCGCCGGGGAGCCAGTGACGATCGAAACCAAGGGGAAACAGCTACCGCTTCTCGTCGAGAGGCGCATCGGTCCATTGTGGCTCTGCCAGCTGACCAATTCGTTCAATAGTCAGCTACTGCGGGCGGCGACTCTGTGGGTCGTCAGTGGCGGAGCCTATGCGGTTCTTGGAGATGCCGGCCTGCGCGGCGAGGCGCTTGTCTGGTTCGCGCTACCCGCGTTGATGATGGCCGTAATCGGCGGGCAACTGACTGACAGACTGGACCGCGCCATCGTTCTCAGGATCTGCCAGAGCCTTGGCCTCCTCTCCGGTCTGAGCGCGATCTACGGCCTCGTCACGGATCGCCCCGCGCTGGTGCTGGCCGCTGTCGCGGTCGCCGGTATGCAGGCAACGATATTCGGCCCCGCGCAGGGCGCGCTATTACGGCAGCATCTGGGTGACACGGAGCTGACGGCCGGCAACGGGCTGATGTCGGCCGCGCGGCAGATCGCCATGGTCCTTGCAATGACGCTCATGCTGATGACCGTCGCTGGCCACTGGGACGTACAGCGCATACTCTTGCCGGCTCTGGTTGTCTCGGCATTGCTGGGCCTGGCCGCGGCATTTGCGGTCCCGAGATCGCCCGCACCGTCACCAAACCTGGACATCGCCTGGCGGCCATTGGAAGCGCTGCGCCGCACGCTTGTGACAGCGCTCAGGAGTCGAGGCATTTTTCTGGCCATCCTCGGCGTCAGCTGGTTCTGGTTTACCAACCTCATCTACATCATGAATCTCCCGGCCTATGCGGTCGAGGTCATCGGCGCCCAGGGAAACGCCGTGGCCCTCCTGCAGCTGACACCGGCAACCGCAATGATCATCGGCTCACTGTTGTGCCACCCGGCTTCGGGAAGGCGCGTGGAGCTGGGACTGGTACCTCTGGGCGCCATAGGCATGACCCTTGCTGGTGTAGATTTCTACCTGAATTCGCCGCAGGCGGCCCCGCTGGCCGCGGTCGGGCTACGCGAACTCTTCCTGACGCCCACTTATCTTCGCTGCCTGATCGACCTGTCTGTGTTCGGGGTGTCGGCAGGCCTGTTCGTCGTGCCCCTCTATGCATTGATCCAGCAGATCGCGCCGCATGATCAGGTAGGTCGGATCCTGGGCGGGATGTACTTCTACAACCTGGCATTTATCGGAGTCGCGCTGGCAGGCGCCCAATGGCTTCTCCACGAGGGTCTTTCTGTACATGCCATCGTTCTCATCGCGACGCTGATGCAGGCTTGCGTCGCCGTCTATATCTTCCTGCTTCTTCCGGAGTTCCTGCTGCGGCTCGTAATGTGGCTGCTGGTGCACACCGTCTACAGGATGGACGCGTCAGATCTGGAACGCGTGCCGGCAGAAGGCCCCGCCGTGCTCGTCTGCAACCACGTCAGTTATATGGATGCCCTCGTGATCGGCGCGAAGATCCGTCGGCCGGTCCGTTTCGTGATGCACAAGAGGATCTTCCAGATCCCGGTTCTCAAGTCTGTATTCGGATTGGCGAAAGCCATCCCGATCGTTTCGGCCAAGCAGGATCCGGAAGGACTGAAGTACGCGTTCGACCAGGTCGCGCAGGAGTTGTCCGAAGGTCGTATCGTAGGGATCTTCCCCGAAGGAAAGCTGACGCTGGATGGCGAGATTGGCGAGTTCAGGGGAGGGATCGAGAAGATCATCGGAAGGAATCCGGTACCGGTCGTGCCGATAGCGCTGCAGGGATTGTGGGAAAGCATCTTCAGCATGCGCGGCGGCAAGCCGCTCGCGCGTCTTCCCCGGCTTCGCAGGGCGCGAATCGCTCTGCGGGTCGGCGAACCTGTTCCGCCGGAAGAGGCCTCGGTAGAGGACCTGCGCAAACGCGTCGTGGCGCTTCGTGGTGACCTGCGCTAGCCGTCAGTCCGACTCTGAGGGTACGGGCTGAGCGCTCTCGGCATCTTTCTCCGGACTGGCGACGATACCGCGCTGGCCACCTTCCACGGGCACGAGCACGCCAGCGGCGTCGAAGCTTAGTTTCAGCATGCCCAGCCAGCGCTCTACAGGACCGATCCCGGCCGAGGGCATTGCCCCTGGCAGAGGACGTCGCAGGTCCATCTGCACGATTCGATGACCGTCCATGTCCACGCTGAGCAAGCGAACGACGCCGACCTGCTGCGCGTCGATATGCCAGACCTGCGCCGGTGACGATCCGGGAAGCAATGCACTGGCGGTGATGCGGGGTTCGTCGCTGACGTCCAGCATATGCATCCACTCGCCAGTCTGCAGATACAAAACGTCGCCCATATCAGTGAGCTTGAGACCCAGAACCCAGCCGTTGATCCGCAAGGTCCTCCGTCCGCCTATGGGCTTTGCGGTGTCCCAGACATAGATATCGCCGCGAGCATTGCCCGCAGCTACCCGGCTGCCGCGGCCGTTGATGCTCATCCCGACCACAGGACCGGGCATGTTGCCTGACCAGACCGGCTCGCCGCTGGTCGTATCCCAAATCTGGATCAGGCCCTCGGTGGCGGCCGTGGCCGCCAGCGCGCCGCCATCACTGAACGCCACACTCGAAACCTGGCGCCCCGGGCCGAGTACCGATGCTGCCTCACCGGTATCTATGTGCCAGAGCCGCGCTCCGAGCTCGCCACCGGTCAGGACCAGCCGGTCATCCGAGTCAATTGCGACCGACCGGACACGACCACTGCCATGGTGGAACCGCTCTCCGACCTGGGTCCTGGTTTGGGGATCCCAGACCAGGACGCTGCCGTCTGCGCCGACGGACACGAGCCGCCTGCCGTCTGGACTATAGGCCAGGCCAGTGATGGCGCCAGCATGGCCGGCCATGTCCTCTGGCGGCGGATTCCAGGGCTGTCCACGATCAAGAAATCGGATCGATCCGTCGAGACCGCCTGCCACCATCTGATCTGTCCACGGGCTCAATGCGAATTCCTGGGCGGTCGCAACGCTCGTTACGGAAGCCTCGGTGGCGGACTCCCTGGGCGGTATTGCCCAGACCCGCGCCATGACGCCGCCGCGGCCGGTTACGATGCGGCTATCCTGGTCGCCAAATGCTCTGGAAACCGGGTGACCGGACGCGCTGCGGCCATCATCCGGCCGCCAATCCCCTGAGTGGCGCAATGCAGCCGTCGCAGGCATTCCGGAGGGCAGTGACAGGACCTCGAAGGTCCGGCCGCGGCCACGCAGCAACAGAAGCGCGCCGTCATTCGAGAACGTAAGTGACAACGGGTCCCAGCTGTCACGGGAAACGATCAGCCTTGAACCGGTCTCATCGGCTGCCTCCAGAGTCCAGACACGGGATATCCCGCCCGCGTCAACCGTGGCAAGCCAGCGGCCTGAGGGATCGAAGACCATCCGCTGGACCCCCAGGTCATGGGGCAACTGCATCAACAGTCGCTTTGCGGCCGTGTCCCAGACACCCACGACGTTCTCCCGATCCAGCGTCGCCAGCAGGCCCCCGTCCGGACCCAGTGCCAATCCGCTCACCTCACCGGCGATCCCGATGGACCTGCGTTCCTCCATCGCCGCCAGATCGAGCAGGCGGACCCGACTGTCTCCGGCCGTGACGATCTCGGCCACAGCCAGGACGCTGCCGGCCGACGACACGACCGGAGCGGTACGAAAACCGAGTTCGGAATCCACCGACATGAGTTCCTGACCCGCGGCTGCCCGCCAGACGCTGAGATGCCCTGGGACGCCGGCCGAGCCGGTAATCAGGAATTGCCCGGCGGCATCGAAAGCCATCACTCTCGGGCCTGCTTCCACAGGGGCCCGCGCCGTGACCGTCCCCTGAGCCGTGTCCCAGATTTGCAGGAAACCCCGGGTCTCGTGGTTGGCGCTGACCGCAGCTACGCGCCGACCGTCGGGACTAAGGACCACTTCCACCTGCAAAGTCGGACGCGGATCGGCCAGCAGGATGGGGTTGCTGAAAAGGTCCTCGACCCGATGGCCGTCCTTGTTCGACAAGACCAGCTCCCAACCGTCGAGGAATCCAGACGTTCCGGTCAGCTGGTCTTCTACCTCAAGAGTCCATGTCCCCTGGGCGTTCTCGCCGGTCAGCGACTTGATACCTCCATCGCTGGCCGACTCAAATATGAATGCTGGATCGTCATCCGGCTGTTGGCGCCTGACGGGTATCACCACGGCCTGACCCGAGGGCGCTACCAACCGAATCTGCAGATCACTCGGCTGCGGGTGACGCAGTGTCACAATCAATTTTGCGTTGCGGACCTTACCAGGTGTCTCGATGCTGACTCTGCGGCGGACCGTGACGAATTCTTCCGCCAGCGCCGGGAAGCCTCCGGGCTGCCCCATCGGCCGTCCGCTCTGGGCGTCCCACATCTGCACGAGATGTCCCTCGGTCAGGGTTACCACTCCGGAACCGGAAGCGTCGATACCAAGCGCATCGATCCGCGCCCCTGGCCGGATACCGGTGATCAGACTCGGATAGTCCTGACCGATGAGTGAACTCGCCCTGTTCTCGCGCCCCGCCGTCCGAACGTCGAGGGCTCGCAACCGGTAGATCAGCGCTCGATCTCTCATCTCGCCGGCTTCGGCGGATGCGGCCTGTCTTTGCCAGAATTCCGCCAGGAGATCGTCTGCCCGCTCTCGGTAGCCGGGCAACGCCCGTAGCTGAACATCAATAGCCAGCGCGCTGTCCCAACTACCGGCAGCAGCACTCTGGCGTTCCAGGACAATGGCGAACAACCGTTCAGCCTGGTCGCCGAATCCCGGCAGCCGCCGCAGGCCGACATAGGCCTGCTCTGCGGTCTGAAAATCAGTGCCCGGCGCTTCGAGTTTCGCGACGAAAGATCTTGGCAGGACCTGCGCATACCAATACGGCAGTCCTACGATCAGCAACGCGAATGCCGCTGCCTTGCCGATCTTCTGCCAGTCGAACGGCACAGATTTTCGTATCCAACGGGACGGGAAGGCTCGTGAATAGATCTGGTTGCGGAGCTGCAGCATGCCGTCTGGGGAGACGCCCGCCAGGCCGGCTATTCGCAACCATTCCTGCGCATAGTTGTGGCGATCAAATTTCCGCTTCCTCCCTCTCCTGAGCTTGCGGAAAAGGCGTAGGGCCGTGTACGAGAGGGGATCACGTCGCTCTGCCAAGCGGCGCGTTCTCCGCAGATTGGGCTCGTTCTGCGGCGCGTCGCCCACCAGGAACCGGCTGTTGACGATACCGTCCACATCCTCGTCCGACCCGATGGTGCCCGGATTCCGCGAGATCGCCCGGCAAAGTTTCTGGGTCAGGTAGGGATGCCCTCCGGTCCAGTAGAAGATCCGGTACAACGCCCGTTCCGCGTCCCCGGGCGCCAGCCCGATCTCACGGCACAGGGGCCTCGCTTCCTCAAACGTGAAGTCAGGCAGATCGACTCTTTGTCCGACCTGGAACAACGAAACCGAATTCGAAGCGCCGGGATCCGAAGGCAGCACGGTCCCGACCAAGGCGAAACGCAGGCGCTCATATTCAGGCTCGGAGGCCCTGGCATCGTGACAAGCCCGCACCGCCATGAACAGATCGGCAGCGTAGTCGAGATCCGCGACGCTCTCGACTTCGTCCAGCAGGATGACGATCGGCGAGCGTGTGCTCGACAGAACGATTTCCCAGAAGAATTCGTTGAGACGCTGCAATGGCGGCAGCGGTTTCTTCTCCTGCCACCAGTGCTGCAGATCGACGCCGAGACGAAGATCCCGCACGATCCGGTATGCGAGCCCGTAGTACCAGCGACCCGCTTCGGCCTGACGGTTTCGTCCCACCGTCTGCCCGAGATCCACGACCGCGGTCAGATATCCGTCGCGCCGCAACTCACGGGCAGTTCTGGCGACCAGGCTCGATTTGCCCGTCTGGGGCGGTGCCAGAAGATGGCAATACTCACCTTCCCTGAGCTTGTCGAGTAGCTGCCGGTCCGCAGCCCGTTGAACATAGCAGCCCCTGCGCGGCTGGACGGGACCGCCGACGACATAGAAGCTTTCGCCACGCTCGTCCGGGGGAGGTGGCAACTCCGTGACCTTGTTGTCTGGTGGTTCTGTCAAAACGGGCCCTGTCGCTTTCAGCTGCGATTCTCGCCGACTTGTCGCCGGCGTGCCAGCCGTGGACGTCCCGGTAGTACACTTGGCCAGACTGTGACTCTCTCCAGGCGACAAGCTACTCGATGAATAAAAAGGGCGAACAGTTCGTTGTTCGGCAACTGATGAAGCAGGATCTGTTCGGCCGCGTCGAGCTGGTCATTTCATCCGCCGGCGGGCAGAACGGTGATCTCGCGGTACGACGAGACACCCGCGCTGCGCGCTGGTGGACACGACCGATAGCCCACTGGCTGGCGGGCCGGGAGGCACGCGCTCTGGCCGCACTCGAAGGGTTCGGGGGCGTCCCCCAGCTGATCTGCTGGCGTGATGGCGTGCTACTCAGGACCTGGCTGTCTGGTCGGCCGATGCAGATACACAGACCAAGAGACCCCGGCTATTTCAAGGCTGCCAACCGCCTCATCCGGCGTCTGCACACTGCCGGAGTCGTACACAATGATCTCGCGAAAGAACCCAACTGGCTGGTCACGGACGAAGGGGCCCCGGCCCTGATCGACTTCCAGCTGGCGTGGGCGCCTCGACGGCGTGGGCGGAGGTTTCGCATCCTGGCGCGCGAGGATATCCGCCACGCGCTCAAGCACAAACGATATTACTGCGCAGACCAGCTGACGGATCGTGAACGTCGGATCCTCGACAACCCCTCGCTGTTGTCGCGCGCCTGGATGCGCACCGGAAAACCGGTCTATCTGTTCATTACCCGCCGGGTATTCGGCTGGCGCGACCGAGAGGGCGCGGGTGACCGGCATTTCGATTGATCCTTGCCCGGCAAGCCTGCTTGCGGCTATGGTCCGGCTTTTCCGATACACAGCTGGGTGCGATCATGGAAGTCTGTCATCGTCACAACCGCCGCGCGGGTCTCGGCGGTGACTCGCGGCGTTTCGGTCTGCGATTGAGCCTGCCGCCCGGAGACCCATTACGGAACGTGCTCGGTGAAGACTGGCATCAGCACCAGTGGTTCGATACGGAGCATGCCCGCGAACGCAAACTGGAGGAACTCCTTGGCCCGTTTGCGTACTACCGGAAAGGAGATCGCCCGACCTTTACTGTCGAACGGATCGAGCAGGACGCGGCATGCGACGACGAGGCAACTGAGGGACAACGACAATGAGCGAACCCAAATGCCCGGATTGCGGCGTGGTCGGGATCGATCACCTGACCGCGCGGGACAGCAGCGAGAAGTCGAAAGACGGCAAACCCTGGTTCAACGTAGTCTTCTGCGATGAGTGCGGACACGTCTACGGCGTACTCGCCAAACACATCTTCGGCCCGCGGGGCGGACCGCAACTGGTGGTCAAGGAGCGCGGCTGAGATATGCCAGAAGATCGCCTAGCCGAGTTCCGCAACCATTATCCCGTCACCGTTGACATCCCGGTCGCGTGGGGTGATATGGACGCCCTCGGCCACGTCAACAACATCGTCTACTTCCGTTACTTCGAGACCGCCCGGATGGCGCTGTTCGAACAGGTCGAGTTCGGAGACCCGGAGCGGCATGCCGGCATGGGCCCGATCCTCGCCTCGACCGACTGCAGGTTCCGCATCCCGCTCGAATACCCGGACACGGTCACGGCCGCGGCCTGGGTCGAGGATGTCGAGAGCGACCGGTTTGTGATGCGATATGCGCTGTTCAGTCACGGCCGGCAGGGCCTTGCGGCCGAGGGATCCGGACGGATCGTCTCATACGACTACGGACGTAACTGCAAGGCTCCACTACCGGATGCGATCCGCCTCCGATTGCTGGACCTGGCGCTTCGTGACTGAGCGCGGCTGGCGGGCGCCGCGTGCGTCAGCCGCACTTTGGCTCTGTCTGTCCATTGCCCTGTCAGGTCCCATTACCGCCGGGAACCCACCCGACCGGGTCGAACTGGACACGGTCACCGTCACCTCCACCCGCACGGCGACGCCTCTGCGGGAACTGGCCGGCAATACTGCGAGGATCGATAAAGAGACCATAGAGCGCACCGCGCACACCCATGTATCGGAACTCATGTTTCGGAGTCCCGGCACGTGGATCGTCAGGGGCAGTGGCCAGGAGCACCTGACCGCGATCCGCTCCCCGGTACTGACCGGCGCCGGTGCCTGTGGGGGGTTCCTGTTCCTGGAGGACGGCATTCCGACCCGGCCGGCAGGGTTTTGCAACGTCAACGATCTGTTGGAGATCAACACGGAGCAGGCGGGAGCCATCGAAGTCGTACGCGGACCTGGAAGCGCCCTTTACGGTTCGAACGCATTGCATGGCCTGGTCAACGTGCTGAGCCCGGAATTCGGGACTCCGACCAAAGAGGTTGCGGTAGAGGCCGGCTCCTGGGACTACTATCGCGGACGTTTCCTCATCGGAGGAACGGACGAGGATCCGGGGATCCAGGCCTGGGGGCATGTAGAAAGAGACGGCGGCTTCCGCGATGACTCAGGATATGACCAGGCCAAGCTGAACCTGGCGTCGGAAGGCGCTGCTTTCGATGGGCATCTGCGGCTGGCCGTCTCGGGTTCCCACCTGCGGCAGGATACGGCCGGATTCATATTCGGCGAGGACGCCTACCAGGACAAGGATCAACGCAAATCCAACCCCGTGGCCGGCGCCTACCGCAACGCCGATTCGGCCAGGTTGGCGGCCATCTATGATCGCGAACTCGACGCCGAAACCCGTGTCGAGGCCCGTAACTACCTGCGTCATTCATGGATGCGTTTCCAGCAGCACTTCCTGCCCGGCATGCCGATCGAGGAGAACGGCCAGCAGAGCGTCGGCACTCAGGTCGCCCTGCACAGGGACCTCGGGCCCGCGGGAGCATTGGTGTTGGGCACTGATCTGGAGTACATGGATGGTTTCCTCAAGGAGACCCAAGCCGAAACCATCAGCGACGGTTCGGACTTCCTTATCGAGACCCGACCCGTCGGCAAGCACTATGACTACGATGTCCGATCGTGGCAGAGCGCTGCCTATGCTCACTACGCTCGCCCGTTCGGACAAGCATGGCGGGCGACCCTCGGCCTGCGCTACGAATATCTGCGATACGACTATGACAACCAGATGCTGGACGGGAACACCCGCGATGACGGCACAGAGTGCGGTTTCGGCGGCTGTCTTTTCAATCGGCCCTCGGACCGGGATGACAGTTTCCACGGACTGGCGCCAAAACTAGGGCTGCTGACCCGCTTGTCAGCGGATTCCGAGGCCTATGTGAGCCTGAGCAGAGGCTTCCGCTTCCCTCAGGCCACGGAACTCTACCGGCTACAACGCCAGCAGAGCGTGGCGGATCTGGACCCGGTCCGGCTGGACAGCGCGGAGCTGGGGGCCAGGTACGCGCGTGGCGGCATATTCGCAGACGTCGCCGCGTTCTACATGGAGAAGAATGACGCAATCTTCCGTGATGCCCAGGGCATCAACGAAAGCGACGGAGAAACCCGGCATGTCGGGCTCGAGTACCTGCTCGGCTGGCAGCTGCTGGACGACCTGAGCCTGACACTGAGCGGCACATGGGCGCGCCATACCTACCGTTTCAATCGCGATGTCAGCGGTGGCGAAACTATCAAGCGAGGCGATGACGTCGATACGGCACCGAGACATCTCAACACCCTGCTCGCCCGCTGGGACTTCTCTGCCCACGGTTCGACGGAACTGGAATGGATCTCGATGGGCTCCTACTACATGGATGCGGCCAATAGCGCCAAATACAGCGGTCATAACCTGGTGAACCTGCGTCTCCAGCAATGGTTTGCTCCACGCTGGCAGGGGGCGATCCGGATCACCAACCTGCTGGACGAAAACTATGCGGAGCGCGCCGATTTCGCATTCGGCGACTATCGATACTTCCCCGGGAGGGATCGTGCAGTTTTCCTCGAGCTTCGCTATCGGGACGACTAGGTGGCCTCGTCACCGGGCTCCACTGAGCGAGTGACCACCGCCCGCCAATGACCGGTGCGTTTCGTGTAATCCACCCTCTCGAGCACCTCGAGCCCGATGAAGTAGGTCCAGCCGGCGCGGACTTCCAGTTGCAGGGGCTCATCCCTGAGGTACTCCAGCATCCCGAACTCGGTCGGCACCTGCTGGGGCGGGCCGGCGACGGGAGGTGAAACCCGGATGACGTGGATGCCGGGAGCCAGGGCGAAGCTTCGTTGCGCCGGAAACACCCTGTTGCCGTCGATCTCCACTATCCGGGCGGGTTCGAGGCCGACCGGCACGGTGTCCCCCTCGGTGGCTACGATCCTGCCACGATCAGGGAAGGCCGATCCCCGGCAGGCGCCAAGGCCAGACAGTTGCAGCACGACGATCGCGCAGATCACCAGTCGTACGGGATTTCGGGCCCTGATCACACTCTTCCTCGACAACCGGATATCGGATTTGCACAGGGTAGACCGCCGGGTCTTGAAAATATAACCCGGCATGGTAAAAGAGTGGGCTGCTAAGCAGCCGGGGATACCCTTTCCCCGGTCTCCAGACACGGAGCCAAGTCAGATGATCGAGACTGAGCGACTCACGAAGCGCTACGGCAATCTTCTGGCCGTAGATAACCTGAGCTTCTCGGTAAGCCAGGGACAGGTCCTCGGCTTCCTCGGGCCTAACGGGGCCGGCAAGTCGACGACCATGAAAATGCTTTCCGGCTTCCTCACACCCACGGAAGGCGTAGCCCGCATCTGCGGATTCGATATCGAGAAAGAGCCGGTCAAGGCGAAACGGGAGATCGGTTATCTGCCCGAAGGCGCTCCCACCTACGGGGAGATGACCCCGACCGCGTTCCTCGACTTCATCGCCGACATCCGCGATCTCCGCGGTGCTCAGAAACGCCGCCGGCTGGACGAGGTGATCTCGAGACTGCATCTCGAGCCCGTGCTGCTGCAATCGATCGATACCCTGTCGAAGGGCTACAAGCGCCGCGTCGGCCTCGCCCAGGCGATCATCCACGACCCTCGGGTGCTGATCCTCGACGAACCGACGGATGGTCTCGATCCGAATCAGAAACACGAGGTGCGATCGCTCATCAGCGAGATGGCCGCGGACAAGATCATCATCATCTCGACTCACATACTCGAAGAAGTCCATGCCGTGTGTGACCGCGCGATCATCATCGCCCATGGGAGGATCCTCGCCGACGAGACGCCGGCCGGGCTGGAGGCACGTTCGCCTCGCCATAACGCCGTCACCCTGCGGCTGGGCGATACGGAGGCCGCGGAAGCCGGGTCCGCACTGGAATCGCTGCCCGGCGTCGTCAGTGTCGAAACCCACGCGGACGGCGGCATGACCGTGCTACCCGCCGACGGCGCGGAGTTGCTGCCGGCGGTCGGGCGTCTGGCGCTGGAGCGCGGCTGGGACGTACAGGAACTGCAGGTGGAAAGCGGGCAGCTCGACGAGGTTTTCCGACAGATCACCTCGGCAGACGTTGGGCAGGAGGCCAGGACATGAGAAACATCGGCATCATCTTCCGCCGCGAACTTGCGGCTTACTTCGCCACGCCGGTCGCCTATGTATTTATCGTCATCTTCCTGGTGCTGGCCGGTGCATTTACGTTCTACCTGGGTAATTTCTACGAACGCGGCCAGGCGGATCTCGATCCTTTCTTCGGCTTCCACCCGTGGCTCTATCTGTTCCTGGTGCCGGCGATTTCGATGCGCCTGTGGGCCGAGGAACGCAAGAGCGGCAGCATCGAGCTTTTGATGACGCTGCCCGTGACACAGGGCCAGGCTGTCGTAGGCAAGTTCCTGGCCGCGTGGACGTTTTGCGCTATCGCCCTGGGCCTGACCTTCCCCATCTGGATCACGGTCAACTACCTGGGACAGCCGGATAACGGTGTCATCCTGGCCGCCTATGTGGGCAGCTTGCTGATGGCCGGGGCATTTCTGGCGATCGGCGCCTGCATCTCGGCAACGACTCGCAACCAGGTCATCGCCTTCATCCTGACGGTAGTGATCTGCTTCGGATTCCTGTTGTCCGGCTTTCCGCTGGTCCTCGATCTGTTTCAGGGATGGGCGCCGCTCTGGTTTACCGATGCGATCGCCCAGTTGTCATTCATGACTCATTTCTCGACGCTTTCGCGCGGAGTGCTCGACTTGCGGGCAGTCGTCTATTTCGGACTCGTCATCGGATTCTGGCTGACAGCCAACGCCATCGTCCTCGACCTCAGGAAAGCGGACTAGGAGCAGGGCATGACAACCCACAAGAAATCTCTCGGTGGCACCGGTCTCGTCATACTGGGCGCCCTGTTTCTCACGCTGACGATACTGAATGCGGTGGTTTTTCGCGGCATCCGACTCGATCTGACTGAGAACCAGTTGTTCACGATCTCCGAAGGTACACGCAATATCCTGACCAAGATCGACGAGCCGGTTAACCTCTATCTGTTCTACTCGGACGAGGCGGCTGAGAATATCCCCTACCTGCGGACCTATGCCAGGCGTGTGCGCGAACTCCTGCAGGAGTTCGTGCTGGAATCGGACGGCCGGCTGCGCCTGACGGAGATCGATCCGGTCCCGTTCTCGGAGGAGGAGGACCGTGCTTCCCAGTACGGCCTCCAGGCGGTGTCGCTCGGCACCACGGGCGATCCGATCTACTTCGGGCTGGCCGGAACCAACTCGATCGACGACCTGGAGATCATCAGCTTCTTCCAACCCGATCGCGAGACTTTCCTGGAATACGACGTGGCCAAGCTGGTCTACACGCTGGCAAAACCGCAGAAACCCGTCGTGGCACTACTCAGCAGTCTGCCCATGACCAGCGGCTTCGACCCGGCGACCGGGCAGCCCCGGCAGCCATGGGTGGTCGCCAGCCAGATAGAGCAGCTGTTCGAACTGCGCACACTGGATGGTGGCCTGACGGCCGTCGATGACGACGTGGACCTGCTCGTCCTGGTGCATCCGAAGGCGCTCAGCGATCAAACGCTGTATGCGATCGACCAGTTCGTGATGCGTGGCGGCAAACTGATGGTCTTCGTCGATCCCCTGGCCGACGCGGAGCTGCCCCAGGACATGGCCGGCGCCAGCGCCGCCCTGTTCCAGGACCGGTCCTCGGACCTTGAACGTCTGTTCGGGGCCTGGGGCATCGAGTACGACGCGGACGACGTGGTCCTCGATCAGCTGAACGCCCTCACGGTCAATACCGGCCTTGGACAACCCCCTGCCCGTCACCTTGCCATGCTGGGAATCCGCGAACAGGACCTGGCGACCGACGATGTCATCACCGCGGACCTCAGCGGGGTCAATCTCGGGTCGGCCGGATATCTCGGCGTCTCCGCGGACAGCGGCCTCGAGATGGTGGCGTTGATACAGAGCAGCGACTCCGCTGGCACCGTCGCGGCGGAAAGTCTGAAATTCCTTCCCGATCCGGCCACATTGCAGGACGATTTCGCGCCCACCGGTGAGCGCTACGTGATGGGTGCCCGCTTCGCCGGCATGCTGACGTCGGCTTTCCCGGAGGGACCGCCGCCGGCGGACGACGAGGAATCGGCCGCGACGCCCGAGCATATCGCCGCAACCGAGGATCCTGCCAACCTGATCGTCGTGTCCGACACCGACATCCTGACGGATCGGATGTGGGTCCAGGTCCAGAATTTCCTCGGCCAGAGGCTCTTCAATGCCTTCGCCGGAAACGGCGCACTGGTCGTGAACGCCCTTGATAATCTCCTGGGCAGCAGCGACCTGATCAGCGTCAGGAGCCGGGGGACCTACTCCAGGCCGTTTGACCGGGTCGAGGCGCTGCGTGCCGACGCCGATGCGCGCTATCGGGCCGAAGAACAGTCCCTGCAACAGAAACTCGATGAGACCGAGCGCCGGCTGACCGAACTGGAGTCAGCGAAGGACCAGGAGAACCTGCTGATAATCAGCCCGGAACAACAGGCAGAGCTGCTGCGTTTTCAGGATGAAAAGCTGCGCATCCGGAAA
>Ga0224504_10000283_pt1 | contig 22413 bp, 23 predicted proteins | sample SF_Oct11_sed_USG_3_FD_170160 | JGI IMG/M metagenome (GOLD analysis project Ga0224504, IMG submission 170160) | Sediment microbial communities from San Francisco Bay, California, United States - SF_Oct11_sed_USGS_24 | ecosystem: Environmental > Aquatic > Marine > Sediment | place: USA...
TCGAAACTGAAATTATGTCTTTCTTGAGCGATTAGCTCCATTTGATAGTGTTCGAATCGGGGACAGCAGCGAATGCGGGTACTTCTGGTAGAAGACGACGCGCAGATGGCCAAGAGCATCGAGCTGATGCTCGAGTCCTTGGGCTTCAGCTGCGATGCGGTCGACCGCGGCGAGGAGGCCGTGGCCTGCGCCACTCGCGAAAAGTATGACATCATCCTGCTGGACGTCATGCTGCCGGAAATGGACGGTTACGAGGTGTTCCAAAAGCTGAGGGCCGCCGAAGTGACTGCCCCGGTGCTGCTGCAGTCCGGCCTGGTGGAGCGTGACAAGGCGATCGAGGGATTGAGCCTGGGGGTGCAGGACTACCTGATCAAGCCCTACGGCAAGCTGGAGCTCGCCGCCCGTATCGAGTCCGCGCTTCAGCGCGCCTCCGGCCCGAGGCAGACGAGCAACGGCCAGAAGCTGCCGTTCGAGGAAGAGCTGGAGGGCGAAGACGGTACGAACGACGTCAGGCAAGTGGCGCAGATCATCTACCAGGACGTCGACAAGGTCATGAGCTGCACCATCCTGAACCAGACCAGCAAGGGCGCGGCGCTGCAACCCTCGGACACCGCCAATTGCCCCAAACGGTTCAGCCTGAAGATACCAGGCGGCCCGATCCACCACTGCGAGGTCTGCTGGCGCTACCGCCAAAGGCTGGGGGTCAAGTTCCTGGGCGCCTAGCGGCGCCTTCCAAGGCGTGGCTGACGAGCTTTCGCATGACGCTGGGCAGCGCCTCCGCGCCCAGATCGTCGAGCGCAACCCAGCGGCCCGCGGCCGGCGCGGCCCCCTGCCCGGCCCGGCCGGCCCAGACCCGCGCCTCCAGATGAAAATGCGTGAAGGTGTGGCGCACGATACCGGGCAGCTCGGTCCAGCGGGCGGTCAGGGGCGCCCTGGCGCGCGCCTCGGCCTCGTCCCAGGCCGCCTCGCGCCATTCGGTCGAGGGCAGCTCCATCATGCCCCCCAAAAGCCCCGTTTCGGGCCGCCGACGCAGCAACACGGCACCGGCCGGGTCGACCGCCCAGAAGGCGACGGCGCGCCGGGTCGGGCGCGGCGGCTTGGGGCTGCGGCGCGGCAGGCCCTCGGCCGTGCCGGCGGCGCGCGCGGCGCAGTACCCGGCGAGCGGACAGCGCCCGCAACGCGGGGTGCGCGGCAGGCAGAGCGTCGCGCCGAGGTCCATCATCGCCTGGGCGTAGTCGCCCGGCCGTTCCTCCGGGGTCAGGTCCGCGGCCAGGGCGCGCAGCTCCGACTTGGCCGCGGGCAAGGGCGTTTCGACCGCGAAGAGCCGGGCGACCACCCGCTCCACGTTGCCGTCGACCACGGCGGCAGGCCGGCCGAAGGCGATGGCCGCGACCGCCGCCGCGGTGTAGGGGCCGATCCCGGGCAGCTTCAGGAGCTCGCCCTCGCTATCGGGGAAGCGGCCGCCCCGCTCTCCGGCGACGATCCGCGCGCAGCTGTGCAGGTTGCGCGCCCGGGCGTAGTAGCCGAGGCCAGCCCAGGCGGTCAGCACCGCGTCGAGCGGCGCCGCGGCCAGATCCTCGATGCTGGGCCAACGGGCCAGGAACGCGGCGAAATAGGGCGACGGCGGCAACCGTGGTCTGCTGCAGCATGATCTCGCTGAGCCATACCGTATAGGGATCGGCCCGCCGCCCCGGCGGCGCGCGCCATGGCAGCGACCGCGCGTGGCGGTCGTACCAAGCCAACAGGTCGGTTGGCAATCTCGCCCTGGAGCTTGCAAGCGGGGCCATGGCTCCCTCATATACTGATGCAGTCCCCGGTGCCAGTGCGGCACCGGTTGAATCAAGAGACACACCGCGGGGACCATGGCGAAACGGCAGGCGGATAGGGACAAGGGCGGCGCGAGCCGGAGGCGCGGCGGCGCCCTGCGCGCCCTGGCCGCCAGCCTGCCCAAGGTGGCCGGCAAGGCCTTCGGCCGGCGCGGACTCGCCGAGGGCGGCCTGATCGCCGACTGGCCGAGCATCGTCGGCGCCGAGCTGGCCGCGGTCTCCCTGCCGCGCGGGCTGTCGCGCGGCGGCGAGGGGACCCTGACGCTCCGCGTCGAATCGGCCCACGCGCTCACCCTGCAGCATCTGGAGCCCCTGGTGATCGAACGGGTCAACGGCTATCTCGGCTACCGCGCCGTGGCGCGGCTGCGCCTGCAGCAAGGACCGCTCGGCAGACACCGGCCGCCGGCCCGACCCCAACCAGCGCCGCTCACACCGGCCGAAGAAGCCCGCTTGCGCGAGCGGACCGCCACGGTCGGCGACCCGGCGCTGCGCGGCGCACTCGAAAAGCTCGGCCGCGCGGTGCGGCAGGACACCGGCCGGGACGGCGATCCATGACGTCCGGTTATGGTTACTATTTGGTTACCGATGGGCTCTAGACTCGCCCAAATTCCGTCACAGAGACCGGGTCTCATCGGGCCCTTGTCGAATCGGGCGCTGCCCACTAGCATGCACAATATATGGTAGGTGAACTATGAAACGTAGGCAGATACTGGTAACGGGTGCCGCGGCACTGGCAGTCCTTCCCGGCGTTCCGGCGCTCTTGCGCGTGCCACGGGCATGGGCCGGAGAGGTCCCGGTCACCGAAAAGGACCGGATCCTGGGCGATCCGGAGGCTCCGATCACGATCATCGAGTATGCCTCGCTGACCTGCCCGGCCTGCGCCCGGTTCCACAAGGAGACCCTGCCGGACGTCAAGAAGAAGTGGATCGAGCCGGGCAAGGCGCGCTTGGTCTACCGCAATTTTCCGATCGACGGCCTGGCGCTGCGCGCCGCGACGGTGGCGAGCTGCGTCGAGGGCGACGCCTACTTCAGCTTCCTGGACGCCTTGTTCCGGGGCCAGTCGCAGTGGTCCCGGGCCAAGGACCCGACCGCCGCCCTGGCGCAAGTCGCGCGTTTCGCAGGCATCGATCAAAGGGCCTTCGACGCCTGCATCTCGGACAAGGCGGAAATGGACCGAATCCTGAAGCAGAAGGTCGAGGGCTCGCAGGCCTACGACGTGGAATCGACGCCGACCTTCATCATCAACGGCGAGAAGGTGGAAGGGGCCCTCGGGCCGGCGCAGTTCGGCAAGGCGCTGGCAAAGGCGGAATAGGAGTCGATCTAGGGTCATCGCGCGGGGCGAATTGTTCCGCGTCAGGAGGACGGTGAGCACTTGGTTCAATTTACGAAGTTACGGCTGAGCGGGTTCAAGTCCTTCGTCGACCCGACCGAGCTCTACATCGACCCCGGGCTGACAGGAGTCGTCGGCCCGAACGGCTGCGGCAAGTCGAACCTGGTCGAGGCGCTGCGCTGGGTCATGGGCGAGACTTCGGCCAAGCGCATGCGCGGCAGCGAGATGGACGACGTGATCTTCGCCGGCAGCGCCCAGCGGCCGGGCCGCAACATCGCCGAAGTTGAGATCTCCCTCGACAACCGCGACCGCACGGCACCGGCCGGCATGAACGACACGGAGGAGCTGCTGGTCGCACGCCGGATCGAGCGCGACAGCGGCTCCAACTATCGGGTCAACGGCCGGGACGTGCGGGCGCGCGACGTGCAGCTGCTGTTCGCGGACTCCGCCTCCGGCGCCCATTCGACCGCGCTGGTCAGCCAGGGCCGGGTCGGCGCCCTGGTCAACGCCAAGCCGGCCGAACGACGCACCCTCCTGGAGGAGGCCGCCGGCATCACCGGCCTGCATTCCCGGCGACACGAGGCCGAGCTGCGCCTGCGCGCCGCGGAAACAAACCTGGAACGCCTCGACGACGTCATCGCCACCCTCGAGGCCCAGCTCAAGGGCCTGAAACGCCAGGCCCGCCAGGCAAGCCGCTATCGCAACCTGGCCGGCCACATACGGCGCAACGAAGCGATTCTGCTGCACGTCGAGACCGAGCGAGCCAAGGCCGCCCTCGAGCAGGCGCGCCGCGGCCTCGCGGACTGCGAGGCGGCGGTCCGCGAGCGGACCCGATGCGCGGCGGCCGCATCGACCGAACAGGCAAGGGCCTCCACCGTGCTGCCCGACCTGCGCCAGCGCGAGGCCAGCGCCGCTGCAGGACTGCAGCGTCTTCTGGTGGACCGCGACAACCTGGCGCGCGAGGAAGCCCAGGTGGCGGCCGCCCAGGCCCGCGCCGAACAGCACTTGGCGGAAATCGCCAACGACCGGGGACGGGCCGGCGCGCAGGCCGAGGACGCCGCCAGCGCCCTGGAACGCCTCGAGAGCGACGCGCAAAGCCTGAACGCGGCCGCGACAGGCGAGGACGAGGCCCGACAGGCCGCCACGCGGCGACTCGACGAGGCCGCCGAGGCCGCGGCGGACGGCGAGACGGCGCTGGGGAACCTGACCGAGCGGGTGGCGGCCGACGAAGCCCGGGCCGCGGCCCTGGAGCGCCGCACGACGGAGCTCGCGCAACGGCTCGAACGCCTCAAGGGCCAAGCCGACACGGTCGCCGAAGAAAGCGCCCTGCTGGAACGCAGCCCGGCGGACCAAAAGGCCCTGAGCGACGCCGCCGCCGAACTGGCCGCGGCGGAGGCCGCGCTTAATGCTGCGCGCGCCGAGGCGGAGACGGCCGGCGCGTCCCTGTCGGCGGCCCGCGAGGAGGAAAACCGGACCCGCGAAGCCCTGCAGGCGGTTCAGACGGCACAGGCCAAGCTGGAAGCCGAGATCGCCGCGCTGACCAACACGCTCGAACCCGGGCAGAGCGATATCTGGCCGCCGATCCTCGACACCCTCTCCGTGGAGCCGGGACTCGAGCTGGCGCTCGGTGCGGCGCTCGGCGACGACCTGAGCGCCTCCGCCGACGAGGCCGCGCCGGCCCACTGGACGACACTGCCGCCCTACGGACAGCCGCCGGCGCTGCCGGCTGGAGCCGAACCCCTGGCCGCTCTAGTGCGCGGGCCCGAAGCCCTGACCCGCCGCCTGGCGCAGATCGGCGCGGTGCCGGATACGGCCACCGGCGTTCGCCTGCAGGGCGCGCTCGCGCCCGGTCAGCGGCTGGTCACGCGGGAAGGCGCCCTGTGGCGTTGGGACGGCTTCACCACCGCGGCCGAGGCGCCGACCGCCGCCGCGACCCGCCTGGCGCAACGCAATCGTCTTGCCGACCTGCGCGCGGCGCTGCCAGAAACGGAGCGCCGCGCCGCCGATCGCGCGGCCGCCCACAGCGCCGCCCGCGACAAGGCGGAGCAGGCCGCTGGCGCCGAACGCACAGCGCGAACCGCCGTGGACGGCGCTTTCGGCGCGGTCGCCGTGGCCCGTGACAAACAGGCCGAGCTCGCCCAGAAGGTGGCGGCCGTTACGTCGCGCGGGGCGGCGCTCGAGGAAACAGCTGAGCGCCTGCGGGGCGAGATCGGCGAATGCGAGGCGGCGCTCGCCCAGACCGCCGGCGACCGCTCGGCCCTGCCGGACCTGACCGCGGCGCGCGCGGAGATTACCGGTCTCCGAGCACAGCTGGCCGAACGGCGGGCCGCGCTGAGCGAGTGCCAGAGCGCCGTGGACCGCCTGGCCCGCGAGTCGGACTCGCGGAACCAGCGGCTGGCCGCCATCGATCGGGAGACGGAGTCCTGGACGCGGCGCGCCGCGGAGGCGACGCAACACCTCGAGGCGCTGCAGGGCCGGCAGGTCGAGGCGCAGCGGGAGCTGGACGCGCTCGCCGCCTGCCCGGCCGAATTCGCCGCGCGCCGCGACGCCCTGGCCGCGGAGATCAAGGACGCCGAGGCCCGGCGCAAGATGGCGGCCGACGCCCTGGCCGAGGGCGAAGCCCGGCTCGCCGCGGCCGACAGCGCACTCAAGGCCGAAGAGCAGACGCTCGCCCAGGCCCGCGAGGATCGGGTGCGCAGCGAGGCCGCGCTGGTGCAGCGCGAGCAGGCCCTGCACACACTGGCGCAGAGGGCGCGCGAAAGGCTCGATTGCGGTCTCGAGGAGCTGCTCGAGCAGGCCGAGGTCGACCCCGGCCAGGACCTGCCCGCCCTCGAGGAGATCGAGTCGAAGCTGGCACGCCTGATCCGCGAGCGCGACAACATGGGACCGGTTAACCTCTGCGCCGAGCTGGAGGCCGCGGACCTGGACCGGGAAATCACCACGATGCAGAGCGAGCGGGCCGACCTGATTTCGGCCATCGCGCGCCTGCGGCAGGGGATCTCCAGCCTCAACCGCGAGGGACGCCAGCGCCTTCTGGCGGCCTTCGAAAAGGTCGACGGCCATTTCTCGACGCTGTTCGAGCGGCTGTTCGGCGGCGGCCGGGCCCATCTCAAGCTGGTCGAGTCGGACGATCCGCTGGAGGCCGGACTGGAGATCATGGCGAGCCCGCCCGGCAAGCGCCTGCAGGTGCTGTCGCTGCTGTCCGGCGGGGAGCAGGCCTTGACCGCGCTGGCGCTGCTGTTCGCCGTCTTCCTGACCAACCCGGCGCCGATCTGCGTGCTGGACGAGGTCGATGCGCCGCTCGACGACGCCAACGTCGACCGGTTCTGCACCCTGGTCGACGAGCTGGCCGAGAAGACCGAGACCCGTTTCCTGATCATCACGCACCACCGCATGACCATGGCCCGCATGGACCGCCTGTTCGGCGTCACCATGTCCGAACGCGGGGTCAGTCAGCTCGTCTCGGTCGATCTGGAGTCCGCTGAGGAGCTGCGCGAAAGCGCCTGACGCGAGAGCGCGCAGACGCCCGTTTTCCAAGGGTTTCAGGAGCGTCCGGCGGCCGGAAACTGCCTTGACAGGGCCCGGGGCCAAACCTAATGTGCGCGCGCCTTTGGGGCACGGCGACGGGGGCTCGCATGACCGAACCCGAAGATCCGTCATCGCTGAAGAACCTGGACGAGCGCCTGAGCGAGGCGCAGGCTAGGCGAAGCGCTGAGAAGGATCGCGGAAAGCGGGCCGCGGGTCGGTCCTCGGGCTCGGGCATGGGACTGGGTTTCCGGGTCGCCGTGGACATTCTGGCGGCCCTGATGGTCGGGGTCGGGATCGGAGTGCTGCTGGACAGATGGCTGGGGACCAAGCCATGGTTGCTGATCGTCTTCTTCCTGCTGGGCAGCGCCGCCGGGATCATGAACGTGTTTCGCGTGATGCGCGGCTACGGCTATTCGGTCGGCTACGAAAAGACCGAGCGGGATAAGGACGAGGAAGACCGGGAGCCGGGCGACCGGCCCGGTCCATGACGGGAATGAGACGGCGGAATGGCTGAGACCACGACGGAGGCCGGTGGCGGGCACGGGGGCGGCGGCGGCCACAGCCCCCTGGAGCAGTTCGAGATCCACACCATCGCCGAGTTCAAGCTGGGCGGCCTCGACCTGTCCTTCACCAACGCCTCGCTGATGATGGTGATCGCCGTCCTGCTGGTCACGACCCTCATGGTGTTCGGCACCCGCCGGGGCGCGCTGGTCCCCGGCCGCCTGCAGTCGGTCTCGGAGCTCAGCTACGAGTTCGTGGCGAACCTGATCCGCGACACCATCGGCAACGAGGGGCGGCGCTACTTCCCGCTGCTGTTCACGCTGTTCATGTTCATCCTGTTCGGCAACCTGCTCGGCATGGTGCCCTACAGCTTCACCTTCACCAGCCAGATCATCGTCACCTTCGCCATGGCCATCGTGGTCTTCGCCGGCGTGACGGTGCTCGGCTTCATGCGGCACGGCGTGCATTTCTTTAGTTTCTTCGTGCCGCCGGGCACGCCGATCTGGATGTGGCCGCTGCTGATCCCGATCGAGGTGATCTCCTACCTGTCGCGGCCGATCAGCCTCTCGGTGCGGCTCTTCGCCAACATGCTGGCCGGCCACACCCTGCTCAAGGTGATCGCCAGCTTCGTGGCGCTGATGGGCGTCTTCGGGGTGCTGCCGCTGGCGGGGGTCGTGGCGCTGACCGGCCTGGAGATCCTGATCGCCTTCCTGCAGGCCTACGTCTTCACGATCCTGACCTGCCTTTACATCAACGACGCGCTGCACATGCACTGATCGGCCGGTGCGGCAATCGGGACAACCACCAAACGACCAGAGGGAAATAGAGACATGGAACTGGACGCCGCAAAAGTCATCGGTGCGGGCCTCGCCGTCATCGGGGTGATCGGGTCGGGTATCGGCATCGGCAGCATCTTCTCGTCGTTCATCGTCGCGGTCGGCCGCAATCCGAGCGCCCGCGGCGAGGTCTTCACCATGACCATGCTGGGCTTCGCCCTGGTCGAGGCGATCGCGCTCTTCGCGCTGGTGATCGCGCTGCTGATCCTGTTCGGCTGATCCGCCGCGCCGCCGCCCACGCCGTCGACGCCTTAGGTTAGCCCGGAGGTACCGCCATGCCCCAGTTGGATCCCTCGAACTACGCGGGACAGATCTTCTGGCTGGTGATCTCCTTCGTCGCCCTCTACTGGGTGCTCGTCAGGCTCGCCCTGCCGCGGATCGCCGACGTCCTGGAGGCCCGGCAGCACAAGATCGACGACGATCTCGACCGGGCCGCCGCGGCCAAGCAGGAAGCCGATAAGGTCCTGGCGGCCTACGACAAGCGCCTTGCCGAGGGCAGGGACGAGGCCCAGGGCCTGTTGCGCCAGGCCGCCGAGGAGATGGCCGCCGAGGCTGCCAAGCGCCACGAGAGCCTGGCCGCCAAGCTGGCCGGGGAAGTCAAGGCCGCCGAGACGCGCATCCTCGAGGCCAAGACGGCGGCCGTCCGCAGCATCGGCGAGGTCGCGGCCGAGGTCGCCCAGTCGGCGGCCCGGCGCTTGATCGGCATCGAGGTCGACGGCAAGACCGCCGGCGCCGCCGTCGAGGCCGCGATGCGGGGGAGCGACTGACCATGGATTTCTCGAATCCCACGTTCTGGGTCGCGGTCGGCTTCGTCATCTTCGTGGTCCTGACCGTCAAGCCGATCGCCAAGGCCGCGCTGGCCGCGCTGGACGGCCGGGCCGAACGGATCAAGGCGCAACTCGACGAGGCCCAGACCCTGCGCGAGGTGGCCCAGAGGACCCTGGCCGAATACGAGCGCAAGCAGCGCGACGCCGTGGCCGAGACCGAGAAGATCATCGAGCACGCCAAGGAGGAGGCCCGGCGCATCCGCGACGAGGCCGAGGCGGAGCTGGACCGCTCGCTCGCGCGCCGCGCCCAGCAGGCCGAGGAGAAGATCGGCCAGGCCGAGGCGGCCGCCCTGAAGGAGGTGCGCGACCAGGCCGTCGACATCGCCCTGGCGGCCGCGGCCAAGCTGATCGCCGAAGAGGTCAAGCCGGCCAAGGCCAAGGCCTTGATCGACGAGTCGATCGACGAGCTCTCGACCAAGCTGAACTAGCCCGTGGGCTCCTCCACGAGTTCCAGGCGAACCCTTCGCCCGACGGCACTGGCGGACCGGTAGACCATATCCAACCGTATCTTTGTGTTGTCCGGATCGAGCAGCCGGTCGAGTTCGCTGCGGCTCGCCCGCATCGGGCGCCCCATCTCACCCTTGGTGATGCGCCCCTTCCAGATCGACTGTATCAAGTCGAGCTTGGTCAAGGGGACGGCTGGGATCGAACCAGCGGTCCCTACAATGTCAACGTAGGTGTCGCGAGTGATAAGGTATTGATTTGCTTTGATCAGTCGACACCAGGATTAGGCGGTACCCAGCTGGTGCCCAGAAATTCTAGGGCTGCACCCCCATCTTGAGCCCCGTCAGGGCGGCCACCATCCCACGCGACCAAAGTGGCTCCGCCCCTTTGGAAACCCCAGGAAACAACGACGAAAAGGTTCAAGATGCAAGCTGCCTTACGGCAGCGTCCTGGCAACGCGGAACCCGATGGAATTGTACTTGAAGCTTTTTCCTATTGCGTCGTCACGACCACGGCTTGCGGACCGGGCCACGCTTGGCACACTATTCCAAGCCCCACCCCGCCAAACAGCACCAAAGCTACCTTCCCACGCGACTCCGTCGTTGGGAGCACCAATGTAGCTTGAATGATAGGTGTCCTCGACCCACTCAGATACGTTTCCCAACATATCGTAGAGGCCAAATTTGTTTGGAACAAACGAGCCAACAGGCGCCGTGTACGGGTACCCGTCACGACATTGGTGTGGGTCAGACGGCACGTAACGATATGCACTGGAGAGGTCATTCACGTTTGCATATTTGCAGGCTCGGATTGAATCATCACCCCAAAATCGAGACGTTTGAGTACCGGCTCTGGCCGCATACTCCCATTCCGCCTCGCTCGGAAGCCGGTAAATCTTTCCCGTCTTTTGGCTGAGCCAGGCAACATACTTTTGGACTTCCCACCAGCTCACATTCATGACCGGACGCTTCCCCCGCCCCCAGCCCTCATCAGCAATAGATGGGCAAGCTCCTTCCTTGACGCAGGTATCCCACTGCTCAAAGCTAACCTCATACCTACTTAGCGCGAACTTGTACCCCATTGTCACGCGGTGCCGTGGTTCCTCGTTCGTGTCAAGACGCTCATCCTTATCCGGCTCATTCTTCGGAGACCCCATCATGAAGCTGCCGGACGGAATGACGACCATCTCCGGGCAAACCGGGCAGTCCTTGAAGGTCTGACCAGTTTCGTACGCTTCCGGATAGGTGCCAACCAATGGCCGCAACAGCCTCGGTGCGGCGGGTCGCGGCGGCGTGACGACGACCACCTCCTCCTCACGTTCCGAACCGCGAATACCGAACTCTTGACCCCGCGTGGTGTCCGGACTTACCGCAGTGATCCGGATGTTCCCTGGACGGAACAGAAAGTCGCCGCCGTCGTGGCCGGTCCCCGGAATGCGACCGTATTCGGGGACTTGCGCATCGGACCCCAGTATGCGTCGAGCACGACTGTGCACGTCCTCCTTGATACTCCCATGCAGCGCCTGGCCTTCCATGACGTCGACGTTGTTCCGCAATCTGGCCAGCAGTTCGCGGGCGAAGATCGAGTTCCGGCCCGTGCCTACCCTGTCCAAAACGGGCTCAGTGCCGCCGGCTGTCAAGATAGTGCGCGCCCGCGTCTGGATCGTGCGCCGCAGCCAATCGACTCGCGCTTCGTTGGCTCGCATCTGTGAGGAAACTCCCTCGTCGCGCAACGCCGCGCCCGAGTAGCAGCTGTCGGCGATGACCAGCACATGCCGCGCCTTCATTCCGGCCTCAACATCGAGCAGGTCGGAGATGGTGACATAGTGAAGCCAGCGGCTGCGGCTCTCCTTGCTGGCGTCTACCCCGATCCAATACCCGCCGTCCTGCCGGATCTTGCCGTGGCCAGCGTAATAGATCAGGAGGTTGTCGCGCTCCGTGAGCCGCCTCTTCAGGGCTTCCAACTCGTCGACAATGTCATTGCGCGTGGCGTCCTTGATGACCTTCGTCTTGAATCCGTACCGCTCGCGAAGGATTTTCTCCAGGTCTGCAACATCTTCGTGCGGCGTCTTTAAGGGTTTCCAGTGCCGGTATTTTTCGTTTGCGATCAGCAGCGCATGGTATTCCCCGAAATCGATCGCCTGCGCTGAAGCTGGCCCCGCACACGCCAGCAGCAAGACCAGCGTCCCCGCCACGCGCCAAATCGCCAGGAATCGCTTGCTCATGGCCGTAGCTTCTCCAGCTCCGCCAGATCCGGCTGCAGCGCCGGGTCCAACTGGGCGGCGCGTTTCATCGCCCCTATCGCCTGCTCGAGATTGCCGCGATCCTTCTCGATCCGCCCGATCAGGGCCAGGGCCTGGGCGTCGTTCGGACTGGTCTGGTGGACCAGACGCGCATAGGCGATCGCCTCGTCCAAGCGTTTCTGGGCGCGGTAAACCGACGCCAGCCCTAAGAGCGGTTCGGCAGCCGCCTTCAACGGCAGCGCGGGATCGGAGAGCGCCTTGCCGAAGGCGTCGATCGCGCCCTTCGGGTCGCCCGCCTTGGCCAGCGTCCGGCCTTGCCGAACCAATTCGGACGCGGTCCGGTCCTCACCGCGAAGGTTGAACTCGCTGCTGCCGCCCTCGGCATCTGTGGTTTGTGTCAAGCGCAGCTCGGGAATGCCAAACCCTATCATGACGGCGATGATGGCGGCCCCGAAGAACGCGAAGCAGGTGCCCGGCGCCGCGTTTTTGAGAGTCAGGCGGATTTCACCCGACCGGGCATCGATTTCGCTGCCTTCGCGCGGCATGACGCCGAGCACGAAGAGCCGATAGCCCATGAAGACGCAGGCGATCCCGGCCGCCACGATCGCGAGGCGAAAGAACGCGGCGTAGAGTATGAACTCGATCGCGGGAGGCCCCATGGGACGCTATCCTTCGCGTTGCGGCTTTGGGACATCTTACTACCTCTAGGCTGTTCGCTGAAGGATAGATGTTCGGCGTGACCCCTACGATCTCAATGTAGGGGGCTAGAAGCTAAACCTACCGCCATTGAAGTATAATTCAGCCGCAGCCCCACAGATTGCCCGGCTGGTGCCCAGCTCTCTGATATCAGCGACTGCTGTACGGTGCGCCGGGTATTGTCAATCCCGCCCCCCTACTCCGCCGCTTCCTGATACGCCTCCATGGGTGGGCAGCTGCAGACCAGGTGGCGGTCGCCGTAGACGTTGTCGATGCGTCCCACGGGCGGCCAATACTTGTCCTCGCGCAGGGCCGGCAGGGGGAAGAAGGCCTCCTGCTTGGAGTAGGGCTTCGGCCAGGTCTCCTCAAGCAGCAGCTCGTGGGTGTGCGGCGCGTTCGTGAGCAGGTTGTCCTTCGGGTCGGCGCGGCCCTCCTCGACCGCGGCGATCTCCTTGCGGATCTGGATCATGGCGTCGCAGAAGCGGTCGAGCTCGCGCTTGGCCTCGCTTTCCGTCGGCTCGATCATCAGGGTATCGGGCACCGGGAAGGACATGGTCGGCGAGTGGAAGCCGTAGTCGACCAGGCGCTTGGCGACGTCGTCCACGGTGATGCCGCAGGACTCCTTGACCGGGCGCAGGTCGACGATGCACTCGTGCGCCACCATGCCGTTCTTGCCGGTGTAGAGCACCGGGAAGTGCGGGTTCAGGCGATGGGCGATGTAGTTGGCGTTGAGGATCGCCAGCTGGGTCGCGCGCGTCAGGCCCGGCCCGCTCATCATCTTGATGTAGGCCCAGCTGATCGGCAGGATGAGCGGCGAGCCCCAGGGCGCGGCCGAGACCGCGCCGATGGTGGGGGCGCCGCCGGCCGCCGGGTTGACGCCGTCGACGACCGGGTGGTCCGGCAGGAAGGGCGCCAGGTGCTCGAGTACGCCGATCGGCCCCACGCCGGGGCCGCCACCGCCGTGGGGAATGCAGAAGGTCTTGTGCAGGTTCATGTGTGACACGTCGGCGCCGATCCATCCCGGCCGGCAGAGCCCGAGCAGCGCGTTCAGGTTGGCGCCGTCCAGGTAGACCTGCCCGCCGTGCGCGTGGATCACGTCGCAGATCTCGCGGATCGCCTCCTCGAAGACCCCGTGGGTCGAGGGATAGGTGATCATCAGGGCGGCCAGCTTGTCCTCGTGCTGGGCCGCCTTGGCCTTCAGGTCGGCCAGGTCGACGTTGCCCTCGGCGTCGCTGGCCACGACCACGACCTTTAGCCCCGCCATCTGGGCGCTGGCCGGGTTGGTGCCGTGCGCCGAGGCCGGGATCAGGCAGACGTCGCGGTGCCCCTCGCCGCGGCTCTCGTGGTACTTGCGGATCACGAGAAGGCCGGAGAACTCGCCCTGGGAGCCGGCGTTGGGCTGCAGTGAGACCGCGTCGAAGCCGGTCACCTCGCAGAGCATCTCCTCGAGCTCCTCGAACAGCTGCTGATAGCCCTGCGCCTGGTCGAGCGGCGCGAAGGGATGCATGGCGCTGAACTGGCGCCAGGTGATCGGCAGCATCTCGGTGGTCGCGTTCAGCTTCATGGTGCAGGAGCCCAGCGGGATCATGCAGCGGTCGAGCGCCAGGTCCTTGGCCGCCAGCCAGCGCAGGTAGCGCAGCATCTCGGTCTCGCCGTGGTACAGCTGGAACACCGGGTGGGTAAGGAAATCGCCGGTCCGGCGGAAGGCCTGCGGAATGCACTCCTTGACCTGCGGGTCCATCGTGGCGATGTCGAGCATCAGGTCGGCCTTGCTCGAGAACACCTGCCACAGGGCCTCCAGGTTGACTCGCCTCGTCGTCTCGTCGAGCGAGATGCCGAGGTGGTCGGCGTCGACGACCCGGAGGTTGATCCGCGATTCGCGGGCCCGGGCGGCGATGCGCGCCGCCTGGCCCGGGACCTTGACGGTCAGCGTATCGAAGAAGGCCTGGGTTTCCACCTCGAAGCCGAGGCGCTTCAGGCCCTCGGCCAGGATCAGGGTCATGCGGTGGACCCGGCCGGCGATCTTCCGCAAGCCCTCGGGGCCGTGGTAGATGGCGTAGAGCGCGGCGAGGACCGCGAGCAGGACCTGGGCCGTGCAGATGTTGCTGGTCGCCTTCTCCCGCCGGATGTGCTGCTCGCGCGTCTGCAGGGCCATGCGCAGCGCCGGCTTGCCCTTGGAATCGATCGACACGCCGATGATCCGGCCGGGCATCGAGCGCTTGTAGGCGTCGCGGATGGCGAAGAAGGCCGCGTGCGGGCCGCCGTAGCCCATCGGCACGCCGAAGCGCTGGGCGCTGCCGACGACGATGTCCGCGCCCAGGTCGCCCGGCGGCGTCAGCAGGACCAGCGCGAGCAGGTCGCTGGCCACGGTCACCAGGGCGCCCTGGCCGTGGGCCTGCTTGACGACGCCGCGAATGTCGCGCAGCTCGCCGCCGGTGCCGGGGTACTGCAGCAGCACGCCGAAGACCTCGTGCGACGCGAGCTCGCTCTCGGCGTCGCCGACGACGACCTCCAGGCCCAGGCTGTTGGCGCGGGTCCGCACCACCTCGATGGTCTGCGGGTGGCAGTCGGCGGAGACGAAGAAGCGATCGGATTTGCTCTTCGACACCCGGTGCGACATGGCCATGGCCTCGGCCGCCGCCGTGCCTTCGTCCAGCAGCGAGGCGTTGGCCAGCTCCATGCCGGTGAGGTCCATCACCATCTGCTGGAAGTTGAGCAGGACCTCGAGGCGGCCCTGGGCGATCTCGGCCTGATAGGGCGTATAGGCCGTGTACCAGCCCGGGTTCTCCAGGACGTTGCGTAGGATGACACCGGGCAGGGTCGTGCCGTAGTAGCCCATGCCGATCATCGATATGAAGACCTTGTTCCGCTCGGACATCCGGCGCAGGGTCGAGAGCGTTTCGCGCTCGCTGCCGGCCGGGGTGAGGTCGAGCGGCTCGTCGGAGCAGATCGACGACGGCACGGTCTTCTCGACCAGCGCGTCGAGCGACTCGAGCCCCAGGGCCGCCAGCATCTCGGCGATCTGCGGCTCGCCGGGTCCGATGTGCCGGCGCACGAAGTCGCCGCGCATTTCCAGGTCTTCCAGGGTGAGGCGTCGTTGCGCCATGAGGGGTCTCCTTCAGCACCTCGAGTGAACGGCAGGGTCGGCCCGGTGCGTCCTAGTACCAGGACTCAGCAATGAGCGATACACCCCCCTCCCTGGCCCTCCCCCGCAAGGGGGGAGGGAATTCCAAGGCAAGCCAATGGGTTGCCCCCTCCCCCTCGAGGGGGAGGGTCGGGGTGGGGGTGACTCACGAACTTCCGACATTGGGTACTAGCCCAGCCCTTCGACGTAGGTCTTGTAGGCCGCCTCGTCCATCAGGCCGTCGAGCTCCGTGGGCTCGGCGATCTTGATCTTGAAGAACCAGCCGCCGCCCTGGGGATCGCTGTTGACCTGGGCCGGATCCTCGGCCAGGGCGTCGTTGGCCTCGGTCACCTCGCCGGATACCGGCGCGTAGAGCTCGCTGGCCGCCTTCACGGATTCCACGACGGCCGCCTCGTCTCCCTTGGCCAGCGTCTTGCCGGCCTCGGGCAACTCGACGAACACCACGTCGCCCAACTGCTCCTGGGCGTAATCCGTGATGCCGACGGTGCCGATCCCGTCCTCGATCAGGATCCACTCGTGGTCCTCGCTGAACTTGATCTCGCTCATCGTCATCCCCCTTCTCGGTTTATACCTTTGGTATTAGCCTCGATAATAGCGTTGTTGGACGAAGGGCAGCCGGACCACCTCGAGCGGCTGCGGCCTGCCGCGCACCAGCGCCCGCAGCGCCGTGCCCGGGTTGGCATGGGCGGTCTCGACATAGCCCATGGCGACCGGGCCGCCGACCGTGGGGCCGAACAGCCCGCTGGTCACCTTGCCGACCACGCGCTCCGCCTCGTCGATCAACTCTGCGCCCTCGCGCACGGGCGCCCGGCCCTCGGGCCGCAATCCGACCCGCCTGCGCGCCACGCCCTCGGCGAGCTGGCGCAGGATAACCCCGTCGCCGGGGAAGCCGCCGGGCCGCGCGCCGTCGGCGCGGCGCGCCTTGGACAGCGCCCAGACGAGCGAGGCCTCGACCGGGGTCGTGCCGGCGTCGATGTCGTTGCCGTAGAGGCACAGCCCCGCCTCCAGGCGCAGGGTATCGCGCGCGCCCAGGCCGATCGGCGCCACCTCGTCCTGTTCCAACAGTCTTCGCGCCAGTGCCTCGGCGCGACCGGCCGGCACCGAGATCTCGAAGCCGTCCTCGCCGGTGTAGCCCGAGCGCGTAACGAAACACGTGATTCCGTCGACCGCGATCTCGCCCGCCGTCATGAAGACCATATCGCGGGTCGCCGGCGCCAGGCGCCCCATGACCGCCCCGGCTTCGGGCCCCTGCAGGGCGAGAAGGGCGCGGTCATGAAACAGGGCCACCGTGCAGCGACCCTCCAGGTGGCTGCGCAGATGCGCGAAGTCCTGGTCCCTGCACGCGCCGTTGACCACTACGAAGAGATGGTCCCCAGCGTTGGTGACCATCAAGTCGTCCAGGATGCCGCCCCGATCGTTCGTAAAGAGCGCATAGCGCTGTTGATTTTCGGCGAGCCCGACCACGTCGATCGGCACCAGTTCTTCCAGCGCCTCGGCCGCCCCCTCGCCCATCAGGCACACCTGGCCCATGTGCGAGACGTCGAACAGGCCGGCGCGAGCGCGGGTGTGCTGATGCTCCTTGATGATGCCGTCGCGGTACTGCACCGGCATGGCGTAGCCGGCGAAGGCCACCATCTTGCCGCCGAGCTCGACGTGGAGGTCGTGGAGCGGCGTCTGCTGGAGCTCTGCATCTTCGCCGTTCATGCTCTCCGATCCTCACGTCAGCGCCGGGATCCAAGGCTGCCGCACCCGGCAGCCTCGACCCCCTCTGTCGTAGGACCTGAGAGATTCACCGGCGGGGGCCCCTCGGGCCCGGCCGGCTTACTCCTTCGGTGAGGCGCGCCACCCTTCGGCCGGCGCCGCGCCTGCTCTCCAGAGGTGCCTAGTCCTTGCGGTCCTTTTGCCTGAGAGTTTCCGGGGCGGTTGCTCCTTCGGCGCCACTCCCCGAGAACGGGGCGCGGTCTCTCCCGCAAAGACTCATCGGCGATACTCCACCTAGGCGGAAAGCTAAACCTCTGACCGGGAAAGTCAACCGGCAGGCTGTCGCGAGCGCCCCGGCGCCACCCGGCTCCAGGGGCCTCGAGGGGTGTCACCGGTTTTGGCGGTTGTAGCGAAGCTCGTCCGGGGTCAGGCTGAAGCCCACGTAGATGCGGTAATCGAGCGCGCTCTGGCCGGGCTCGAGCGGGATGCGCGGGCTCAGTTCCTCGGACGCCGTCACGCGCGTGCGGTTGCCCTCGAAGGGCACCGCCAGCTCGAAGACCTCGCGTGTCAGGACGGTCTTGTCCGCCGTCGCGATAGCCACGAAATAGGCGAAGGGCGCGAGGCGCTCGCGATCCGCGGGACCGCGCATCGCCTCGAAGGTCACCTCGAGCACGCCCTCCATGACCCCGTCGTCGTATTCGCAGGCGAGCCGGGCGCCTTTCAGGACGGCCTCGAAACGCACGTCGGTCAGGTCGCGGCCGGGCCCCTCGAAGCGTACCAGCCGCGCGGCATCGGGCACCCTGAGCACCTGCGGGCAGGGCGGCGGCGCTTCGTCGCCCGAACAGGCAGCCAGCAGAACCGGCAGGATCAGCGCCAAAGTCCGCCGCCGACTCCGCCGCCCGGCCCTTGCCGGGCCAGGCACGGCGTCCGGAATTCCCGGCATGGCGCCGGAGCTACAGGCTGTTGTGGGTGCCGTCACAGAACGGTTTCTTGCCGCTCGCTTTGCAGCCGCAGAACCAGACGTCCTTGGAATCCTGGGCCTCGTACGGCACCGGCGCAAGCCCGGTGCCCGCATGCGAGCCGTCGCAGAAGGGTTGCTTCCGGCTGCGCCCGCAGGCGCACCAGAAATATTTCTTTCCGGCCTCGACCTTGACCTCGTAGGGCGCCTTTTGTGCCGGAACCGGTTCCGTCATGACCCCTTCCTTCCTGTCGCTCGCTGGTTTACCTTCCGGGCACCGCGGGGACGCGTCTACCCAGGCCGCCGCACGAGGGCCCGTTCGGCCGACGACTCGGGCAAGCGTTCCGCGGCGACTTTAGGCAAGCCCGCTGCCGAGTACAAGGCCGGGCAGGCACAGCACGAAACCAGGGCCGGCCCGGGCCGCCGGAACCCGGCAGGAGGATATCGACCCGGATGAACAAGCCGCCGCTAACCATTCTTTTGGCAAACCCGCGCGGCTTCTGCGCCGGGGTGGAGCGGGCGATCGAAATCGTCGAGCGCGCGCTCGAAAAGTTCGGGCCGCCGGTCTACGTGCGCCACGAGATCGTGCACAACCGCTACGTGGTCGAGTCCCTGGAGGCGAAGGGCGCGATCTTTGTCGAGGAGCTGGACGAGGTGCCGGACGGACCGCCGGTCATCTTCTCCGCCCACGGCGTGCCCAAGGCCGTCCCGGCCGAGGCCGAGCGGCGGCAGCTGTTCTACGTCGACGCCACCTGCCCGCTGGTCAGCAAGGTGCACCGCGAGGCCGAGCGGCACTTCCGCGACGGGCACAAGATCATCCTGATCGGCCACCCCGGCCATCCCGAGGTGGTCGGCACCATGGGGCAGCTGCCGCGGAGCTCGATCATATTGATCGAGGACACGGAACAGGCCGAGACGGTCGAGGTCGAGGACCCGGACAACCTGGCCTACATCACCCAGACCACCCTCTCGGTCGACGACACCTCGGAGATCATCGCGGTCTTGAGGCACCGTTTCCCAGCGATTCACGGGCCGAAGCAGGAGGACATCTGCTACGCCACGACGAACCGGCAACAGGCGGTCAAGGCCATCGCGGGGACCTGCGACGCGCTCCTGGTGGTCGGCTCGCCCAACTCCTCGAACTCGGCGCGGCTGGTCGAGGTCGCCCGCAAGCTCGGCTGCGAGACGGCGATGCTGCTGCCGCGCGCCGAGGAGCTCGACTGGGGCCTGCTGAACGGCGTCGGCCGCCTCGGCATCACCGCCGGCGCCTCGGCGCCCGAGGTGCTGGTCGAGGACTTGATCGCCGCCTGCCGCGAGCGCTTCGCGGTGACCATCGAGGAGATCACGGTGACCAGCGAGGACGTGCAGTTCAAGCTGCCGCGCGTGCTCGCCCCGCGCGCCGCGACCGCCTGAGCCGCCGGTACGCGCTCCGCCGATGGCCGTCTACACCGAAGTCTCGGACGAGGAATTGAAGGCCTTCCTCGCGCAGTACGAGCTCGGCGAGGTGACCGCCTTCAAGGGGATCGCCGAGGGCGTGGAGAACTCCAACTACCTGCTGCACACCACGGCCGGCAGCTTCATCCTGACGCTCTACGAGAAACGCGTCGCGCCCGAGGACCTGCCGTTCTTCCTCGGCCTGATGGAGCACCTGGCGGGCCGCGGCATCGACTGCCCGACGCCGGTCGCCGGGCGAGACGGGGAGCGCCTGCGCACGCTCTGCGGCCGGCCGGCCGCCGTCGTCAGCTTCCTGAACGGCCTCTCGCCGCGCCGGGTCTATCCCGAGCACTGCCGGGCCCTGGGCGCGGCGCTCGCCGCCATGCACCTGGCCGGCGAGGGCTTCGCCCTGCGCCGCGAGAACGCCCTCTCGGTCCCGGGCTGGCGGCCGCTGTTCGAGGCCTCGGCGGCGCGCGCCCACGAGGTCCGGCCGGGCCTGGCAGAGGAGCTGGAGGGCGAGTTGGCGCGGCTCGAGGCGGACTGGCCCGAGGGCCTGCCCGAGGGCGTGATCCACGCCGACCTGTTTCCCGACAACGTGTTCTTCATGGGCGAGCGCCTGTCGGGCATCATCGACTTTTACTTCGCCTGCAACGACTTCCTGGCCTACGACATCGCGGTCTGCCTGAACGCCTGGTGCTTCGAGCCGGACAACGCCTTCAACATCACCAAGGCCCGCCACATGCTCCACGCCTATCGCGCCAAGCGCCCGATCTCGGACCGGGAGCTGGCGGCCCTGCCGCTGCTCGCGCGGGGCTCGGCGCTGCGCTTCCTGCTGACCCGGCTCTACGACTGGCTGAACCACCCGGAGGGCGCGCTGGTTGCGCCCAAGGACCCGTTGGAGTACTGGAACAAGCTGCGCTTCCACAGCGAGGTCCACGGCCCCGGCGCCTACGGCCTGGATTGAGGGGAAAGATGCAGACGTCGACGCCCGCGTTCCCGACGAGCCTTCTCGCGTTGGTGCAAGCGTCCCCTCGCCCTTCGGGAGAGGGGCGCGTATGCGCGGCGCTTCGCGCGGCCCGCGCGGCGACGCCGCGCGGGCGGGTGAGGGCAAGTGGGTCTTCGGTCTTGTCACGGCCTGCCGGGTCACGGCGGCACCCGGCCCAACCAACCCGCCCTCACCCGCTCGGCTGCGCCTCGCCACCCTCTCCCGAAGGGCGAGGGTTTTGCTTGGTAGCCTACGGCCTGGATTGAGGCCCGAATGACCAAGCCTTTGGTCCTTCGGGGCAGGGCCGCGACCGCGGCCCCGCGAGCGAAAGCGAGCGAAGCCAAGCGCCCGGATGGGCGCGCCCGGCGTCTGAGGGACTATGGACATGTCACCCGGCTTGTGACATGCGTACGGGGAGAGCGATGACGGACGAAGAAGCGACGACGGACGAAGAAGCGACGGCGGAGTTGGTCGAGATCTTCACCGACGGGGCGTGCTCGGGCAACCCGGGGCCGGGCGGCTGGGGCGCGGTGCTGCGCTACCAGGGCGTCGAGAAGGAGCTCTCGGGCGCCGAGCGCGAGACGACCAACAACCGCATGGAGATGACGGCGGCGATCGCCGCGCTCCAGGCCCTGAAGCGCCCCTCGCAGGTGCGCCTGACGACCGACAGCATGTACCTGAGGAACGGCATCACCCAGTGGATCCATTCCTGGAAGTACCGCGGCTGGAAGAAGGCCGACGGCAAGCCGGTCAAGAACAAGGACCTCTGGCAGCGCCTGGACAAGGCGCTGCGCCCCCACCGGGTCGACTGGCAGTGGGTCAAGAGCCACGCCGGCCACCCGGAAAACGAACGCGCGGACCAGCTGGCAAAGGAGGCGATCAAGGGGGTGCGGTGAGGGGTGGTGGCACCTGTCAGGTGAATACGGTCTCTGTACATCCCGGATCTTCAATATCGTTCGATACCACAACCGGGGCAGCGTTTCGGTTGGAGCAAACAGTCCAGCCTCGGAAGGCCATGTTTGCGCTCGCCCATCCGATACGCGAGCACGCCACAATTTTCACAGCGGATGCGAAGAAAGACGATAATGAACGCCATTCCAATCCAAAACAAAACGAACTCAATCGTCCGGCCAACGTCGAGGCTGGCTGTCAGCGTGAACGCGCAATAGATCAGCGCCGTCAAATAGAATTTCAGTCTCAGCAGCGACTTGCCTCCTTTCTCGATAGGCCTTCTCGCCAGAAAGCTCATTCCGTTCGTCCCTTGCCGCGGACGTGTTCGATAGAAATACGGATAACAGACGGCACCCATTCAATCACACAAGAACTAGGAACGGCTTCGTCTCTCTGAACAGCCCCGGATTTGGCGCACCTCTTTGAGGGTGCACTCGAATATTCATCTACGGAATGATCACGAATCATCCGTTCGGCTTCATCTATCAAACCTTTCGCTGTCGAAATGTTCTTCTTCGGCACCACCACGAACCATCTCTTCGGCTTCAACCATAGTTTCGGACAAAGCATCAATCCCATCAGAAAGCACCGATGTCGTTCCAGAAATCGTCTTGTCAAAACCGATGGAAGCACCCGCCCTCATTTGGATCTTGGTATCGATTTCCCCGAGCGCTTCGATAAGGTCGCTCAAATCTATATCGAAGTCTATTTCTCCAGGACCTTTGTACACGGTTACTCCATCATCGGTTTCGCTCCCGAAAAATTCAAACTGGCCACCAAACGGACCGATTCCGCCGCCGACATTCCAGGAGTCGCTTGTACTGACATCGTTCTCGGCTTCGGTTCCGCTCTCGGAAATGTCGACTGGAACTCCAATGCCAATTTCAAAACCGTACCGGAGGCCGAGGGTCGCTTCCGAACCCACCTCAAACGTTTCTGTGTCGAATGAGAAGTGCAACTCGGCCTTGAAACCCCATGCTGCTACGGCCGTCACCGAGAGACCAATTTC